>PVMK01188136.1_pt1 | contig 12630 bp, 13 predicted proteins | sample 1853481 | NCBI WGS metagenome assembly PVMK01 (sample SAMN08533507, study PRJNA380276) | Marine sediment metagenome, whole genome shotgun sequencing project.
GGTTCGTATGAAACTTTCAAACCGTTGTCAACTAAAATTTTGTTTAGTATAGGATCTACCTCATCACAAATTAAAACAGACTCATCAAAACCCATGAATGATTGCCTTTATTCACCGAATATAATCATTATGAGTAAGAAAATAAAAAATAGAAAAAGTTGAGTTTAGTACCTATCTATGGTACTGGTGGCAATGTTGGTATTACTTCCCATAAAGGAATCATACCTGCATCGATCATTTCAGAAGCTACTTCATCAGTGTATAGACCGTGAACATTTACTGCTGGATGTGCAATACTGTTCATTCCCATTGGTGGGACAGCATCGCTTGGATTACCTAATGCATATGCATATGATGGTACAGGTGCCTCTATGATACCTGCATCGACCAATCTTGGATTCAATCCAAATGGATCACCTGCTATGAAAAGACCAATTCCGCCAGTGTAAATTGCTGCGTAGTCATGGTTTACTAGTGCGTAAGCTCCTGGTTCATCAAATACCAAATCCACAATCATGTTCTGTGAACCACCAAGCAACCATGTTTCAGTTGCTGCTGATTGAACTCTATTGCCTTGTGTAACTCTATCTAGTATTTCTCCAACAATGTGGAAGAATACTGGCTCATTACCATGATTCTCAATAAAGAGTCTCACGTGTTGATCATTTTCAACATACAATAGTTGTGATTGGTACTGCTTGTTTTCAAGACCATTCCATGGTTGTGCTACAAAGATGTTTTTGTTTGCATCACCCTTTAGAAGGATGTTGTGTAACATGTTTGGAACATAAGCAAATTGCATTCCATTAACGACTGTTGCAGAGTTATGATGTTGGAACATTGCTCCTGCATCATAGTTGCCATCGTCGTTCAAATACAATTGGTTGAATTGCAGTGTGAACTCTAATGCATCTGCATCATAGAACTGTCTATCTAATTCACCACTGCCGCTTGTCTTCTCTACCATTAGTTTCTTGTATCCATTTGCTGGATCAACAATTGCAATTCCGTACATGCCGGAAAATACGTGTTGGTCCATTCCAATTAAGTGGACACCAGAACAGTGGTATTTGAAAACACCTGCGGATTCAGCAATGTAACAGTATTGACTTGTTTCTCCAGGATTTACGGAGTCAAAAGTCAATGCTGAAATTTGTGATGCATGCATGTCGTTACCGTGACCAGTAACTTCATCACCTGGAATTGTAAGTGTCATTTTAACAACATCGCCTTGTGTAACTCTTAGTGTTGGTCCTGGGACTTGTCCACTAAAGGTCATTGCGTTGTATGTTTTTCCTCCCATAATTGGAAGTTCAACACTTTCACCAGTCAGATTGAACTCAACTACGTTGCGTCCAGTATCTGCAAGTGCACCACAATCAGTTTCTGCGAATGCTTGAGGCATTACTAGCTGTAAACCGCCCATACTGCGAATTTTATCCATCATATCCATGTCCATTTGAGACACGTCGATAGATTGTCCGCTAATTTGGGTCTGTGTGTATGTGCTTCCGAATAAGGTTGCTCCCATTACAGCTACTGCTGCAATTGTAAAGAGCATACTAACACGCTTATTCATAATCCAACGTGAATGGTGATTCCTATATAATAATTGTCATTCCCCATGTTATGAGAATATGAAATCATCTAAAAAAAATGAATAATAGTAGATAATTTCGTATAAAGTCAATATGAAATTTAGATTAGATGAAGATTCACTTGGTAAAGTCAAAATCCCAGCTGACGCATATTATGGAGCATTTACAGGACGAGCAATCAAACAGTATCATGTTACAGGAAACAAAAGCCATGAAAATCTGATAAAGTCATTTGTAATGATTAAACGTTCTGCGGCATTAGCAAATATGAAGACAAAAGCCATTGATACAAAGCGTGGAAGGGCCATAGTTTCTGCATGTGATAAAATCTTGTCTGGAAAATATGTTGATCAGTTTGTAGTAGATATGATCAACTCTGGTGCAGGTACTGCATTTAACATGAACTCTAATGAGGTAATTGCAAATGTTGCACTAGAAGTACTACACAAAAAGAAAGGGCAATACCAATTCTCTACATCCAAATGATCATGTCAACATGTCACAATCAAGTAATGACACATATCCAACTGCTATGCATGTTGCAATTTTGATGAATCTTAAAGAAACAATTCCAGCTATTGATATTTTGATAAAGTCACTATCTAAAAAAGCAAAACAATTTTCATCATTTAAAAAAATAGGAAGAACACATCTAATGGATGCATTACCAATAACGTTGGGTAGTGACTTTGCAGCTCACGTTACATCAATTACCAAAGCAAGAAATCAAATTATTTCAGCACAGAAAGAATTACAAAATGTTGCTCTTGGCGGAACAGCTGTAGGTTCTGGTGCAAACACACCAAAAGGTTACAGAAAGATTGTAATATCTGAACTTGGAAAAATTTCTAAACTTTCACTAAAACCTGAAAAAGATATGCAGTATGGTTTGCAAAGCAAGTTTGCAGTTTCTAATATGTCAAGTTCTTTACGAAACTTGGCACTAGAAATCGGAAAGATCGCAAATGATATCAGACTAATGGCATCAGGTCCAATTGCAGGATTAGCAGAGATTGGAATTCCGGCTGTCCATGCAGGTTCATCTATTATGCCCGGAAAAGTGAATCCATCTCTAGCTGAATGCATGAATATGATTTGTTTTAACATAATTGGAAATGATACTGCAGTTTCTTATGCAGTGCAAAGTGGACAGTTTGAACTCAATGTAATGTTACCTGGAATGCTAAAGTGTATGCTAGAATCAACAGATATGCTCAAAAATTTCTTGCCAATATTTTCTGCGAATCTAATTGATGGGCTTACTGCAAACAAAAACAAATTACGAAAAAATATTGAAAATAGTCCAGTGATTGTTACATTACTAACTCCAAAAATAGGATATCTAAAATCTGCAGCACTATTCAAAGAGTCACTCAAGACTGGAAAGACTATCAGAGAGTTAGTTGTCTCAAAGAAACTATTGAGTAACAAAGAAATTGATTCTTTATTTGGATAGGTTATGGCAAAGATTTTCGTAGAGGCTTACGGATGTTCAGCAAGTTTTGCTGATTCAGAGATGATTTCAGGACTGATTCTAAATGGAGGTCATACTTTAGTTGATAATTCTTCAAAATCTGATCTAAATATTGTAGTTACATGCTCAGTCAAAGACGTAACTGCAAACAAAATGATTCATAGAATAAAATCATTAAAATCAAAACCATTAGTTGTTGCAGGATGTTTTCCTAAAGCAGAAAAGAGTACTGTTGAAAAATTCTCAGGAAATGCCAGTTTGTTAGGACCAAATTCACTAGGAATGACACTTCAGGTGATTGATTCAACGTTAAATGGTAAAAAACAAATTGCATTAGAAGACTCGGATTTATCAAAAGTAGGACTTCCAAAAGTTAGACTAAATCCAGTAGTTGGAATTGTAGAGATTGCAAGTGGATGTATGAGTGAATGTACGTTTTGTCAGACCAAATTATCCAAAGGAGATCTTTCAAGTTATAGATTGGGAGATATTGTTAGACAAGTACAAACAGAAATCAAGGAAGGGTGTAAAGAAGTATGGTTAACATCAACTGATAATGGATGTTATGGATTTGACATTGGAACTGACTTACCATCACTAGTAAATGCAGTTGTAGAAATTCCAGATGATTTTATGATTAGAGTTGGAATGATGAATCCAATGTACATGCCAAGAATCAAAGAAGAATTGGTAAAATCTTTTGATAATGACAAAGTTTTCAAATTTCTCCACATTCCAGTACAAAGTGGAAGCGATAAAGTACTTCATGATATGAAAAGAGGTCACACTGTTGGTACTTTTAGAGAAATTGTAAAAAAAGTAAAAGAAAGATTTGGGGACTTTACCATTTCAACAGATGTAATAGTTGGATTTCCTTCAGAAACTGAAGAAGATTTTCAAAAGACAGTAAATCTACTTGATGAAGTAAAGCCAGATGCAGTAAATCTTTCAAAGTATAGCATAAGACCAGGAACTGAGGCAGCTGAATGGAAGCAAATCGATGTTGCAGAAGTTAAGCGAAGAAGTAAGATAATTTTTGAACAGATCAACAAAACATCGATAGAGAATAACAAAAAGTGGATCGGTTGGACAGGTAAAGTTCTATTTGATGAAAAAACAAATGAGGGAGTCAAAGGCAGAAACTTTGCATACAAGCCTATCTTTGTCAGAAATGAAGTAGACATTGGTCAATACCACATAGTGGAAATTACAGATGTTACTGTAAATTGTCTACTAGGAAAGATCGCAAGCTAAATTTTTTAGATCTAAAATTTGATTAAAAAAACGTAAGAAGGTTTTTTATCTAATCAAAGAATAGGATCTGAAATGAGTGTTCAAATGAAAGAACCAGTTCTAGTCATAGGTTTAGGCGGAGTAGGCTCAAAATTAGCAGTCAAAGCCAAAGAATCCATTAATTCTGATTGTCTCATAATTAGCAACGATGTAAAAGATTTCTCATCAGAGAATCCATCTATTCACGTTTCAACAGATTCAGTCGTTAATCCATCTGTTCAATTAATCAGAGGTTCAACTTACAAGGTTACCGAAGAAATAAGATCAAAGATTGCAGGCTACTCTACAGTAGTTATGATGAGCAACTTGGCTGGAAAAGCAGGCTCAGCTATTGCACCTGTAATATCAGAGATGTGTAAAGAATCCGACAAAGGATTGATTTCATTTGCAATTATGCCTTTCAAGTATGAAAAAGATAGAATTTTCAATTCCGGAATATCTCTAAAAAGAGTTAGAGAAAACTCTGAATGCACCATTGTACTTGATAATGACTCTTTACTTGAGAGTAATCCAGATTTGAGTCCTAAAGCATGTTATGACATTGCAAACTCTGCAATTATGCACGTTGTAAAATCACTTGGTTCATCTGAAATATCTGCTGAGACAAACATACTCACAACAAGCAAAGATGGACAAAATATTGAAGATTCACTAAGAGATTCACTAAAAATGCTCTATGAAAACGCTCCACCAAATGCAATTAAGCGTTCAATGTTGTATGTAGTTGGAGGAAGTAATATTCCTGTAGGAGTATTAAATTCAATTTCAAATCTTACTAGTGGAATTCTAAGTGAGAGTAATTCACAAATAGATATGACTTCATCTTCTGCAGAATCCAAAGTAGTAATGTTATCTTCAATTCAAGGAATGACAAAATTTGACAACTACGATCCACTTGGAATGATTCCACAAGAAGACACACTTGATTGGTCTACACCAGATTGTAGTATTGATTGTAAATTAGATCTATACCAATTAGAATAAAATAATTTTTTAAAACTATAATTTTTTGAAAGATATTATTTTTTTGATTCTTTCTTTGGTGCTTCTTTAGCTGGCTTTTGCTTTCTTTGGTGCTTCTTTAGCTGGCTTTGCTTTCTTTGGTGCTTCTTTAGCTGGCTTTGCTTTCTTTGGTGCTTCTTTCTTAATTTCTGTAGTTGGTTTCTCTACTTTGTCTTCAACTTTCTTAGTTTCTGTAGTTGGTTTCTCTACTTTGTCTTCAACTTTCTTAGTTTCTGTAGTTGGTTTCTCTACTTTGTCTTCAACTTTCTTAGTTTCTTTTTCAGGAGTTACTTTAGATTCTTCTTCAACATATTGAGAAACAAGGATGTACCCATCTTCAGTTTTAGTCATTCTAACTCTAACTTTTCTTGGAGGACTTCGAACTCCCCTTGCCCAAATTTGGTGAGCCAGTTCTTCTTCAATTTTGATTGTCTCAACTTTCATGTGATGACGAGCAAATTCTCTAATCATGTTAATTGCTCTAACAGCTCTATGTTGTGATTGTGAAAGTAAAACTTTACCTAGATTAATGGTATAGACTCGTTCTAATTCTTGAGACATCTATCCTACCTCCACATCAGTTGATCTCCAAGCTCTACGCTTTGGATTTGTTCTAACAGCTCGCTTTGTTTTGAGAATTATCCAAGCTGGAACTGGCACTGCTTGTCTTGTCTTTTTTAACAGACGAATTTTTCTTGGAGAGGACTTACGTGCAGCCATAGAATTTCAGGCACGAAGAGCTCTTTTTAAATGAATCTCAGGATTTTATGAGATTTTGAATTTGTTTTAGGATTCTTGCTGAAGCACCCCACACTATTTGATTTTGATACTCAAAAGTATACATTGCCTGAATTAGATTATGAGATGGATCTGGATCATTTGCCATTGTTTTTAAAAATGGTTCTAGTGGAATATGGAAAATTTTTTCAACTTCAGAATTTGCAGCAAGTGTTGGAATATTATCTATAATTGAGTTAAAGGGTAAAATCAGAAAACCAGAATTCAAAGTAACAACAGGTTCTAGTTGACCAATTACCTGTTCTCTACTAATCGCAAGTCCAATTTCTTCACTAGTTTCACGTAGTGCTGTTTGTAAAAGATCTGAATCATCAACATCTAATTTTCCACCAGGAAATGAAACTTCACCTGCATGAAATTTCATATGTTTAGGTTTTTCAGTCATTACAACAATTGGTTCTTTGCCATAAATTACTACAAGTACTGATGCCAATCTAAATTTTCCATCAGTTTTAATCATAGGATTTATTGGGCTTGAAAATATTGATTTTAATTCATCTAAAAGCATCTTATTTTTTTCCTACTATTACACATGGGTTTTGGTATTCAAAGGTTTTAACCAAGGATAGAAAAAATGACAATATGACAATCAGATATGAAGCTAATCCACCAAAGATTTTGCCTAATGTAGATACAGATGAATCAATTGAAAAATTTATCAAAAAAAATAAAAATTATTTCAAAAAAATGTGATGCATTACATCTTACTGAAAATGTGTTAGGACATCAAAGAGTATCACCAATAGAAGTTGGAAAGATCATTAGGAAAGAAATTCCAAACATACCAATTACAGTTAGTCTAAGAGTTAGAGACAAGAGTGAAAAAGAGATTTCAGAGTTTGTAGAGAATTGTATCTCCATAGGCTTTTCAGGAATTTTGGTACTTTTGGGTGATCCATCACAAACAGAGAAACCAGATTCGGGTCAGATTCCAAGCGCAACTGTAAAGAGACTAAAAGAACAGGGTATTGATTCAAAAATTGATTTGTATCTTTCAATTTCAAATAAACCCAATTTTTCTAAAATTATAAAAAAATTAGAAGCAAATCCTAAAGGATTCATGACACAAGTGGTTCAAAATCTAGAACAAGTTCAAAATCTTTTTGACAATCTAAAAGGATTTTCAGTAATTCCAATTATCTTATTTCCTTCTAAAAAGAATGAAAAATCTGCCAAATTTTTGAATTTGGAATTGGCATCATACAGTCAGGAGTTTGAGGAATTTGTAAAAAAAATACATGAAATTACTGGAGATGTGTTGATTACATCACCCAGTGATTTTAATGGTTTGAATGAATTTTTAGAAAAATCATTTAGTTAAAGTACAAAGTATTTTGCTTTTGGATGATGAATAACAATTGCTGCAGTTGATTGTTCAGGAATTATCTGACCAGATTCAGTTAATGCCATTCCAGATTTTTCTGGTTGCAAAAGTTTCCAAACTAAACGATGTTGTAATACATCAGGACAGCTAGGGAATCCCCAGCTGTATCGGAGTCCACCCTGTTCTAGGTTCAGTTCAGATTTTATTTTTTGATTAATCCATTCTGCCAAGGCTTCTGCTACTTCAACTGCTAATCCATGCAGATAGTAAGCATCAGTATACTTGTCTTCTTTGTTCCATTGTTCTATTTTTTCTACAACTTTGTTGCCTACAGTTACTGATTGAAATGCAACAATATCATCTTCACCAAAATAATCAGTCAGACAGAGGTGTTCTGGTTTTGTAGAACGTGGAAAACTAAATTCGACATCATCGCCTGTAGGATTTTCAACAAGTAATTTGTCATTTTTATTGTGACATCTAAAGTATCCATAAACAATCTCAGGCTCAAAGAGTTTTTCTCTTATAATTCTAATCTTCCATTGGTTTAACAATTCTTCATGTTCTTCCTCGGATTCAGAACCTGCTTTTCCCCTAAGACCCCAAGATAATTTGAACAGCGATTTTTTGTCAATCATCTGCCAAACTTCATCCATTTTGATTTGATCATCCTTTAGACGAATTGGTTCTCCAATACTTTTAGGAATTGGAGATTCCACTGGTTTAATGTCACTCTTTGGCAGATTAGTAGAATCTACAGAAGCCGTAGATTTTTCTTTCCAATTTTCTATCTTTTCTTTCCATGTAGCTAAAAGTTTTGATTTTTCATCTGAAACTAAAACATCCATTGTTTTGAGTCCTTCAAACATCGTATTGCAGTAAAATACACCAGGTTCGTAGATTCCATCAATTTTTGCAATTCTGTTAATGTAGTTAGTGTTAATTGCAGCACCGCCACATAGAATTGGAAGATTCATTTTATTTTTTCTTGCATGTTCTACAAAAAATTGCATCTGCTTTGATGTCGAAACTAATAATGCAGACAAACCTATAGCATCAGGATTGACTTCATCAATTTTATCTAAGAATTTTTGTAATGGAACTTGTTTACCTAAATCATATACAGTGTAACCGTTATTTTGAAAGATTGTCTTTACCAGATTTTTTCCAATATCATGCACATCGCCATAAACTGTTCCCAAAACAAGTTTGCCTTTACTTGTTCCCTCTTTTTTTAGTAAATATTTTTCAAGTTCATCAACTGCTGCTTTCATACACTCAGCTGATTTGAGAACAAATGGCAGGATTAATTCACCTGCACCAAATTTGTCGCCAACTTCTTTCATTGCAGGAAGCAAGTCTTCATTGAGGGTTCTAATTGCACCATCATGTGTAATTTCTTGAGGAGCATCCAGAGACAAAATTCCATCATTTTCTTTGATTAGTTCAGTTTTACCTAACTTGTCTGCTATGGCAGATACAACATCATTTTGAATTCCACTTTTGAGTCTATTTAGAATTCTAAAGTAAGCACGTTTTCCAGGAGGCCAAGAAGGATCTACATCAACTTTTTGGATAGAAGTGTTGCTTTGAGAACCTAGATTTTCAAAATGAGTGATTAATTCAGATAATGCATTTGGATGAGTATTAAAAATTAAATCTTCAGTAAGTTTTCGCTCTTTCTCATCAATCTCACCATAAGGAACAATCTCTTTAGCATTTACAATAACGGTATCAAGTCCAGACTTTAGTGCATGATACAAAAACACTGAATTGATAATTTTTCTTGCATATGGTGCAAGACCAAAACTGATGTTGCTGAGACCCAAAGTAGTGAATGAGTTTGGAAATTTTTCTTTAACAAGACGAATTCCCTCTAGAGTATTTTTTCCTGCATTAAGAAATTCATCTTCACCTGTAGCTAAAGTAAATGTAAGAACATCAAAAATAAATTGTTCAATTTTTAAACCATATTTTTTTCCAGTTTCATATAGAAGTTCAGCTGTCTCTACTTTTTGTTGTGGAGTTTTAGCCATGCCATTTGGACCAATGCACAACGCAATAGAAGGCAATCCGTACTTTGCCATTATTGGTGCTAACTTTTCAAATCTACTACCATCTCCTTCAAGATTAATTGAATTAATAATTGGTCTTCCTGGAATTTGTTTTATTGATGCTTCAATAACTTCAGGATCAGTTGAATCAATTACAAGTGGCGCATCAATTTCTAAACTTAATCTTTTTACAAGATTTAACATAAACTCTTTTTCATCAGAACGTTCAGTAGTAGCTACACAGACATCAAGACAATGAGCACCGTCTTCAACCTGAACTCTTGCCAAATCAACTAGACCATCATAATCATCAGCAAGAACTAGCTTCTTTGCTTTACGAGAACCTTGTGTGTTAATTCTCTCTCCAATAATTAGAGGGGTTGGAAGTTGTTTTAGGTCAACTGCTTTTAGTGCAGAACTTACTCTAGGAATAGTCAATATTATAAAATCACCTCAGTTTTTCTAAATACTTAACCCTTGAGAGAGTTGGCTTTTTCGTCAATTACTTTTCTTAGAACCTTGATGTGTTCAGGATTTGTTCCACAACAACCGCCAATGATTCGTACCTTTTTGTATTGATCAAGAAAATCACCTAGTGCATTACTCATCTTTTCTGGAGTCATCTTGTAAACTGCTTTTCCCTCCTTGATTTTCAGGCATTCCAGCATTTGGAACTACTAAGAGATTGTGTTCATTTTGCTCATCAAGCCATCTTATGCTTGGATTCATCTCAATTGGGCCAGTTGAGCAATTCAATCCAAATACATCAATGCCCATATCAGAAACAGTGGTATATGCAGCTTGAATATTTGTTCCAAGTAGCATTTTTCCATATTGATCCAAAGTAGTATTAGAAATGATTGGAACTTTCTTGCCAGTCTTTTCTATGGCATTATGACATGCCTCAATTACTAATTTTACTTCCAAGATATCTTGACTTGTTTCAATAAGTAATGCATCAACACCTCCAAGAATTAGTCCTTCTGCTTGTAGCTCAAATGCTTCTCGTATTTCTTCAAGTGGTTTTTGTCCCAAGTCAGGATCAGTTGAACTGGGAAGAAAACCTGTTGGACCCATAGAACCAATTACATATCGTGGTGTTTCAGAATATTCTTCACAAACTTCAGATGCTAGTTGTGCAATTTTTTTATTAAATTCAATTGTTTGATCACCAAAACCATATTCATCTAGTTTAATTTTATTTGAACCAAAAGAATTTGTTTCAATACAATCAGCTCCTGCATCTAAATAATTTCTGTGAATTTCTTTAATCCATTCTGGATGTGTCATAACTAAACCATCATTAAAACCATCTTGATTGTTTGGAAAGTCTTCGGGTTTTGGATCATGCTTTTGAATCTCAGTTCCCATTGCACCATCAAAAAGTAAAATTCTATTTTGTAATGCATCTAAAAATAGTTCTTTTTCTGTCAACTTAATTTTAAAATGTTTTGACACAGTTTAACTCTTTTCAGAAAAATCCACAAACATTGAGGGGATTGAAACGTATGTTGAAATTAGGTAAAAGATGAATTACATGTACATTTATGCAAAATTTTCAAGTAAATAATCGAGTTCGTAGTGCTACCTTTTTTCAGCATGCTGGAATCGCAATTGTCTTTGTATTCATGCCCATTATTGCAAAAGGTGTTACAGATTCTATCCTTGAGATTGGGCTTATTGTAGCCTCATTTAGCTTTGCTCAGATTTTATCCGAAATCTATTTTGGTAGACATTCAGATAAGAAGGGAACTAGGCTCAAATTCATTAGAATTGGCTTCATTGGATGTGCTGTAGCCTTTGGATTACATTATTTTGCAGATGACATTACTCTGTTATTTCTGGCAAGAATAGTAGCAGGAATTGCTACTGGAATCATGATTCCTGCAATGATTGCATATGCATATGAGATAAATGTTGAAAAAAAAAGAGCAGCAACAATAATTTCATTTCATGCTTTAGGATGGCTTGCAGGAATTGCTGCTGCTGGATTTGCAAATGATTTAAAATTAATTTTCATAATTAGTGCAGCTTCATTTCTAATTGGATTAATATTCACAATAAAATTACCAAATATATCACAAGAAAAAGAGATAGAACCAGGAACCACAAAGAAAATTATTGTAAAAAATAAGTTTCTGTTCTTGTCATTATTGCTAAGACATATTGGAGCAGCAGCAGTATGGACTATTCTTCCGTTAATGTTAATAGAAAAATTGGGTGCTGAACTTTATCAAATATCAATCATCTATGTTGCAAATACATTGACTGCATTTGTCTTGATGAATTTGATGGCAAGCAGAATTAATATTTCAAATATAACTAAATTCAAAATGGGAATTGGTTGTACAGTATTTGTATTTGTAGGATTATCAGTAATTACGGATTGGTGGATGGCAATGCCGTTTATGGCACTTGTTGGTGGAACTTGGGCATTTTTATTCATTGGAGGAAACTTTCATCTAATGGAGAACAATCCACGCTCTACATCAACTGGAATTTTTAGCTCTACATTATCAATTGCAACAGTAATTGGTCCTGTAATTGCAGGAATTATTGCATTTGCATTTGATTATGCTGCAGTCATGTATTTTGCGATTGCAATTATTGTATGTGCGTTTGCAGTATCACTTAAGGTTAGAAGATAATTCCTAAGATTATCGTAATCCCCATCTTGACATTACTTTGTTTTCTAGTCTTTTGAAGACAAGACTATCAATTACAACACCAATTACCATTATCACAATCATTATTGAAATGACTTGTGAGACATCATTTAGGGAACGCCCTGCATTTAGTAGGAATCCTAGTCCTAAGAAAGAAAATAACAGTTCAGCACCAATTACGCCTCTCCATGCAAATGCCCAACCCTGTTTAAAGCCAGAAATCATGTATGGAAATGCTGCAGGTATCAATACAGCTGTAATTAGCTGACTACCCTTTGCACCCATATTTCTTGCAGCCTCAATATAGTGAGGATCAATGTTTTTGACTCCAGTGTAGGTGTTTATTGTAACTGCAAAGATTGCCCCAATTGCAGTAACAAAAATTATTCCACCATCTGTTAGTCCAAACCAAAGAATTGCA
>PVMK01125932.1_pt1 | contig 12627 bp, 8 predicted proteins | sample 1853481 | NCBI WGS metagenome assembly PVMK01 (sample SAMN08533507, study PRJNA380276) | Marine sediment metagenome, whole genome shotgun sequencing project.
GCTGTTCGACGCGAGCACGACCTACTGCTCCGGCGCTCAGGCGGCTAGCTCGAAGCGAATGGGAAGCCGGGTTGCCGCGCAGTTTCCGAAGGATTGGCTGGACTCGTGGGTCGATGATGGCGATCAGATCGTCTGCGTCGGGAGGCTCGCTGACGGTACTCTGTTCGGCGGAGCGGATGTCGCTCGGATCGAGTAAGGCTGCCGACCACGGCTCCGCTCAGAACCCCGTCGGCGTCCTCCACACGATGTGGTGGTCCGTGTCCGAGATCAGGACCAGCCCGAAGGGCGAAGTCGCCACGCCAAGCGGGGAGGAGAGGCCCGCGGCCCCCGCATCGAGCAAGTTGCCGGCGAATTCCGTCTCTCCGCTGCCGGCGAACGTGTTGATCAGGGGGGACGCCAGGCTTACGACCCGGATCCGGTCATTGGCCTGGTCGGCAATGTAGAGGCTGAGTCCGTCGGAGGTCGCCGCCACGTCACGCGGGTCGTGCAGGGACGCGGACAGTGGATCTCCGCCATCACCGCCGAATCCGGCCGCTCCGGTCCCCGCGACCGTGGTGATGATCCCGCTCGCGAGGTCGACGGCGCGAATTCGCTGGTTGGCCGCGTCGGCGATGTACAGGACCCCACCCACGATGTCGATTCCGGCCGGGAAGTAGATCATCGCCTCGGTGGCGGGACCACCGTCCCCGGCGAAACCGGATTCGCCCGTACCTGCCACGGTGGACAGCGTTCCGTCCGGCAGGATCTTCCGGATGCGGTGCGACCGACCCTCGGCGAAGTACACGCTGCCGTTCTCGTCCACTGCCACGCCCCGCGGGCTGCGGATCGGAGATGACACGGCGGGCTCACCGTCCGGCGTCGTCTCCGACTCTCCGGTCCCGGCGAGCAGGGTTCGCGCCCCGGTGCCAGCATCGAAGCGCCACACCCGATGGCCCCGGTCATCGGCTACGATCAGGCCACCCGTCCCGTCGACCGCTACGTCCGTCGGCTCCACCAGGCAGTCCGTAAAGCAGCCAAGGTCGTCCACCACGACGCGCACGGCGCCCGAGGAGGACACGGCCAGGATCCGCCGGTTGTCTCGATCGGATACGTACAGGATCCCGTCGAGATCCATGTCCAGGCCGGACGGAAAGCGAAGCAGAGTCTCCGTGGCTTCGGCCCCGACCTCACGGCCCGGCTGGTCAGGCACACCGGCCACGATGCGCATGAGCCCCGGGGTATCGCCCAGGATGGAGATCGGCTCGCCGCAGCCCGCCGACAGCGCTGACAGAACGAACGCGAAACCCGCGCCTACGGAAGCGGGACGACCCATATGTCCCCCTTTCCGTCTTCCCCGCGCTTCGTGAATGCGAGCTCGGTTCCGTCCGGCGACACCGCGGGCTGGCCCCCCGCTTCTGTATCCGGAATCAGTTCCGGCGCGCCACCGGCAGTTGCGATCCGCCAGATCCCGTCCTGGCGGGCAAAGTAGACCCACGCGCCGTCCGGCGACCACGCGGGCTCGGTGCCTTCCACGAGCTCGACCGGCGTGCCTCCGACCGGCGGAACCCGGAGGATCACCGCCCTGCCGATCGGCCACTGGGTTCGATCCTCGACGCACTCGACGACCGTCCCTGTTGGCCCGAAGCTGAGATGCTGACACGTGGTCCGGAATTCCGGACCCCGGTCCAGCCGGGTGAAGGCGATGGATGATCCGTCGGGGCTCCACGCGGGCGAGCTTCCGTCGTCTGTTCCGGGAATCGGGACCGCCGTGGCCTCGCCCGGTCTCCACAGAAGCAGGCCGAGCCCGTCGGATGTCACCAGGAGACTTCCGGCCGGAGCCCAGGACGGCCGAGCCGGAAGGAGCCCCTCGTCGTTGAACCGCCGCTGGAACGGATGTAGAAGCGTGATCCACACCCCCGGCAGGCCGAATGGGTGCTGCGAGTCGTCGAACGTGACGCCGTCGAACGTGAGCGCAAGCGTCGGGTCCTGGTCCGCAGGCGCCGTCTCTCCCGGCGCGCGCACGCGAAGCCGACCGGTCTGCAGGCGCGGCGGCGCAGGCAGGGAGTCCGTGGCGTCGCACGAGGTCGCGTCTCCGGTACACACGCCTTGCGACAGGAAAAGCTGCGCGTAGGCGATACGTCCCGAGCCCGGCTCGACGGCGGGTGCCCGGAGCGCGGGGGCCGTCGCCCGCTCCGGCTGGACGATCGGGACACCGTACGCACAGACCCGCCGTCTCTCGGAATCGACACGAGCACGCCTTCGGATCGCGCCAGGTCGCCGAATCCTTCCGCCACGTACAGGATCGTATCGCCGCCGAGCGACCACGCGGGCGACCGGTCGTCGCCGGGATTGAACGTCAGCCGGTGGGCGCCCGGCGAGACGTCCTCATCCGGAGGCTCCCACGGAGACGGAGCGTCGTGGCAGGCCCATAACTGGGCCGCGAGCAGGGCGGCGATCGCCGCGACGGTCGCGCGTCTCAGAACACCACCTCCAGCCCGAGGCGCAGCTGTCGGGGCTCACCGAACAGAAGGGAGGGATCGCCGGCGTCCAGCGAGGCCGCAAACCGCGCGGTCTCGAACTCCGTCGCCGTGATCACCCCGTTGCCATTCAGGTCCGCGAGCGGCGCGTATCGCTCCGATTCCCTGGGGATCGGGAACGTGGACGTCACGGGCCTGTCGGCCACACCGAGGATCGTCACCATGGAGGGTGCCAGGCGGCCGCTGTCGCGCCGCAGCGCGATCACGTTGTCCGTACCGAACAGGTTCTTACCGTCCACCACGAGGCGCATGACGCATCCCCGGCAGCCCGGAAGTTCCCCGAAGTTCCATGTGAACCGCGCGTCGAACACGCTCGTCCACGGGAGACGCTCGACCCCGGTGAAAGGCGCGCCCTCCTCCGGCCGACCACTATTCAGCGGATACCCGCTCCGGATGCGGGCCGTGACCACTAGCCCGACGGGCGATCCGGAGAGTCCGCCGTCCGCGGCGGGGATGCCGACAGACGCCGCCGCCCGACCCAGAAACATGGCCGCATCGATCGTGTGCCGCCGGTCGAACGCGAGCGGAAACTCTGCGGTCGTGCCCTGCGGAACGCTCCCGGAATCGTCGAACGCTCCAGAGGTGATACCCGTGGCCTCGGACAGGGCGTATCCCGCTCTCAGCCCGAATCCGGACCACCTCAGGCGGGCCGTGACCTCCTCGCCCTTCACCGTCCCCTTGTCGCTGGTCGTGAGCAGGCCGGGAGCGGAGCCACCGAGGGCGATATTGCCGGTGACCAGGTCCGTCAGGTTCTTCAAGTAGCCGGTCACGTCCAGGCCGACCACGCCGCCGAACAGTTGGCTGAACCCGACCTCGAACGCGTTGCCTTCCTCGAAGGCGAGGTTGGGGTTGCCCTGGCGACGCACGTCGGTGCGCAGCGAGTCGCCGATGGTGTTGTCGATGAAGAACTGAAAATCCGGCGGCTGCGCCACGCGCGCATAGTTGAATCGAAAGGCGCTGCGGCCGGCGGAATTTCTGAATGCACCGGCGACGCCCAGACGGGGCGTAACGTTGACTTTCCAGTCGGTGGACGCGATGGGAGCCAGGAAGTCCGACCTGTCCAGGCTGAAGTCGAGACCGGACTGGAAGCCCTCGACGCGCATGCCGGCCGTTATCGTGAACAGGGGATCGGGCCGGATGCTCGTGTCGAGGTATCCGGCCAGCGTCGTCGGGTAGAACCGGGCGTAGTTCGGGGCCGAGCCTGCCAGGTACGCGCGGGTCCGCTCGTAGGTCTCGACCCGGTAGAACTTGCCCTGGAAGCCGCCCCGGAACGAGTTGCCGTCGGCCGTGATGAGCTCCCCCGCCAGATCGGTGCCCAGAAAGTCCGACCGACTGTACGCCGCCAGACCGGAGGTGCCCGTCGTGACGAAGATGCCCTCGCCCGCGGCTCCAAACGGAGACCCCGTGATCCCGCCGGGTGGCCGGTAGCCGGGCACGGCGACGACCGAGTCGAGCTGCTGCTCGATCGGAAGGCGCACGAATTCCTCTCCCGCGAACTCGAAGTCGGACAGCCCGAAGCCGAGCGCGGTGGAGCGATCGCTCACCTGCGCCGGATCGAGGACGCCCAGGTAGCGGTCGAGCCGCTGCAGCGCGAGCCGCGCCGTCAGGATGAGGGCCCGCCCATCCATCTGCGTGACGTGGTCCAGAATCAGCGCACCCATCCAGGCTTCCGTGCTCCTCCCGAGCTGGCTGCCGGCGTTGTACTTGAGCTCGGGGGTGTAGAGCACCCGCTGGAACCGGTTGCGGAGCAGCGTGGCCGCCAGGTTCAGGCGTCCGGACAGGCGCTTGTCGAACCGCAGGAAACCGATCAGGCCGTCGCCCTGCTGATCCGGCAGACCCGGCTGCTCGTACGGACAGTACAGGGGAGCGGTCACCGGGCTCGACATATAGCCCTCGATCGCCGCTGCCACCGCAGGACCCGCATCCTCGGTCTGGATGCAGGTGAGCCCTCGGGCTCGCGGCTCCGCGTCCTGGAGCCCCTGCAGCTGCAGGTCGGCGAACAGCGTGGCGCCCTCGCCGAGGAAGCGCAGTGGCCCACCCACCGACAGGTTGAGCGTCGACTGTCCGACGGACGCGGCTTCCGGGGAGATCCGGTCGGTGAGGAACAGGGCCTCTCCGCGCCAGCGGTCCGGGTCGCCCCGCCGGGTGGTGTACGAGACCACGCCGGAGAGCGTGGAGCCGTACTCCGCGCTAAAGCCGCCCGTGATCACCTCGATCTCCGACAGCGCGGTGGGTGAAAACTGCAGTCCCTGGCCCTCGGTCGCTCCCTCGACCTGGTTCTTGATCGCCATTCCATCCACGACGTACGTCTCCTGGCCGACTCTGCCGCCGCGGAAGTGGCCATCGGACACGCCTGTCGTGAGTTCCACGGCTTCCTCGACGGTCGTGACCGGCAGCTCGCGCAGCGCCGCGCCCGACACGATCTGTCGGGTCTCACTCACCTCGGGCTCGATGAGAGGAATCCGCTCGGCCTCCACCCGGATCGGATCCACCGGCACGGCCGTGGGCTCGAGCTCCAGGGCCAGCTCCGAAGCCCTGGCCGCGCGCACCACGACGGATCCCAGCTCGATCGATTTGAACCCGACCAGCTCAACCCACACGTCGTGTCGGCCGGCCGGAAGCCCGGCCAGAACGAACCGGCCCGACTCGGAGCTCAACGTCGAGCGATCCAGGGCCTCGATGTGGATCAACACACCCGCGAGCGGCTGGCCGTTCGACAGGTCGACGATGCTGCCCTGGATCCGGCCGGTCGTCTGACCACACAGCGGAGAGGAAGAAAGAACCGGCAAGCACAGGAGGCCGAGAATCAACACGCCCGGAACGGAGACACCGCTGCCGGGCCGGGACACGCACGCCCGCCGGAGCGGGCCGACGGCACCGGTCAACGGAACCGGGCGCACTCCTCGCACGCTTTCGTGGGAAGCTCGCGGACCCGTGCGATCGGATAGCTCCCGCTTGCTTCCATGGCCTCGTCCAGCAGGTTCCAGGTGAGGAAGCCGTCGTCCGAGCGCGGCTCCAGCAGGATTACGATCAGCCGCCCCAGCGGCTGATGAATTGGCACGACGACCGTACCGGCCGCGAACGCGCGGCTCTCGTCGCGCCACTCGCCCCACAGCTCCCGCAGAAAGTGCCCCTGGTACTGCCTCTCGGATGCCCGGGTCGAATCGACGTGGAACGCGGCAGCAGCGAGCTCGGCGTCCGCGTCGAGGCGCGCCATGCGTACTCCGTGCGCAGCCAGCCGCTCGATCACGCGGACGAGGTCCGCGGGGATCAGATAGGCCGCTGGCGCTGTCACGGTCTCCGTGGCCCGAAACGACCCGTAGTCCGGCATCCTCTCGACGGTCTGCACGTCGCGCCGCCGATAGATGAGCGCGCCGGTAAAGGGGTTACGCTCCTCGTCGACCGCTCCCATGAGCACGTCGATCGTATCGCCTCGGGTCAGCTCTGCCTGCAGGGCCACTTCCATCCCTGGAGCCGGCTCACGATCGGCGGCCTCGACCGCCTCCCGCACGCGCGTCGCGTTGGCGAACGCGAAGTCGATCACGGCCTCGACGAAACGGCCGTGCGCCAGGATCCGCTCCTCGAACGTGGCGTAGGAATAGGCCTCGCTCAGGATCCCGAACCGGTTGCGCAGGCCAAGGTAGTTCGTCGTGAAGCGCGGCCGGTGGTCGAACGTGTACCACCCGCGCTCACCCTGCATGCCGCACGTCCCGGGCACGTTGCCGTAGTAGAATAGATCCCAGCCGAACCGGTCCCGGACGCTCTCCGTCACTGCGGGAAGCCACTCTTCGCGCAACAGGTGCGTGATCCGGGAGTCCGTGGACGGGTGCAGCGGCGGCGCGTACGTGAGGTGATAGGCGTGGAACGTGCCGTTGGTGGTGTGCAGGTCCAGCGCCACGTGCGGGTCGTATTCCTGGACGAGACGGGAGAGGGCCCGGGCTTCGGCCGACTCCAGCTTCGCGTTGTCCCGGTTGAGGTCGAGATCCTCGGCGTTCGCGCGGCGTCCCATTCCGGCCAGCGGACCGTGCTGCCGGGGCCGATTACGCAGCCCGATGCGCTCGTTCCCGTCCGCGTTGTAGATCGGTGCGACGAGGATCACGAGCGAATCGAGCCACTCGTCGTGCGCGCCCTGCGCCAGCTCCCGCAGCAGGACCTGCGCCGCCTCCTTCCCCGCCACCTCACCCGCGTGGATGTTCGCGAACACCAGGACACGTGTCATTCCGGAGGTCCGAACGGCCGCCGCCGAGCCGTCGGCAACGTCACCGAACACGGCCAGCGGAAGAGCCCGACCCTCCTCCGAGTAGCCGAATCCCGTGAACGACAACTTCGGGTGCATCTCCTCGAGGCCCTGCAGGAAGCCCACGACATCGTCGTAGCGGGACGTTTCGTCGTAATCGGACCGCTCGGCCCTCGTGAGTGGCCACTCCTGCGCCACGGCGGAAGTCGCCGGCACCCAGAGAAACGCGAACAGGATCGCCAGACAGCTTGCCAGGTTCACGCGCGTGGGCCTACCACTCGATCAGTGCCCCCCCGATCACGATGAGCGGAATCGCCACGGCGACCAGCCAACCGAGGAAGGCCGTCAGGATGGCCTTGCCGGTGTCGAAGTCGAGGGCCTGCCGGATCGCCACGATTCCCGTCACGAGGAGCCAGATCCCGACGACAGCGGCGAGCAGCCCGCCGAAGAACGGAAGGGGCAGGATCCCCAGGATAAGAAGGAGGGCGGGCGCCTGCGCATAGCCCAGGGTACGGAGCAGCTCACCCCAGGTGGCGGTTCCCTTCAGCAGCTTGTCGCCAATCAGATACGTGACACCGGCCCATACGAGCCAGCTGAACAGGGCCGCGATGATGCCGATGATGATTCCGTTGCCTCCGTCGTTGAACCCGCCGATGCCGCGTGCGCCAGCAGCCAGCAGAACCACGATCGCGGCCTGGGTGGTCAGGCTCTCGTCGTGCTCGACTTCCTCGTACGTCGCGACGTCCAGCATTGCCGCGCCCTTCATGCGCTCCCACATGCTTCGATCGGCCATTTTGTGGCTCCCTTGGGTGGGCCGGCCCGGCGGCCGACGTAAACGTATCCGTCAGGTTGTCTATGCGTCCGCGGCCCGCGCTGCCTCGATTCCCGCCTTCTCGTCCACGGTCATCAGGATCAGCGCGCCCACAATGAAGAAGACCAGCATGCTTGCTACTGCGACGCGCTGTCCGAACGGGATCACGAGCGCGGCGAGAAGCATCGGGCCCATGAACGAGGTGACCTTGCCCGAAAAGGCGAAGAACCCGAAGAACTCGCCCTTGTGTTTTTCGGGCACGAAGCGACCCATGAGCGACCGACTCGCCGACTGGTTGGGCCCCACGAAAATACCGATCAGGACGCCGGCGACCCAGAACCAGGTCCGGTTCGGCGCCGCGACCGCCAGCCCGGTGGCGGCGGTCAGCCCGACCAGCGTAATCAGAAGCGTGTTCTTGCCACCGATCTTGTCGTCCACGAAGCCGAAACCCAGGGCCCCGAGGCCTGCGACCAGGTTGCGCACGATGCCGAACACGAGGCGCTCGGCCTGGTCCATCCCGAATACTCCCCCGGCGTAGATGGCCCCGAACGAGAACACGGTCACGAGCCCATCGTTGTAGACGAGCCGGGCGATCAGAAACTTCACCGTGTCCCGGTAGTGTCGGATCTCGCGCAGCGTATGACCCAACTCTCGGAATGCTCCGCGCACGTCCACCTTCGCCGTCTTCTTCGCCTTCTCCGGCACGAACAGGAACATCGGGATGCTGAACAGGAGAAACCAGCCGGCGACCAGGAAGTTCGTCGCCCGGACGTTGAAACCGTCTGCCGTGCTGATCCCGAACCAGGGCGTCTCCGGCTGCACGAAGCCCACGAGGGCCATGATCATGGCCACGAGGCCACCGAGGTATCCCAGTCCCCAACCGTATCCGGAGATCCGGCCGATCCGATCCTGGCTGACCAGCTCGGGCAGGAAGGAGTTGTAGAAAACTCCACCCATCTCGAACGCCACGTTGGCGACGATGAACAGGGTGAGCGCCTTGAAGACCGCGTGATCGTGCGTCGGACTCACGAAGCCCAGCGCGACCGTGAACACCGCGCAGACCACGGTGGCTATGATCAGGTAACTCCGGCGGCGTCCGCTCTTGTCCGCGACGGCCCCGGCGATCGGCGAGAGCAGCGCGATGATGATTGCGCTGATCGAAACCCCCCGGGCCCACAGGGCAAATCCCGCGTCCGGGTCGGAGACGAACGTCAGAGCAAAGTAGGAATTGTAGATGAACGTGACGACCAGAGTGGTGAACGCCGAGTTCGCCCAGTCGTACATGCACCACGAAGTAACGGCCCGTCGGCTTCCGTAGCCGTTCGCAGTCATGCCTTGTACCACTCGAGAGAGAGGTCGGCACGCGGCTCGATGCGATCGCGCAGGCTCTGCAGCTCATCGGGACTCATCGGCTTGAATTCCCGGGCGAGGCGCGCATTGTGACGCACCAGATCCGGACGCTCCATGCCCACGACGGCCACGTTCACCGGCAACGACCACACGTAACGCAGGGTCTCTTCGATCGTGCAGATCCCTTCACGGAGGAGACGTCCGTCGGCCGACGTCTTCATGGCGATCATCCCGATGTCCCTCGCCACGATATCCACGAGGACCTGTCGCTGGAAGCTCCGCTGGTGATAGTCGATCGGATTGATCGGGAACTGGAACGTGTCGAACTGCCAGCCCTCGTCCCAATACTTGAGGGCCTGGCGATGCGCGGCGGGCGTAACGTGACCCGTGACGCCCACGAAGCGCACGAGGCCTTCCTCCTTCGCCTGCATGATGTACTCCATCGCCCCACCGGGACGAAACGCCTGGTCCACGTCCTCGACGCTCTTCGTGCTGTGAAGCTGCCACAGGTCCAGGTAGTCGGTGCGAAGTCGCTCCAGGCTCCCCTCCAGGTGGCGACGGGCACTCTCCGCGCTGCGGTCCCGGGGCGAGTGCGTCTTCGTCATGATCAGGACGTCTGACCGTACGCTCTCGAGCGCGGCGCCCAGCCAGCGCTCCGACTTTCCGCCGTGGTAGCTCTCGGCGTTGTCGAAGAACCGGATCCCTTCCTCTAGAGCCGTCTCGACCAGGACTCTCGCCTCCGCCTCAGACGCAGCGCGTCCGACGTGATGGCCGCCCAGGGAGAGGATTGGGACGTCCAGTCCCGTACGCCCGAGGCGGCGGGTGGGAAGCGACGATGGGGGAAGGAGGCCGGAAGAGGACCCGGTACCGGCGGCGGCGAGACCGCCCTCCGTGGCGCCGTGCCCCCGAGCCGGAAGTCCGAGGCCGGCGAGCACGGCTGCGACGGTGCGAGCGAACATGCGTCTGTCCAATTGCGCTCCTTCTCGGTGGCCGGAGCGCAATGTAAGCCACCCATGGGGGGGATCGGCAAACGCGGCCGTCCGATCAGGGCAGCAGCGACACCGCCTCCGGCTCGGATTCGACCTCCGGGACCAGTTTCACTTCCACGTAGTTGTCCATGTCGAAGTACAGCGCCGCGGCATCGCCGATCGCTTCGGCGCTCAGCTCTTCCACGAGGCGGTCGTAGTCGAGAATCAGGCGAAGGTCCTCGTCGTTCCGATCGTACACGTCGAGCACCGACAGCCAGAAACTGTTCTCCCGGAGGTCCGTCTCGCGCTGGCGCCGCTGAGTCTCCTTGACCTTGGCCAGGTTCTCGTCCGACGCCCCCTGCCTTGCGAGGCTGTCGATCGCCGACAAGGCCGCCTCCGTAAGCTCGTCCAGCCGCTCCGGATCGGCGCCGAACGCGATGCGAACGCTATAGCGCTCACGTGGCTCGCGCGATCCCGATCCGTACGCGCTCACACCGTACGTGCCCCCCATGTCTTCGCGGAGCGTCTCGCGCAGCATGTTGCGCAGAACTTCCATCATCGACTGCAGCGTGTACCGGTTCTCCCGGTTGAAGTCGAATTCGCCGGTGAAGATCAGCGACTGCCGGCCCTTGGGCTCCAATCCCTTCCTGACCGTCCGGTGCACGAGTCCGCTCGGCGGCTCGACTCCCACGTCTCGCCACGACTCCTCCCGTCCGGTGGACGGAAGTGCGGCCAGGTAGCGCTCCACCAGGGGAAGCAGCTCCTCGGGATCGAATGACCCGACGAATGTGAACGTGAAGTCTCCCGCGTCGGCGAATCGGTCGCGATAGAAATCGAGCGCCCTGTCCAGGTCGATCTTGTCCAGCATGGCGGCCGTCGGAGGCAGGTACCTCGGGTGGTACTGCGCCATCACGGCGCCGATGGTGTCACCGTACACGGCCTCCGGGTTCGCTCCCCGGTTCGCCAGCACCGTCTGCATGCGCGACCGGAACGACTGAAATGCCGTCTCGTCGCGGCGCGGTGCGGTAAAATACAGGTACACCAGCTGGAAGAGCGTCTCCAGGTCCTTCGGAGAGGCGCTTCCGAACATCCCCTCGCGCAGCTCGGAAATCGAAGGACCGACTGAAACGACCTTGCCGGCCAGCTTCTTCTGCAGATCCACGGCGCTGAACGCGCCTACTCCCCCGATGCTCACGAGGGTGGCTCCCCAGGAAGCAGATTCGTATTCCGCGTCCGTGGCGAGAGAAGTGCCGCCCGGGCTCCGGCCACTGAACAGGACCTCGTCCTCCTTGAAGTCGGTCGGCTTCAGGAGCACGGGCGCGGCGTTGCTGAGCCGGCAGCTCTGCACGCCCAGCTCGTCGTTCTCCTGCCGGTGGATGACCCGGCCAGATTCCGGGAGCTCGGCGAGAAGAGGCTCGTCCGACGTCGCGTCGTCCCAGGGCTCGATAGAGGCGGTCCGTGCCGCCCCGAACACCGCTGCGAGGGCCGTCTCGTCCGGCACGGCCACGCCGTCCTTCTCGGGCGAGGCAGCGAGAATCACCCTGTCCGTGTCGCGAATCCAGTCCCGGCCGACGGCGTTCACCTCCTCGAGCGTGATGTCCGGCAGAGAACCGGCGGGCCAGCGCGTACTCGTACTCGATCCCCGGGATCGGCTCGCCCTCCAGGAACGCACGCACGTACTCCGATGCGAGTCGGGACGATTCCCTCTTGTGCCGCTCGGTGTACGAGCGCTCATACGAACGAAGCACGTCGGCCTTCCGACGCTTGAGCTCGGACTTGGTGAAGCCGTATCGATCGACTCTCTCCGCCTCGATCAGCACGCGCTCCAGTCCGCGCTCGATCTCGCCGTCCTTCACCGAGGCGCCCAGCTGGTAGACTTCGGCCTCGCGCACGAAACGTCCCTTGCCGGAGCCGGCCCCCAGGAACGGTGGGTTCTCTGACGCCCGCGTGATCTCGAACATGCGGAAGTTGCACCTCGAGTTGTAGGAGCTCTCGACGAAGCTGCGCCGGTAATCAGCGTGCGTGGACTGCTCGGACAGCGGGAGCTTCCACGTGACGCTGACGTTGGACAGAGTGAGCTCGGGATCCGTGGCGATCGAATACAGTGTCTCCTCGTGACCGGGCACCGGCACGTGCGGTCGGGGCCTCGAGATTTCCGGCCCGCGCAGACCATCGAAGTGGCGGTGGATGAGCTCCCGGATCCACTCGGGATCGAAATCTCCCACCGCCACCACGGCCATCAAGTCGGGACGATACCAATCGCTGTAGAATCGCTTCAGCGTGGCGTGCTCGAACGTCTCCAGCACCTCGGGATCGCCGATCGGAAGACGCTCGGCGTACAGCGAGCCCTGGAACAGGACCGGGAACTGCTGGTCTCGAATCCGCGCGCGGGCGCCCTGGCCGAGCCGCCACTCTTCGAGGACCACTCCGCGTTCCTTCTCGACTTCGACGGAATCGAACGCGATTCCATGCGCCCAGTCCTCGAGGATCTGAAACGCGGTCTCCACGATCTGGGTGCTGTCGGTGGGCACAGTGAGCATGAAGACCGTTTCGTCGAACCCCGTGTAGGCGTTCACGTCGGCCCCGAATCGCATGCCGATGAACTGCAGATAGTCGATCAGCTCCTGCTTCTCGAAGTGCTCCGTCCCGTTGAACGCCATGTGCTCGAGGAAGTGGGCGAGGCCCCGCTGGTCCTCGTCCTCGAGGACGGAACCTGCGTTCACCACGAGACGAAGCTCGGCCCGT
>PVMK01125029.1_pt1 | contig 12624 bp, 14 predicted proteins | sample 1853481 | NCBI WGS metagenome assembly PVMK01 (sample SAMN08533507, study PRJNA380276) | Marine sediment metagenome, whole genome shotgun sequencing project.
CGTGCGAATACCGGCGCATCCTGTAGTTATGATGACAGCCACTATGCTGACAATAAGCAGGGGACGAATGTTCACAACTGAATACCTCTCGATTCTCATACTTTTTCTCCTTTTAACCACGTTGCACGCATTAGCTAACTCTCGACAGGCAACACCTATGGCTGCGCTTGTTGTTTATTTTTTGTCAGAAAATCTTGAAATGCAGTGGACTGGCGTAAAACCTGGCGTGCAGATGCGATAAGCAGATCCACCTCCTCATCGCTAAGACTGAAACTTGTGCCGATTTCAAATAGTCTGTTGCGGTCTTCTTCATTCTGAACTCCGGCAAAACTTACTTCAACAAAATCAAAGGTAACTGGATGGCCGGCATCAGAGAGTTTATCAGTCCAATTATCAAATGCATTATGGACAATTTCCATGGTATCCCTGCTGTAGAGGCCTATTTGAACAGCACTTACGCTACCCAGCACCTGTCCCAGGGATGGATTCAGTCTTTTAAGAGACCAGGTGTGTTTAGGCTTTACATGTGAATCCACCGTAATTATAAGGATCTGTTTTACATTTCCATGCTGAATGAATTTCAAGGTCTTTTGCATGTCACCGGTAAGTTCAAAGAGGTTATAGAAGGATCGCAGGCCAAGATTGTCGGCCACGCCGCCATCGACCAGAAATAGCCACGGCCGTTTCTCGCGATCCTGGTATTCCTTAATGTCCTGTGCCAGAGCTTTACGGTTTGTTGATTCCTCGTCTCTGAGAGCATCTGCCACCCAGGACGGTAGTTTATATCCGCATGTGCCGGCGTAATTTTCCAGGGTGATCGGGGAAAAGAGGCCGGGTACAGCAGATGAGGCAGCAACGGCCCTTGAAACAGGATACGACCGTATATCCAAACACAGGGCATTAAAAAAGAGCAGGGTATTGCCCATTCGTGTACCGGATGCCAGGTCCGTGGCATTGATGATCACAGTCGGGGTCTCGGGCCGCATCATGTCACTAATTGTGGTATTGTTGAACAGGATTTTATCATAGTATTCGGCTGCCATATCCGCTTTGCCGTATGCCCCACTGGCCAGCTTGAACCAGTTTACCGGCCAGGCCAGCTTCCATAATAATTGACTTTCCACATCCTGGCGCAGGAACCGTTCTTCAAAATCTTCAAAAATCCTGTCTCCATAAAGACCATAATATGACGAGGTGAAGCTCCCGCCTGAAACTGAGGAGATTATGTCAATCTCTTTCAGCAGAGGACGTGAGCCGTTAGCGGTCATCACCTCAGTGTTGGCCAGTTCCTGCAGCACACCGTAGGCAAAGGCTGCAGCCCGGGTGCCTCCGCCTGAAAATGCGACAAGGACAAGTATTTCCGAAGAACGATCACCCGCCACCATACTCCCGACAGCTTTGTTGCTTTCCGGACTCCATTGTGCCAGAGGCTTGTCATCGATGGCGTAATGGGCACAGGCTGAAGAGATAAGCATTATGAGGCATACTGCGCCCATCTGCAGCATCTTTATAACCTTCCTGGTTAGATGGATTTGTCGTTCCATATACATTTCTCCATTGTCAGTTTGATGCGGATTCGGACTCCCTTCTCCAATCATTTGTACAGGACTTTGTCTATTTCAGCTCCAACTCGATGTTCCACATAAGCAAAAAACGGATTGTGTCGCAGTCGCATGAGCCGGTTTAAGGGTGTTACCAGGAGATGTGTTTCACCACGGGGTTGCAGCGCACCGAGTGGTATTCCTTGGTAGTTTTCCCCCGTGGTTTTGCCGTTACCATAAACCGGATCGTCGGGAGCAAAGGGAATTGCCACATGGGAGAGTGAGTATATACCGCTTGGCCATGACATATTCAAGGGATCAGAATCTATTATATTAGAGTTAGGCGCCTTAGTTTTTTGTGCCACCTTGGCTGAATCGTTGGCAACATTACCAATGACTGTCAGCTGGTAAGGTAGATCAGAGCTGGTTTCAAGTTGCAGAAGCGGGGTTTCGTTTGCCGCCGGAATAAAAAAAGCGATCCGGTCCATACGGTTCACATCGAAGATGATGAGTCCACTGCTCGGTTTTTCCAACCGGCCGTAAAGACGCTGGATGGTTCCCGACGTTTTTACTGTGGCATCGGTCCACGAAAGGAAAGTGAGTGTGTCCGGGAATTTTTTTATACGCCCCGTATCGTGTGCATCCTGAACCTGGCGATCAATCGCAGCCGTAACATTCCAAGCTTGCCGTGCGGCATTCATGGGGAATGAGTTGTATTTGAATGGGTCATATTCAGGCTCAATGGATTCCCACTTCAATTTTTCAAAGTAGGATGCATTGCTCAGCAATTTGTTGAAATTAGCTATTCTGGCCAGCGGGTTAATGGCAATTTCAGGGGAGAACAGCAGCAGCCGGTCCGGTAACGTCAAATTCGTGTCGTCCAATGCATCAAGGGCATATTTGACCGCCAGGCCGCCTCCGTTGGAGTAGCCCACGATTACAAGCGGCCGGTTGTTGCCGATACGCTTACGAACGTGGCGCACACCAATCCGGCTCGCCGCAACCCAGTCTTCCCAGCTTACCTTTGTCAAAGCACTTGGTATAGTTCCATGACCCGGCAGCCGCAGCCCGAGAACATAGAAGCCCTTGGCGTAAAGGATTTCGCCTATGCGGCGCAGGCTGTATGGCGAGTCGGTAAGACCGTGCAGCAATAATGCACCGCCTGTGATATTTTCCGGTACCAGCTCAAAGGTCCTGTTCCAGTTCTGCTGCGGCCACGCCGGGTCCTGCACACCACCTGCCAGGTAACGGCTGTATATAAGCTCGTCGGTGGGTTCAATGTGTTCATAAATCTTTTCCTGGAGTTCGTCGAACAGCTTTTCTTCAAGAGCAAGATAGTCCTCCAGATTGAACTCCTTTGTTGCATTTCGGGCCGTGAACTCGTTCTCCAGAATAACCGTATGCCAGATCTGCAAATCCTCCATCTTGCTGCGGGGCTGGCAAGCCAAGGCAAACAGCAACACCAGAGTAACAAGAACAGTCTGAAGAATTGTTTTTACTACTGCCCTGAGTAAATTACCTTTCATGTTTTTTTATCGTGGCCGTAAATCTGCTTCATTTCGTTCCTCAACTCAATATGTATTACATGGTAAGCTTAATCAATGCGGTCCTTGAAATGCCAGTAAAAGCTGCCTTTGGTGACCCCTATCGAGTCGACAAGATTATCTATAACAATACTACCGAAACCCTGGCCGGATATGACATCCAACGACTTTTTGAGCCACTGTTCCTTAGAATATCTTTTTCTCATTTTTCCCTTCAAAACCATACCAAATAGCATTGACAAAATATAACTTTTCATCATTATAATATATTATCGAATAATATCTACCATAAATATTTCATTAGCTTTTGTACCTGACATAAATTTGGGGCTCATTTAGATGTTTCCGAAATGCTTGAGCCTTTCCTGCACAAATTTCTAAAGGGAGGAAGCACCATGATGAAAACTATGAAAGTTTTTGGACATGTGTTGGTGGTGATCTGCGTCCTGTTGATCGCCAATACTGTATTTGCAGCAGGAGGTGTTGTAAACTCGCCGACCGGCACTGCACCGGATAGGTATGTTTACTATCCGGAACCGAAGAGCTGAAGAAGGATGAAATCCGGCTTATTGCCTGTGGAACTGGCCTGCCGGCTGCTCGGCGTGACCAGGCTGCTACATGTTTTCTGGCCGAACTTGGAAACGGTGACAAGTTCCTTTTTGATATCGGAACCGGCTCCATGCCCAATGTGGCAGCCCTAATGATTCCATACGACTTTCTCGATAAAGTATTCCTCACCCATCTTCATACTGACCACTGGGGTGATCTGGCAGCTTTATGGGCTGTGGCTGGACTGCGGGACGCACCGGGCCGTTGAGAATCTGGGGCCCACAGGGGCGACCAAGGATATGGGAACGGCGTATGCGGTGGCTCGTTGGTTGGAAGCCTATACTTGGGATGCCAGAACAAGAAATTTTGTTCTCAGTCCCAAGCCGGGAGAAATTATCGTTAAAGAGTTTGACTATAAAGCTGTAAATGCGGTGGTGTATCAAGAAAATGGCGTTACGATCAGGAGCATCCCTGCTATCCATGCGGGTGACGGCCCCGTGAGTTTTATCCTCGAATATGCCGGTCTTAAGGTCATAATTGGCGGAGATACCTTCCCGAATAAATGGTATATAAAATATGCTGCCAATGCTGACCTTGCTATTCATGAGACTTTTTTGACTCCACCCGACTTAGTCAAATTTTATGGCCAGTCCCCTGGACAGGCTCTGGGAGTCGGCACTCAGATTCATACCTCGCCACAGGCTTTTGGTAAGGTAATGAGTACCATTAAGCCCCGCCATGCAGTCGGTTACCACTTCTTTAATGAACAGGACTACCCATGACGATATATTAATAGGTGTCCTGGAAACGTATAGCGGCCCACTGTCACTTGCCGTCGACAATATGGTCTGGAACATTTCAAAAGAAGCGATCGTCGAACGAATGGTCGTTTCTCCTGATCAGGCATGGGCCGTGGCCGGTCCAAACAAACCACCGAGCCCACCGGCAAAAGGGACTGTTCCTGATCCAATAACTGACTTCATTAAAGCGGGTCGCTGGGAACCTGCTGAAGCGGCACAGGCAGAGATGATCAAGGAGTTCAAGAAGAAGTACAATATGAAGTAACTTGGAATTATTATCAAAATCATTATGCAATAAAAACTTCACTAAGGGAGATAGCATATGAAAACTGGTAAAAATTTTCATAAACTTCTTTGTCAGGGCCTCATCATGCTGGGTATATTCATCCTGGCGGGTTCTGCACTGGCCAAAGATAAGCCGCCCAACATTGTCATTATCTGGGGTGACGATATCGGCCAGAGTAACATCAGTGCTTATTCAATGGGGCTGATGGGGTACCAGACGCCTAACATCGACCGTGTTGCCAAAGAGGGAATGATGTTTACCGACTACTACGCAGAGCAGAGCTGCACGGCCGGTCGGGCCTCCTTTATCACCGGTCAGAGCGGTTTTCGTACCGTCCTGATAAAGGTGGGGCTGCCGGGTGCAGAACTCGGAATGCACGAAAAAGACCCGACCCTTGCAGAACTACTCAAGCCCTTGGGCTATGCCACAGGCCAGTTTGGCAAAAATCATCTCGGTGACAGGGATAATCACCTGCCCACAGTTCACGGCTTCGATGAATTTTATGGTGGCCTTTATCATTTGAATGCGTCTGAAGAGCCTGAACACCGCGACTATCCGAAAGACCCTGAATTCATAAAAAGATTCGGTCCACGAGGTGTTATCCATAGCTTTGCCATGCCGGATGGGACGCAGAAGATAGAAGATACCGGGCCCTTGACTAAAAAACGCATGGAAACCATTGATGATGACTTTGCAGCAAGATCCGTGGAGTTCATCGAAAAACAGCATAAGGCCGGCAAACCGTTCTTTGTATGGGTGAATTTCACCCACATGCATTTTCGTACCCATGTAAAACCGGAAAGCCTGGGTCAGTCCGGGCGCTGGCAGAGCGAGTATCACGATGCCATGATCGACCACGATAAGAATGTCGGGACAGTTCTCGACAAGCTCAAAGAACTTGGAATCGAGGACAACACCATCGTCATGTACGGCACCGACAATGGCCCACACATGAACACTTGGCCTGATGCGGCCATGACCCCGTTCCGCAATGAGAAGAATTCCAACTGGGAAGGTGCCTTCCGGGTTCCGGCCATGGTCCGCTGGCCTGGCAAGATCAAGCCAGGCACTATCTCAAATGACATCATGTCGCATCTTGATTGGGTACCGACCCTGATGGCTGCAGCCGGCAACACCAATATCAAAGAAGAGTTGAAAGCAGGCAAAAAGGTAGGAAATAAAACCTTTAAAGTCCACCTTGATGGCTACAACTTCCTGCCTTACCTGACCGGCAAGGAGAAGACGAGTCCGAGGCAGGAGTTCTTCTACTTTTCAGATGACGGTGACATGACCGCACTGCGTTACGATAACTGGAAGGTCATCTTTGGCCAACAACGTGCACCAGGAACCATGCTGGTCTGGGGTGAGCCCTATGTGTTTACCCGTATCCCCTGGTTGATTAACCTGAAGACCGATCCTTACGAGAGAGCACCCATCACCTCGAATACTTACTGGGACTGGTGGCTGGATCGTGCTTTTCTGCTGGTGCCGGCCCAGGCTTATGTGGGTCAGTTCCTGGCTACATTCAAGGAATTTCCTCCGCGGCAGAAGCCTGCCAGCTTTACCATTGACCAGGTAATGGAGAAACTGGTTCCGCCGGGAGATTGAGCAGCTGATAATTAAGGAGAACGACATGCATAAAAAAATAATTATTTTGGTTGTTGCAGCCTTGGCGCTATGCCTGTTTGCAGTGGCACAGGCAGAAGAAAAAGACGAGATGGCGGACCTGCTCTTTGTGCAGAACTCCCATGACGTCAGCATTGAAAAAGGCAAGTTAACCCTTAAAAAGGTTGGCCCGACAACAATATTTTTTACAGACCGCCCAAAACGTACAGCAGGACACATGACGACAAAAGATTTTGTAGACGAGTGGAGTGAAGGATGCAACAGTTTTGCTGTCGATCCGCCAAACGCAACACTTTCAATATTCGGCGAGGATGAAATAGACGATATCGTGGTAACCTTGAAAAAACCTCGTTTAGAAGGTGACGACCTTATCTATGACATTGCTGTTCTGGAAGAAGATGTTGGGCCTATATCAGGGGAGACATCCTTGTTTATTGATCCCATAGGCAGGCCCTTGTCGCCGGTTTCGGTGGCCGGGGTCCACAGGCGTCATAGACGGAGGGTCCGCAGGCATGTAGTGAGATAATCAAATGGCTGCAGCCGACTGCATGCATGGAATTGCTTGATATCAGATATATATGATATAGGGGCCTTAATGCACAGTTTATTTAAGGCAATCATAAAATATACCGCCATTCTCCTCATTGTCCTGGCATCCACTGCTGTTTGGGCTGCAGAGGAACCTGCTGGAGATGAAGAGGTTGGTGCACTTGGTGAAGGCCGTAAGTGGATTCCTAGCGTATCGTTCCCTCCAACCGATCAGGACAGCATCGAAGGAGATGTCTATTTCTGGGACAGGGATATTTCTTTTAACTTCGCTCATTCAAATCTGCACATTTCGAAAAAACGTGGTCTTGAATATACCAGAAACGACAGTGAATTTTATCTCAGGGTAGGCGGCAGGATATATATAGATTTTGTCAAGTACTTTGAAGACAAGAATAATCTGGGAGATGACGGCCCCGGCATAAGAACCTTCAAGATCGAGATGAACGGGCGCTTCAAAAAGCACTTGCTTTATCGGCTGAGTTGGGGTGGCTTTACCAGCGGCGGCAGTTTTGATGGGGGTGGCGCATACCTTGACGATGCCTATGTGTCGTATAATGGTTTTAAAAAAATCGCCCTGGTCTTAGGACAACATAAAGAACCATTCAGCTTAGAGCAGTTGAGCAGTTCACTGACAACCACGTTCTTGGAACGGGGGCTGCCCAATGCGCTGGTTCCAGGCAGAAATATCGGGGTAAGCGTCAGTACCTACCGGTCATGGTGGGGGCTTACCACAGGTATATTTGCCGAGGACCTTGGTAGTGCCCAGGATCTCAGTGACCAGGGGTATGGCTTTTCCGGGCGTATCCATTTCAATCCGGGACACCGCGAGGATAGAGTTTACCACGTTGGTTCCTCATTCTCCGCACGTGATATCAGCGATACAGATAGTTTCTATTACCGCAATCGGCCCGAGTCAGGGTTGACAGATGTGCGTTATGTGGATACCGGCGACATTTTCAACCCGGAAAATGTATACCGCTATAATCTTGAAGCTGCACTTACTGCCGGTTCTTTTGCAGTACAGGGTGAGTACATCGGCTCTCGCATGACACGCCAAGCCGGATTAAGTAACCTTGATTTCCATGGCTGGTATGTATTTGCCAGCTGGTTCCCTACCGGTGGCTCACGGAACTATTTTCCCAATGAGGGCATCTTCGGATATCCGGAGGTCAAGTCCAAACATGGCGAACTGGAGCTTGCCGTCCGGTACAGCACGGTGGATCTGACCGACAGTCTGGTCAGGGGCGGCACGGGAAAAAATGTCTCTTTGGGAATAAACTGGTATTTATCCCGCCACATGAGACTGATGGCAAATTATATTATTGTGGATAATGATATCTTTGCCAATGCGGACGGGACAGTTGAAGGGAATGATGACCCCAGTATCCTGCAGTTCAGGTTCCAGTATCGCATCTAACATTATCAATAATGCCTAAATATCACCGCGCTTTCGGTGAAACAAGGTTGAGATAATTGAGTGAGGATAGCCCTGAAATAAGGAAAGAATTTGGAAAGTAGTATGGAGTATACCAAACTGAGAGGAGGGTTTTATGAAACGTTATATGTTAATATTTTTTATCTTCGTAATTTTTATAGCAGGTTGTGCTTCAGTGTCTCCAGATGATTATACGAATCTGGAAACTGGCGAAACATTTTATTCACAAAATAATCCTGAGTTTATGCAAATAAAGTCTTCATGTAGAAAAGAGGTTGAAGAGAAACAGAAAAATAAAACTTTAGGAAATATCCCATTGGAACGAGCGATTGATGACTGTATTGGGGCTAAAGGATACGAACGTATTTGGTAAGGGGAGACTTGAAAAGATATTTTGTTAGGTGACAACTAAAGATATTAAGAATGTAAAGGATTATCCATAAAGTGGCCCAACCATCATTATGCAACAATTATTGTTGGAACTTTTTTAGGCGCTACGGTAATCTATGATTCTGTTGATGGTCATTTTAAGCTGACCGAAGATTTACTAAATTATGTAGGAGGAGCCCAATGATGAAAATCACTTTACTCTTAATCGGTGCAGTAATGACATGTTTTCCAGTTACAAGCCTTTACGCACAATCGGTGACGATTCAGTACGGCACGGTTGAACACGCCCAGACCGTAAGCAAGGATGCCAAGCATGCTGGCGGTGCCTTGGCGGGCGGCGTTATCGGTGCATTGATAGGCCCTCGCCGTCACAGAGGTATCAGAGCCCTGGCCGGTGCCGGCATCGGTGCTGCTGTACAGGGATCTGCAACCAGTGGCATACAGCAACAATACACTGTGAGCCTGGTAAGTGGCGGCACAACCATCATCAACACAGAACAGCAGGATATAAGGATTGGCGACTGTGTCTCGATAGAACAGGGGTCGTATTCCAACATTCGCCGTATCTCGAGTGTGCACTGCGAAACGAAGACCCAGATTCCACAGCATCACAAGTCAATATCCAGGGACTGTGAAAAAGCCAAACACGAGCTGTCTAATGCAGAAACCGATGAGGCAATCACTATGGCAGCAAAGAAAGTCAGGATACTTTGTGAAGATTGAGACTACAATACTTCCTCTGCCAACTGATACCTTGACGGTTGTTATTTAGCATTAACTCGGTATGAGGCTGGTAATAGTTTCTATTTTGGCAAGCAATCTGAACTTTTGGAAAATTTTATATAATGTTTTTTTAAGTATTAAGTTGTTAACTATTTGATATGGTAGCCATGGGCCTCAGAAAAAACGAGAAAGAGAAAATAGAGAGGGCTGTAAATCAGCAGCCGGGTGATGCTTTGAACTTCGGTCGCACGGCCCTGGCAAATGAACGGACTCTGTTGGCCTTTATCAGGACTGCAATCAGTCTCCTGGCTGCAGGTGTCGGTTTTATTCTGCTCCTTGAACACCCCATCCTTATCGGTATTGGCTGGGGCTTTATCGGGTTGTCTGTTTTTGTCCAGATATGGGGATTGCTCAGATATTTTGAGATCAAGAAAATACTATTTGATGAACTGCCTGATGATGTGGAGTGAGAAAACAGGCAATTAGATATCCAGTGGCAATCTTGCTATTTCAGGAATCATTCACGAGTTTCAATAGATAGCAGAAACCTGGAGTCTTGAAACAAATAAGGCAGAGCCATTTCTGACCCTGCCTGAATAAACAATTTATATTATTTTTTCTTTTGTTACCAGCTGCTCACGACTCGCCTGTCGACTGTTTAGTTACCTGTCGGCATGGGAATCTTAACACCTTCCTTTTCCAACTGTTCACGCACCCACTTGTAACGGAAGTACGACGAAAGCGTAATCGGACCCGAGTAAGTCTCGCTCTGAATTTTCCGCGGCGGATACTCCACATAGGTTTTCATCTTCTTTTGAACCGCCTGGCTAATGGTGACCATCGTCCAGGTTCTCTCGGTGTAATTGTTCATGAAGATGTCGTAGCGCTCCTGCGGATCCGCCCAGAGGTCAAATACCTGAGGCACCGTGGCCACGTACTTCTCAGCACCTTTCCAGCCAAGGTTAGAGTCCACGGCTAGTCCACCGGTAGCCTGACCGTTGTCACCACGAAGATTGAATAACGCCTTGTAGTTGCCCACTCTTGTCGCGCCGGGAGACAGCTCATTTTCGGTGAAATAGAACCACTCGTTGCGTTCAGACTTGCCGGTACCGGTGAGTGCGGGTGTCATGTCATAGCTGTCGAAAATAATAGGCTTGTTTTCACGGTCCTTCGTCGGCAGATCGACGCCTGCAACAGCCGCAAAGGTCGCCATCAGGTCGAGGCCACCGAGGATGTCGTGATTCTTCGTCCCGCCCTTGATCTTGCCCGGCCATATGGCGATGGCAGGCACTCGATTGCCGCCCTCGCGCAAAGTACCCTTGGTGCCGCGAAACGGCGTATAGCCGGCATCAGGATAAACGTCCTGCCAGGCCCCATTGGCCGTGGTGTAAAAGACCAGCGTGTTCTTGTCGAGGCCAAGTGCGCGAAGCTTATCCATGATCCGTCCAATGCGCGTGTCAAGCTCCACTATGGAGTCGGCATACTTGCTCTTGGACATGGATTTGTGCTTGAACTCCGGGGCAGGCATGTTCGGCTGATGCACCTTCATAAAGTTTACATTGATGAAGAACGGCTTGTCGGACTTGGCTGCCTCGTCGAGGAAATCCAATGCAGCCTTCTCGACGTAACTGTCGAAGAAGGGGATACCGACGACGCCATCCGGGTATTCTTTAGTGCTCTTGTCAGGCTCGTTGACATACTGGCCATTGATCATGAAGTCTGTCTTGGGCTTCTCACCTGCCTTGCCGGACAATGCACCCTTGGTCACCTTCTTGAAAAAGGCGCGCAACTTTGGATCCATGTCAGGGAACCATGTCGGATCACCATAGGTGTAGGCGTTGAGGTGGTAAAGACCGACATACCTCATCTCATCGTAACCCTGGGCATTTGGCATAGCAGAGTCGTCCTCGCCCAGATGCCACTTGCCGGTGAAATAGGTCTGGTAGTCAGCCTTTTTGAGCACCGATGCCAGAGTCCATTCCGCTGCCGGCAGACCGCCTCCCTGACCCTGAAAGGCTACTGTGGTCATGCCACTGCGGTTAGGAATGCGGCCTGTTTGTATGGCGGCGCGACCGGGTGTGCAACTGGGTTGCGCGTAGAAGGAAAACAAGGTCATTCCGTCGTTAGCCATACGGTCGATGTTGGGTGTAGGCATACCACGGCCTTCCCCGCCACCGTATGGACCGAGATCGCCATAGCCTGTATCGTCAGATACGATCAACAGGATGTTCGGTTTGTCTACTGCTGCAAAAGAGGCAGCAGCCATGCACAACACAGCAAATGCCACCAGCAGTTGGAGAAACATAACTTTCTTCATTGTAACCTCCTTTTCTTATATGGTTCGGAACCGTTGATTGATAGCAGATATTTTTAGTTTTAATTATGAAGCAAGCTCCGCCAACAATCAGTGTTACCATGCTGAAAAATCCAACTGCAACTAATAAGTTCCGCCTGATTGCTCGCTGGCACGGGATCTCTCGTCTGGAGTGTACACTTGAAGCTTGTTGTCTTTACTCATCTTGATCACGGTCCGTCTTTCGTAGGATAACCAGTAACCGAACAGCTTCCCGTTCGGATCAAGCAAGTCATAGCCCCAATAGGGATTCCTCAGCATATCATTGTAGTTCTGAACCAGGTAGCGCCACTTGCCGATATTTTCAGCATCTGAAGAAATAGGCTCCCACATAACCGGATCAAAGGGGGTCCCCTTTATAATTCCGATAACTGCGTATGGCCGATCGGCCGGTCCGTAGAAATAGACATCCAGGTTCTCCTGCACATTTACTGAAGTTGCAAACTTGGGAATAATTGCTGCGTTGTATTTCATACTGCCGTGCTTACCTTTGGCATATGAGTTTGAAAAAATGCCCATGATAGCTAAAAGGAAAAAGGCTGCTACCATAACTTTGCCGGTGATTGCCAAACAACTTTTTACGCTCTTCATGTTTGTCCCCTCCATAGATTTTCGGATTTCGAAATTTTATAATCAGTTTCAGACTATTGTACCATAGGGATATTGAGTTCCATAGAATATCAAAGTCAACATGTCTTGCCAACAGTGTGCCACGAACGCACCAAAGGGTTTTATACTCCAAAGTGCAGTGCTGCACAAGAGATGAGGGTAGGTCCCTCGGAATCGACTTTCAGGAGTAGGTTCCAAACCACCTTAAGCTGCGCTGGT
>PVMK01120844.1_pt1 | contig 12622 bp, 10 predicted proteins | sample 1853481 | NCBI WGS metagenome assembly PVMK01 (sample SAMN08533507, study PRJNA380276) | Marine sediment metagenome, whole genome shotgun sequencing project.
CGAGTTACGGGTGTAACCAAAGTTTTTAAACTCGGAAAAATCGATGTCCAGGCTCTCAAAGGTATCGATCTTAAGATAACCAAGGGCGACTATATTTCGATCATGGGGCCTTCCGGATCCGGCAAAAGTACGCTTTTTAACATGATCGGCGGATTGGATAAACCGACCTCCGGCAAGGTATTCATCGATGAAGTCGACGTCGCCCAGTTGGATGCTTACGAATTGGCCTGGCTGCGCTGTCGCAAAATAGGCTATATTTTCCAGACCTTTAACATCATCCAGGTCATGACGGCCCTGGAAAATGTGACCCTGCCGATGGTTTTTGCCGGCATGAATAACGACGCTGCGGTTGAAAAAGGCATGGAACTGCTAGATCTGGTTGGTTTGAGTGATCGTTTCAGCCACAAACCGTTTGAACTATCCGGCGGCCAGCAGCAGCGGGTTGCGGTTGCCAGAGCGCTGGCCAATGATCCGGCCATTATCCTGGCTGATGAGCCCACCGGCAACCTTGATTTAACCACCGGAGAAGAAATCATTGCGCTGTTAAAGCGGCTGAGTCAAGAGCGCGGCGTAACGGTGATCTCGGCTACCCACGATTTCAAGATGCTCAATGTTTCAGACCGGGTGATCTGGATCCGGGACGGCCGGGTCGACAAAATCGAGGATCGCGCAGAACTATCCATTTCAATCGGCCAGATTGGATCGCGGGAATAGCGGCGAGTTACGGGTTGCGAGTTCCGGGTTGCGCGTTGCGGGTTGCGGGTTACGGGTTAGGGGTGACTGGCTGCTTGGCGTTGATTATCGATTACCTGCTAATTAAAGATGCAGATGAGCAAATGAAAGAAAAACTGCAATCATATAAAATATTTATGAATGCTGGATTAATTAAATGCATGCTGGGGTCGGGGCCTAAAAACCAGATACCCGCAAGGCGCAACTCGGAACGCGCACCCCGCAACTTGCAGTCCATCTTTTTCCAATCCAAAATCCGCAATCGAAGGACCCGCAACGCGCAACCCGCAACGCGCAACTCGCAACTCGCAACCCGCAACTCGATATTTCTCTTTCTTTCGCTCCTATTTCTAAGTTTTGTTTTTCCAGGAACCGGCACTTTTGCAGCAGGATTAGATCAAAAACAGGAGGCTTTCAAGGAAACGGTCTACCGGCTGTCTTCTTTTGCTGACCGCAGCACGGGGACTGCCGGCAACCAGGCCGCCGCCGCCTATATCAAAGAAAGGTTGGAACGACTCGGTTTTGAAACCGTAGGCACGCATAAATTTGCGGTCCCTGTCATCCGGGACGAAAAGAGTACCTTAACCATACCGGGACCGCAATTTATCGATTTCCATTCGACCGCTGCGGGGAAATGCCGTAACGCCTCAAACCATTCCGCCGCCCGGAATTCAAGCCCCCCTGGTTTACACCGGCAACGGTGATTTGCAGAATTTAAACGGCAAGGCCATTGAGGGGGCCATCATCCTGATGGAGCTTGAATCCGGCAAGAATTGGCTCACTGTTGCCGATTTGGGTGCCAAGGCCTTGATTTATGTGGATCGAGGAAAATCATCCCGAGTTCATTTCGAGGAAAAGTATGAGCTTTCTCCCATTCAATTTCCGCGATTCTGGATATCCTTTGACCGGCTTCAAGACCTGTTCCCCGGTTTTGAAGCCATGCCTGCCGGGCGCGTCGCCGACGAGGTTCGCCTGGCATCCCAAATTAATTGGGAAAACGTTGTCACCGAAAACGTCTATTGTATTGTCCCCGGAACCGACCCCAAACTCCAGGAGCAATCGGTGATGGTGGAAGCGTTTTACGACAGCACGGCCTGGGTGGCCGGATTGTCGCCCGGGGCCGACGAAGCCGCCGGCGTGGCCACGCTTTTGTATTTGGCCCAACAGCTGAAGGATAACCCTCCGCAACGAACGGTTATTCTGGTGGCTACCAGCGGTCATGCCCAGACCCTGGCCGGCATGCGCGAGCTGGTCTGGAGCTTTACGACACGGTCGAGAATCCAGCGTAAAATGAAGCGCGACCTGAAGAAGCTGATTAAAAAATCCGGCAGTACGATCAAAGCATTGAAAAATGCGTCCTTTGCGTCTGCCGTCAGCGAAGATCCGGCTGCTGAAGAACGTCAGGCCCTGGTCCAGCGCGGCTCTTGAAGAACGGATAAAAACGGTGTCCGACATCGTTTCACGCCGCTTGATGAGGCTGCGGATGCAGGGAGAACGCCCAGGATAATCAGGCTGCTGTCATTAATGAATTGGCCGCTGAAAGGCAGTTGCTGCGGCGGTTGGTTTGGATGCCGGAATATACGGATTTATTGCCTGATGAACAGCAGATGCTGGCCCGATTGGTGCCGCAAGCGATTGATGAGCAGAACGCCATTCTTAGCGATGCCGAAAGTCAGTTGGACCTGCTGGACAGTGCCAGAGCGTTCCGCGGTCAGGCCAAGATCTACGATCTGGCGGTAGCCGTATCTCTCCATCTTTCCAGTCACGGTGACGGATTCGGCGCATTCAATTATGGCTGGCAGTATCCGTTTCGGCCCCGGATTAATCGCACGGCGGCCTATTCCCTGCTGGATGAGGTCCTGCGCAGCGGGGCCCTGGCGGTTGAAAAATCACTCGGCATCCAGGGAATGTTCAAGGACACTTTGCGGCCAAGCCCGCGTCGTTCCTGGCAGAGTTACTTTGTGGACCGTCCCCCCTTTAGGCGGTGAGGTTACCGCTCTGGCGGGGAATCCATGGGTTAACCTTCGTTACCACCAACGACGCCCGGGCCGCCTGGGGTACGCCCGGCGACAATCCTGAAGACGTCAATTTTGAATTTGCCCTCAGGCAAAGTGCGGTGGTGGCGGGGTTGATTCAACATCTGGCCGGCGTGCCCCAAACGAATGAAGGTATTTTTCCCCGCAACGGGATTAGTGAAATCAACGGTAATGCCAAGTTTCTGCGTCACGGCGAGTTGTTTGCCGATAAACCGGCCCCCGGGTCCGTGCTGCTTTGTTATCAGGGGCCGGCCCGATATTACGCGATTGTGGACCACATGGGCAAATTTCACCTTCGGGGGCTGGCGGATAAAAAACACAGCTATCACAAGGTGATTTTCGAAGGCTATAAATTTGATGAGGCGACCGGTGCCGTCAAATGGACCATCGACAAAAAGCAAACCGGAAAAAATTCCTATCGGGTGAAAATGTTTCGTCGCCACATGGAGACGGATCTCATTATGTTCGCCAGCAAGGGGATCACCCTGTTCAATCTCCTTGAGCCGCGTACATTTCGCTATTTGAGTAAAGGCACCATCATCGACGGCCGGCGCGAGGCCGATCCGCTGCGCTATTTTTACAGCCGCCTCGACACCTGGATCTCATATTACCGCAATGCATCTACCATTACGACCATATTCTTGGAAGCCGGCACACCACTGAAATTGACCCTGTCCGACAGCGTATTGCGCAAAAAAATGATTTTGCTCAATGGCAGTGAGGACCATCCGCAGGGCGATGGTTACCTGGTAGATAAATGGCCGCTTTTATACCGGACCGGATTCAACGTTGCCCGGGACATGTGGACGCTGTTGACGCCTCGCATTACCAATTTAGAGAAACGGGGTATCTTCAACGAACGCCTTCGTAATCTTCAGCAGGCGGGGCTGAAGCAGTTGGACCTGGCGAAAACCTCTTTGGACACACAGCAGTACGATCAATTTTTCGAGGCCACTGCGCGTTCGTGGGCGCTGGCCAGCAGGGTTTACGATGATGTGGAGACAACCCAGAAAGATGTTCTCTACGGGGTGCTGTTTTACATTGCCCTGTTTGTGCCCTTTGCTTTCTGTTTGGAACGCCTGCTGTTTTCCTACTCCAATGTTTACAAACGTATCATTGCTTTCAGCGGCATTTTGGTGTTGCTGATCGCCATCATTTATAATGTCCATCCTGCTTTTCGGTTGGCCTATAGTCCCATGGTTGTCATTTTAGCATTTTTTATAATGGGGCTTTCCCTGGTTGTTACGCTGATCCTTTTCTTGCGCTTTGAAGAAGAAATGGCCGGGCTTCAGACCCATGCCCAGCTGGTTCAATCCGGTGAGATCGGCCGTTGGAAAGCGTTTGTGGCGGCTTTTCTGCTGGGCGTCAGTAATCTCAGACGTCGCCGCCTGCGCACCGTGTTGACCTGTGCCACGCTGATCATACTGACGTTTACCATTATGAGCTTTACCTCGGCCAAATCCATGCGGCGGCATGCTCGCGTTTTGTACGACAGCAAGACCCCCTATCAGGGGTTTCTGTTAAAAAATGTAAACTGGAGAAGTTTGCCGCCGGAAGCCTTCGGCAAAATAGAGAATTCTTTTGGCGGCCAGGCCATTGCCGCCCCCCGGGTGTGGTTGGAAGACGAAGACCGAACGCGTTCTACGCGAATTCCGGTTTATTTCAAGGACCGGGTCTTTGAAGCTCAGGGAATGGTGGGGCTTTCAGCCGATGAACCCAGGGTTTCAGGGCTTGATGAAATTCTCGTGGCCGGACGCTGGCTGCGGGCAGACGAACAACAATCGGTGCTTTTACCCCAGCGAATGGTTGATCAACTAAACCTTGATTTCGCCCAGCTGCAAAACCAGGGCGTATCCCTGTGGGGCATGCCGTTTGAGGTCGTCGGTATTTTCTCCGGCAAAAAATTGCGGGAACGCCGCGATTTAGACGGAGAACCATTGACTCCCGTAATATTTCCCCGGGAAATGTCATCCGAGCTGACCGAAGTAGAAGAAGAAGCAATGGAATCCGGGGATGATGTGCGGGAATTTCAAAGCCGCTATCGGCATATTGACGGGGATTTGACTGTCATCGTGCCGTACCGCTTTCTATTGGCGGCCGGGGGTCATTTAAAGGGAGTGGCCATTCATCCCCGCAATCCGGACGCCATCCAAGACACCGCCCGGGACCTGATTGACCGCTTTGGGCTGTCCCTTTTCAGTGGAGAGCCTGACGGGACCTACCTTTACCACGCCAGTGACAGCATGAGCTACAGCGGAGTTCCCAATATTATTATTCCACTGATTATTTCGATTTTTATTGTCTTAAACACCATGATCGGCAGTGTATATGAACGCAAGCGCGAAATAGGGATCTATACTTCCGTAGGACTGGCGCCGTCCCATGTATCTTTTCTTTTCATTGCCGAAGCCATGGCCTTTGCCGTACTCAGCGTGGTGTTCGGTTATCTGCTGGCCCAGATCACCGCCAAGCTCTTTGCCGAGACATCCCTGTGGTCAGGGATAACCGTGAATTATTCATCCATGTCAGGCGTTGCGGCCATGATTTTGGTAATTGCGGTGGTGCTGATCTCGGTAATCTATCCTTCAAAGGTGGCCGGTGAAATCGCGATGCCGGATGTGAACCGCTCCTGGACACTCCCGCCGGCCAGAGGCAATGAACTTGAAATAACATTGCCTTTTCTGATGACCTACAAGGAGCATCGCAGCATCGCCGGCTTTTTATATGAATACTTTGAGGGGCACCGGGACATCACCCATGGCATGTTTTCCACGGCCGACATCGAGTTCGGGTTTGTCTGCGAGAGCCCGCCCGGCATGTCCAAGACCCCTTACGATTGTCCGGAAGGCGAATGTGAATATGATCAGTGCCTCCAGATTAAATGCCGTGTCTGGTTGGCTCCCTTTGATTTCGGAATCATGCAGCAAGTGGAGCTGCAATTCAGGCCGGCGCCTGATGAGCCGGGTTTTCTCGAAATAGCGATTAAATTGAATCGTGAATCCGGAGAAGCCAATGCCTGGCACCGAATCAACAAGACCTTTTTGCATGTGATTCGTAAGCAATTGCTGATATGGCGCTCTTTTGATGACCCGACGAAAGTGAGCTATGAAGAGCTGCTTTCCAAAGCGGAAAAAGAATTGGGGATGAAGACTTGATACTGCTCTTCGGGTGGCAATTATTAGGAGTAAATAAATTAGGTGTCAGGTGTCAGGAATTGAATGATTTAGGAATTAAGGGATTCAGGAATTGAGGAATTCACGTATCGGTGGATTTAATCGACAGAATACCAATAATACCTAAATCCCTAAATTCTCAATTCCTCAATTAATGATTGCTGACACCTGAAACCAAAAAAAAATTATGGAATCCGAAAGCCAACAGACCTCCATGAACAACGAATCGAAACCAAAAGTCGATGCTCCGGCCTCCGGCAGCCGAATCCGTCTGCGCGCCATCTTGCTGGGGTCCGGTCTTGCCCTGGCGATATGTCTCATCACCCCTTTTAATAACGCCTACCGGCAGGGAACGCCTCTGGGCGGGGGGCATTTCCCCCTGGCACCCTTTTATTTCTTTATGTGGCTGATGATATTTACCGCTGTTATTCGGTCGATATTCAAAGGCCGCAATCTGCTGACCGGGAAAGAGCTCTTGGTGTGCTGGTCCCTGATGGTATTGCTTTCCGGGATCGCCTGGACCGGTTTGGCACGCACATTTTTTATTAATTTAACCGCCCCCTATCACTTCGCTACGGTTGAAAATCGCTGGCAGGAAGTTCTTCACCCACTTTTGCCTCAAAGCTGGTATCCCCAGAGTCAGGAAGCCATTGTCGAATTATATAACGGATTGACCGGGGGCCGACAGATGGGTTGGCTGGAGGTCTTAGGCAATATCCCCTGGGATGCGTGGCTGGTGCCCCTGCTTGGCTGGGCGGGATTTGTACTGCTGTGTTATTTCGTGATTGCATGCGTGGTCAGCCTTTTAAGCAAACAGCCTCTTTATAACGAACGCATGAATTTTCCATTATTGCGGGTCCCCTTCTTAATGCAGGAAGCGATTGATAATAACGAACTGGGCCGTTTTTTTGCCAATCGTTTTTTGTTGGCCGGACTTCTTATCCCCGTATGCCTGCATTTGATAAACGGGCTTAATTTTTATAATCCATCCGTTCCATCGATTCCCACTTTGATTCTGGCCGGTAAATTTTTTCCTAAACATGGTCTTTTTTCAGGCTTTTATAAACTAAAAATCTATATTTATCCGGCTTTCATAGGGTTTGCTTTTCTAACTTCCAAGCAGATATCATTTTCTTTCTGGTTGTTCTTTATTGCCGGCGCGTTGTTCATCGGGCTGTTGTATTTTTTCGGCTTTAGTATACCGGCGGCCGCCCTGGGCGTAACCTTCGGCCCAACTATATCCCGACCCGAAGAAATGCAGATGGTCGGCGCTTACCTGGTGTTTTTTGTGTTTTTGGCCTGGCTGGCCCGATTTCATTTTCTGGATATACTGCAAAAAGGCTTTGGTTTTAAGAAAGAAAGCGAAATAGAGCAGGAGTGGCTATCCACCCGGCTGGCATTCTGGGGAGCCGTCGGCGGTGGATTGGCAATTGTACTCTGGTGTCATTATTTCGGTCTGCCCTTTTTATTTTCTTTTCTGGTGGTTGGGTTTTTTTTCCTGTTTACCCTGGTGGCCACCCGGGTCATTTGCCAGGGTGGACTCGCTTATTTTACCTTAACCGCAGCGCCGCTTGACGGTGTGATTGCATTTTTCGGCACCCGCTTATTTTCCGCTGCGGGACTGGTGGTCGCCGCTGTCGTTCAGAAATTACTCTTTGTTGATTTGCGGGAATCGCTGATGCCCTCCCTGCTGCATACCCGCAAGGTCACAGACAAGACAACGAATAGTCGCCGGATATTTATTGTTATCCTGTTGACGCTGATTGCGGGGGTCGTTGTGTCTTTTCTGGCCATGCTGGCGCTGGGCTACAAATTCGGTCTGCGTGAGCTTGGATTGGATTGGGCCACCCGGACAACGGTTGCCGTTTACGACGATGTTTACAGCCTGATCGAATCTCCGGCTGAACCCAGCCAATGGATTACGATATTCACCCTGGCCGGCGCCTTCGTGATGCTGGCCCTGGTGATTTGCTTTCACCGGTTTTACTGGTGGCCGATACACCCCATCGGCTATTTGACGGCCTACAGCTCCGGCATGAGAATCCTGTGGTTCAGCTTTTTCATCGGGTGGCTTTTCAATGCGCTGTGCATGCGTTATGGTGGGGTGAGGTTATTTAAAAAGATGCGCAATTTTTTTATCGGCATGATTATCGGAGATTTTCTCATGGCCGGTTCCTGGGCCATTTATGGACTGTTCAGCTATTCGAGTTATCTGGTGCTGCCTAACTGATACGGAACACGAACTATGTACGAAGACAAAGAACTCCAGGAATATAGAGATCTTCTGAAGACACCGGATCATTTTGAGGAAGGATTTGACTGGAAGACATTTGTGGGAGCAGTTTTTATCGGCTTTCTCATGATGCCCGGAAGTATGTATCTTCAGCTGGTTATCGGCTCCGGGATCGGGCCTGCCGCACGCTGGGTGACCATTATCCTGTTTGCCGAGCTCGCCAAGCGTTCCTACAGTGAATTGAAGCAGCAGGAAATTTTCCTGCTGTATTACATGGCCGGCGCCGCCCTGGCAACCCCTTTTCAGGGCCTTTTGTGGAACCAGTACCTGGTTCAGTCTGATGCCGCGCAGATGCTGGGATTAACTGAATTCATCCCCACCTGGGTTGCCCCTCCGCCGGGTTCAGCCTCCCTGCTGGAGCGAACTTTTTTTCACCGGGACTGGCTCATACCCATTCTTCTGCTGGTTGGAACTCAGATTATTCAACGCATCGATCAGTTTGGCCTGGGATATGTGTTTTTTCGTATTACTTCCGACGTGGAAAAACTTCCCTTTCCGATGGCACCGGTGGCCGCGCTGGGAACCATGGCACTGGCCGAATCAACCGAAGAAAAAGCCGAAAGCTGGAAATGGCGCGTTTTTTCTATCGGAAGCGTTATCGGTCTTCTCTTCGGTGGGATATATGTTTTATTGCCCACGGTTTCAGGCTTGTTCCTGATGGAACCGATTCGACTGATACCCATTCCCTGGGTGGAGCTGACGGGCCATACCGAAGAAATACTGCCTGCTGTGGCCACCGGGATTCAGTTTGATCTGGGGCTTGTCTTCATTGGAATGGTCCTGCCGTTTTGGGCCGTTATCGGCGGCCTGGTGGGACTGATTATCACCATTGTGGCCAACCCGATTTTGTACCATCACGGTATTTTAAATCGATGGCATCTGGGAATGAGGACCGTCGATACCATTTTCGCCAACAATTTTGACTTTTACCTGAGTTTTGGTATCGGACTGGGACTGGCCATTGCGTTAATCGGTGTCTGGCATGTGATCCGGTCTTTCAGCAAGCCGGGTGCCGGCCCGCGGGGCAGCCTTAAAGATCTGTTTCGACCCCCCACCGGGACGGGGGGACTTTAATTTTTGGATTGCCGTCGGCATCTATGTTTTTTCGACGATATCATATGTCTTGCTTTGTGTTTGGCTGGTTCCCAATTTCCCGGTGGCTTTTTTTCTGGCCTATGGTTTTATTTATACGCCGGTTGTATCCTATATTACGGCCCGCATGGAAGGGATCGCCGGTCAGTTTGTCAGCCTGCCGCTGATTAGGGAAGCCAGTTTTATTGCCGGAGCCAAGTATTTCGGCTATCAGGGGATTGAGATATGGTATGCGCCCATACCGATTCATAATTACGGTGAGGCGACGGTAAAGTTCCGCGAAATCGAATTGACCGGCACCAGTATTCGCGGAATAATAAAATCTGAAATTGTGGTCTTTCCGGTTGTGATGGTCGCCAGTTTGATTTTTTCCCAATTCATCTGGCGCCTGGCGCCTATTCCCTCAAGTGCCTATCCCTATGCCCAGGAACTGTGGCATTTGCAGGCTTTGAATACCCTGCTGATGCAAACATCGACCCTGGAGGGCAATTCCCTGTTCTACCAGGCGCTAAACTGGATTTATGTGCTTGGCGGTGTCGGCCTGGGTGTCGTTACCTATGGGATTTTAACCCTTTTTGGCCTGCCCATTATGCTGGTCTATGGAATGGTCCGCGGACTGGGTCAGAGCACGCCGCACGGCTTAATCCTGGAAGTCGTGGGGGCTTTGCTGGGGCGTTATTTTTTCCTGAAAAGATACGGTGCCATGTGGCGTCAATATGCACCGGTGCTTTTAGCCGGTTTTTCCTGCGGTATGGGGCTGACCGGCATGTTCGCCATGGGCGTTACCCTTATTCTCAAATCCCTTGGGCGATTGGCATATTGAGGAATGACGATTGACGAATGAATAATGTCGAATTAAGCAGACAGTCCTTTTGGAATGACGAATGTTGAATTAATGATTTAAAAGGATGGAAATCAATTTATATATCTTGTCCGCTAATCTTTCCGCCTGCGGCGGATCAATCGACATTTGTCATTCGCCTTTCGTCATTCCAGACAGGGCTTGCTTCGAACTTATTTTCTGATTATATTCTTCTTGGTGTGTTCGGTCGACCCGGTCGCTCGAACCAGTCGCTATACCCTGAGGCTCTCGACGAGAGGCTTATGATAGGTAGAATTCCTCTATTCTTCATTCGTCAATCGTCATTCGTCATTCCAAAAAGGGGGGTCACATGAAAAAGAAACTATTCTTCCTTACAAATCTGGCATTTCTATGGATCGCCGGCATCTGCCTGGCCGGCGAGGCTCCCCAGCAAGTCGGTGTATTCATTCTGAACCACAATATTGCTGAATTCAAAGATTATGTCATTATGGAAACCGCCTTGCCGATCCGGCATATGGAAAACATCGAAGAGGTGGAGATAAAATCGATGAAAGGCATAAAAAGCGGATTGATTGCCTATGCCACCTGCACGGCACCGGGAAATATCGTCAGGATCAAACTGAAGTACAAAGATTCCAGCAAAAAATTTTATAAAGAGCTTCTTAAACGGATTAAAAAGAAATTCGGTGAACCCGATGAATACCGGGGAGACCCGTTTCACATTGTCCTCAGCTGGAAATGGTCTTTCATCGACAAGAACAACCATCGCATTACCATGACCCTGCAGCACAATTCGATGGATACGGAAGAAAAAATTGGAAATTCCATCAAGCTGACCAATCGGGGGCTGATCGAGGAGGACCTGAAGTGTTACAAAATAAAGGCGCTCGATCAACGGGAAAAACTGCGGCGACGTGACTGGAAGGTCATGACACCCGGGTTATCCGGCTGGGATCTGTATGTACCGCAATAATCTCACTGGAGTACTGGAGTGATGGATTATTGGAGTGTTGGAAAGGAATTGGACCCTCAACCTTGCATTACTCCAATACTCAATTACTCCATGGCTCCATGGCTCCATTTCTCAGACATTGGTATCAACACCATCAATTTATTGTTTATGCGACTTTAAGCCTTGACCACCAACTGGAAACAACTCGCCTGGAACGGTATCCGTTTTAAAATACCCGCCGACTGGGAAGTGGGGCAGATCGGTGCCCGCCATCTGATATTCGAAGATGAAGCCGTGCCGGTGATGGAGATAAAATGGGGAGTTGTGAAGGGGACGTTTTCCCATCGAACCCACCTGAAGCGACTTGCCGCGCTGCAATCCAGACGGGGTAAAATTAGTGTTGCTGGATGGATCCTGCCGCCGCATTGGGAAGAATCTTTGACAAATTTTAAGGCCGGCGGATTTTTGTGGCAGAGCCCGGAGGCCAGCGGTCGGGGAGCCATTTTGTTTTGCGCTGTCTGCCGCACCGCAACCCTGATACAATTCTTTGGGGATAGCTCGGTTGAACGCGAAAAGATATTATTAACGGTCTTAAAGTCTTTTCGCGATCATAGCCTGGATGGTTGGCTTCTATGGTCCATTTTTGATATCAGGGCAACCCTGCCGCAATCCATGCAGCTGGAGCGTTTTCGGTTTGAAGCCGGCAAATTTGAGCTTGGGTTTAGATCCGGCAGGCACAACATCCACTTGCACCGCTGGGCGCCTGCCGCTGCTCTTTTAGGCGGGCGGGATCTTGTTTCGTTTTCCCGAACGATTCCTGAATTTTCCGCAGGGCATCCGACCCTGACGACCATTGACAATTGCGAAGCAGCTGAATGGAGCCTGTCGCCCGGCAGAGGCTGGCGGCGAAAGATTTGTCGATTTAAATTAAAACCATCATTTTATTGGTTTCGCATGTGGTGTCTGGAAAAGCAAAACCGTATACTGGGTGTCCGGGCCGAAGGAAAAGATCCTCTTGATATTCACCTGTTGAATCAGATTTGCGAAAAATATGAAAGTTTTTAGAAAAAAGCCCGTGGCAAGACATTTGTCCCGGGTGCAGGCGCTGGGGCATAAACCGGTCAAAAGCCGGCACATCTCCGAAACCCGGTTGGAAACAGGTGATGTGATCATTGAATATCCGCTGGCCGTGCGGCCGTTGATAGCCGCCGTTGCCAGGCGTCTGGGTAAAACGCAGGAGGACCTAGTACAAATCAAAAAGCTTCAACTCGATGCTCTGGGAACATCGGTATGGGACCTGGTAGACGGCAGTCGCTCAGTGCGCGAATTATTCAAATCTTTGCGGAGACCCATCGTTTAGAAAACAGGGAGGCCGAGGTTTCCGTAACTCGTTTCATCCGGGAACTGGGGCAACGCGGTCTGCTCGGCCTGCAGTGAGTTAAGAAATTAGTTAAATAGTAGCGCCTCCGGCGGTTAGAGGTTGGAGGTTAGAGGCAAATAGGTTACAGCATGTAAGCTCAA
>PVMK01122591.1_pt1 | contig 12621 bp, 13 predicted proteins | sample 1853481 | NCBI WGS metagenome assembly PVMK01 (sample SAMN08533507, study PRJNA380276) | Marine sediment metagenome, whole genome shotgun sequencing project.
GAAATGAGAATTATGTGGAACCTATCATTTCACACTCAAAGGCTGCGGATGTAGTCCATATCCAACATGAATACAGCATATACAAATTTGATGATAGATTGCCTTCGGTACTCCAGAGGCTGGATGGTAACATCAGGAAGATCATAACCATCCATTGTGTGAGACCAGCGCAATTCTCGGAAAGAGGGGCAATAGATGAGGACTACGCTGCAAGAATTGCCGGACTCGCTGACGAGGTCATCGTACATCTCCCCGCCCAGCAAGCGATCCTCACCCGGCTGGGGATACCAGCAAAAAAGATTCATGTGATTCCCCATGGAACAGAACTCAGCGATGAGGACCCAAAAGTCTCGCGCAAGAGAATTGGGCTGCCGGTGGATGCGAAGATACTTCTCATGTTCGGATTCGTTAAGCCGCACAAGAATTTGCATATTGTTCTAGATGCCCTTGTGGAGATAAGGAAGAAATTTAATGATGTTTGTTTTTTCATAGCCGGAGGCTTGGCCCCTACCGCTTCCGATAAAGACAAAGCGTATGCAGAACTGGTTTTTAGAAAAATGGAAGACCTTAAACTTGAAAATAATGTTATCTATCCGAACAAATTTTTTCCCAACCAAGACGTCCCCTTTCTGCTTCGGTCCGCCGACATTATCCTGTTTCCTTACTGCGAGGAGGACAGAGCTGCATCGGGCTCGTTTCATTTAGCCATTGGTGCGCAAAGGCCTGTGATAGCCTCGAGAATGCCCAAATTCGAAGAACTGAAAAACATCAACGACGAACTGCTGGTCCTTCCTTACAATTCTTCCGGGATAGCGGGGACTGTTATCCGCCTTTTTGAAGATAAGGATTTCAGGCAATATGTTATTGACAGGACCGATGATTACCGAAAGCTTACTTCGTGGGAGACAGTGGCGAGGCAACATATAAAATTGTACAGGAGGAGTTAATATGATTGATTTAGATACCTTGGGTAACGGCAAAGTCGAAAAAATAGAATCCGGCCAGACTATCTTCATCCTCGATTCATATGAAAAAAATCCGGTTGTGAAGCCCCAGGATATCGGTCTCACCTGGTATGATAATGGAGAACTTAAGACCGGCGCTGTGTTCAACGGCGGAGCAGAATATTTTGAAGACCGGGTCTCCTTTTACCAAGATGCCACAGAAATTACAGAAAAGGCAAATTCTTTGATGAAAAACTGGGCCTGGAAAGGGACTGCCTGGAGAACTATACCTCTGAAGTATGGCCTTTGACAAGCACTGACGGTATCAATTTCTCCCGCTTTCAGAATCTGGCCATTCGCGGCGACGGCACTGACCATCAGGACTTCGCTTACGGTATAGAGGATATCAGAATCATAAAATATGAAAACAGCTATGTCCTGATTGGCTGCGGCAAGACAAAACCCCCATTCAAAGGTTCGAATGCGGATAGAATCGCCGTTTATTCCACCGAAGATTTTGTAAAAACAACTTATTGTGGAATGGTTGAGTCCTTTGACTCCAGAAATGCCGTGCCCTTTCCAACTCCGGTGAATGGAAATCTATATATCATGCTCAGGTTCCATCCTAATATACATATAGGCTTGCTTAAAGCGGGCATGGATCAATTGTTAAACCCTGCAGCACATAAAGATAAATGGGAAGAAATCTTCCATAAGCGAAACGAAAACTTGCTCCTCAAAGCAGGTCTTTATCCGCATGAGAAAGAGAAAATCGGTCCTGGGCCGCAGCTTATTAAAACAGACAGAGGTTGGCTTCTCATCTATCATGCCGTGGGGGAGATAGAAATTGACGTTTGTAAAGCCTATGGACTCTCCCGGAAAATCGAAAGGGGATATTCCGTCTCTGCCGCTATTCTGGATATGAATGATCCCCGCAAGGTCATTCGCAGAACCCGGAAACCAATCTATATTCCTTCTGAACCTTATGAATTATACGGTGATGATGAATATCCGGTGGACGTGCCTGCTGTGGTTTTCCCTGTGGGCGCCTTTGTTCAGCAAAATAAAATACTCATCTATGCCTGCGCTGCCGATAAATATGTAATTCTCCTTAGCTGCGGACTTGAAAGCCTGGTAAACTATTTATGGGAACATGGTGAATTATGAAATGCCTGATAATCACCGCCGGTTATCGCCAACGGGGTCGTCACAAAAAAAATCCCGAAAGTCTATGGTTATCATTGAAGCTAAAATCGAGATAGCCAACAAGGAAACAACCCAGAAAGAAATATACCATCTAATTCGAGCGGGGGAAAATGGTTGATTGATGATCTTGTGGTTATTGATAGGGATATTGATTTGGAAAAAATAACTGATTTACGGGTTGAAAAATAATATTTAATGCCTCTTAATTATTTTCAGCTTACCATTGGACCAACGATACTTGGCAAGCGTGGATATGCAGGCTTTTTCGGTACCATAGCGCTTCTGCCATTGCAACAGACTTATTTTAGGCATTCTCATAATGAAATCCTCCTTTAAATAGTTGATTTCACTATAATATAAAACCATAAAGCTGTAAATAGTCTAGAGGCATTTAATATTTTGACTCAAGTTTCGCACCTCTGATTTCTGTCACTATCAAGACGGTAAGGGGTAAAAATAACATTTTTAAAGCGAAATCATTTGCTTATATTTTGTAACCGGCACCCAGTGGGTTATACAATATGATCAGGCGCAAACAAGATATAACATATTGGATTGAATAAGGTATCAAACACCAATCTTATATTTATCGATTGGCGCCGTTGTTAAAATCACAGGCAGTATATTTTGCTTTAATAATGTTATTTTTACCCCTTACCGTCTATTACTTTGGATAAACTAAAGGGCGCGAAACTTGAGTTTTGATTTTCAACTAATTTTTGCTGGAAACCCTATCCATAGCCTAATGGAGCGAATGAGATCATTCAATTCATTGCCCATAGCAGTCTCTTTTCCCAGCAAAAGCTCTGCCAGTTTATTCAGAATATCTAGACGCTTTCTTTCTCCCCTCTAACGAGCCCCAGGGTATCTCTGAGTTTGGCAGACACCGTATTGCAGATATCCGGGTGAGCCTTGAAGAATTCCTTAGCGTTGTTTCGGCCCTGGCCTATCCGCTCTCCGTTATATGAATACCAGGAACCGCTTTTTTCGATGATGCCGGCTTCAACTCCAACGTCAATCAGATCTCCGGTCTTCGATATGCCTTCACCGTACATAATGTCAAATTCCGCCTCCTTGAAAGGCGGCGCCAGCTTGTTTTTGACAACTTTTACCCGTGTGCGGTTTCCCACGATCTCCTGGCCGTCTTTGATAGCGCCGATGCTCCTGATATCGAGCCTGACTGTAGCATAGAACTTAAGCGCTCTTCCGCCGGGCGTTGTCTCCGGGTTTCCGAAAACAACACCAATTTTCATGCGGATCTGGTTAATGAAAATAACCGCGGTTAGGGTCTTGCTTATCGTTCCGGCCAGTTTTCTTAAGGCCTGAGACATCAGCCGTGCTTGAAGCCCCATGTGCGAATCTCCCATCTCGCCTTCGATCTCTGCTCTGGGAACAAGGGCTGCGACTGAGTCGATAACAATGATGTCGATGGCTCCGCTCCTGACCAGCGTATCCGTAATTTCGAGCGCCTGTTCCCCTGTATCGGGCTGGGCAACCAGAAGCTCGTCGCAATTCACACCGAGTTTGCCGGCATACGCCGTGTCAAGCGCATGTTCAGCGTCGATAAAGGCTGCAATCGTCCTGTTTCTGGGCCTCGGCAACCGCGTGAAGCGCAAGGGTTGTTTTGCCGGACGCTTCCGGCCCGAAAATTTCACAGACCCTGCCCCTGGGAAGCCCCCCGGTCCCCAGCGCCTTGTCCAGTGCCAGGGAGCCGGTCGGTATTACAGGCACATCGAGAACAGCCTGGCGGCCCAGCTTCATGATAGAACCTTTTCCGAACTGACGTTCGATCTGAGTCATTGCAGCTTCTACGGCCTTTTCTCTGTCCACTTGAATGCTCATTATTTACCTCCAGGGTGCTATAGTAACACCGGCTCAGGCCGAATGCAATATGCTTTGGTTGCATATGACTGGTGCAGATCCGGCGACAAATTCCCCATGCCAGGGCCTTCGACGACCCTGGCAGCGGCCCACATGGCAATACGCGCTGCATCGACAATATCTTTTCCTGCGTGTAACTCAATACCAAAAATAACTCCAAATACGTCGCCTGCCCCTGTGGAGTCTATCTCTTTGCGAATTTGTGCTGCTGGAAGCTCGATTTTTTCACCCTCAGACAGCAGAGTTACCCCTTTAGCGCCACGGGTGAGTGCCACGACTTCAACGCTGCGGGAAAATCGGCCGGCTATCGATTCAGCATTGGGGAAGTCTTGCTCAGAAAATACAATAACATGGACGCCCGGCAGTATCTTAGCCTCTGGCAGCAGATGCGGAACGATTACTCCGCGGTCATTGACCTGGCGCAACCAACCTTGTGCGCCTATGACGATTTTCATGCTGTCAAGACTTTCGATGATGGCTCGCCCGCATTCTCCAATGACAGGTGCGATATATGCCAAGGGTATCTTGCGTGCAGCTTCAGGAATATCCTCGGGCGTTAAGTCTGGTGCCCGGCTAACCAGGGACAATTCCCTTCGACCGCCGCAGTGATTCAAGATGAAGGTCGTGAATTCATGGCACTTCTTGCGATGAAGAGTTATATGTGTATCGTTCTGTAGTGGCTTCAGGAGAGAGGATGCAGGCGATGCCGTAACCAAGGAAATGCGAAAACCGAATGCCGAGGCGGCTCGGGCGGCGTATGTAGCACCACCACCAAGTTGTTGACGGTCCTCGAAAATATCGCGGGTGACATGCCCAACTACAAGAATGTGCCCCTTTGAGGTTTCATCCTGAGACATCATAATTGTGTTGGTTTTGTTCACAAATTACCTCCTTGAGCAGATGTGTTATTGACTCATCTTCATGCGTTATGGTTTTAACGACCTCTTTCATCCGTGTGGATAGACGCTGATAGCCCCAGTTGCAGCGACGTATGGTCTCCTCCCGGCCCTCGCGCTGGTAGTACCAGGGCAAATTAACTTCAAAATAAGATATACTGTCTGCATCCTTGAGCAGGTCGGAACGGGGATCACCACCAACCTCATGAAGTGTCACCAAGCGGCAGGCCTCGCCCGCAACAGATTCGGCTACACCACACTTGTTCAGGATTGCCCTTAAAATCCTGGCTCCGTTATGTGCATGAGAGACCTTGAATGCATTATAATCATTAAAATCTGCGCGACGCACTTTCTGTGCCTCAACAGCCCGATCGATATCATGGGCAAGCGCCGCGATCTGCAACGCCTGGTCGGCCGCAGGGTCCAACTTCAACAACCACGCCAGCGTATTTTCCGCATGGATCGGATCTTCCGGCACACTGGAGCCTGAAATAATCGCTCTGATATTTTGTTTGGCGCAGTCGATACTATCCATGATCCCGGCAGATAATGAGGCGGCGTACGGTCGCAATGTTCATCACCACGGCAATCACAACCAGTGTCAAATAAACCTGGTTGAACACGGCGCCGAGGAATATCAGAAAGATACGGATATCGCGGCCCATGCGCAATCCCTTGCCATGAATGATTCGGTCGCGCATGAGGCTGTCGTGCTTGTCAGCCGTATAGCTCAACATAAAGGAGCCGATAATCGCCATAAATCCGATCAACAGAATGAAACTATCCATTTTATCTGCATAAGCGTGCCAGGTGAGACCGAAAAGCAGAAATGCGTCGGCATAACGGTCAAGTACTGCATCGAACCATCCGCCATAAGCGCTGCATTGATGTTTGAGTCTGGCTACTTCACCGTCGCAGCCGTCTATGATCGAGGCGAACTGTGCCGTAAGACCGCCCAGCAAAAGCGCAAAATAACCATCAAGAGCAAACAGGCCGGCAGCCAGAACCGAACACAGGAATGAAAACAGGGATATTTGATTGGGGGTGATTTGATGGTCTACCAGCCGGCGGGAAATCCTCACAGATAAGGGGCGGTTTAAATAACGCGACACCGGGCCATCGTTGGGTTTGTCCTTTAAATTGGCCAAAATGGAGTTCTCTGCACGTCTGAAAGCTGCCGGGTCATCCACGTCAATCCAGAAGCGTCCGCTGATTTCGAACGTTTTGGCCTTGCCTTCGGCAGCTAAAATCTTCACCGCCCTGGACAGGGTGGTATCACCGTCTTGCTTTGCGCTGCGCTCCAACGCATTGAAAATAGCGGGCGTACACAAGAAAATACCGGTGTCAAGGGCATTAAAATCGGTCAAGCCCTTACCGATGTCTAATATCTTGCCGTCTCTGGTTTTTACCCGGGTAACATCCTCCATATCGACAGAGGAATTACGGGTATCGCCATCCACGCCCAGGGCGATTTCACCGTCGGATAAGGCAAGTGCCATTAACTCGCGGGCTATGGACGGATCAAAGAGATGGTCAGCCATCAGCAGTAAAAATGGCTTTTGCAGGTATCCCTTGGCTTTTAGCACCGAAAGGCCGTTTTCTTTTTCCCAATCTTCGTTAAAAATGGGGGTTATGCTGCACCCCAGGCGATCGGTCAGACGGACCAGGAAAGAGCGGATAAGCTCCTCCTGGTATCCGGTAACAACCAAAAAATCGTCTGCTCCGGCCTCCATGGCGGTGCGGATAACCCTTTCGATCAGGGGCAGCCCCAGAATGGGAATAAGAGGTTTGCAGTCACCTTGCTGCCGGAGCCGGCTCCCCTTGCCGGCGGCTATGATTAGGCACTTCATACTCATTGACTCCATTCCCGGGCAAAAACAAGGCTTAACTTACCAGTTTCAGTGTTTTAAGGCTTAAAATACTATCTTCGTTGATGAAGTCTTCGATCATGGTAAACGCCTCATCGTCTGTGAACTGGCGCGCGGGATGCTTGCAAAAATAGGCTGACGGCGCCTGAAGTACGCCGCCCTGACCACGGTCCAAGGCCAGTTTTGCACAGCGGATGGCGTCAATGGCAACACCGGCCGAATTGGGTGAATCCTCCACAGAAAGGCGCATTTCAAGGTTCATGGGCACGTCACCGAACAGCTTACCCTCCATGCGAATGAAACAAACCTTGTTGTCTTTCTGCCACGGCACGTAATCACTGGGGCCGATATGGATGTTTTCATCGTCCAGACGCTTGGCAGCTACGGCCTGAACAGCCTCGGTCTTGGATTTTTTCTTTGTGATCAGGCGCTTGTGTTCGAGCATATTGAGGAAATCGGTATTGCCCCCGGTATTGAGCTGGTAAGTGCGCTCCAACTTAACGCCGCGCTTCTTGAAGAGATCGGTCAGTATGCGGTGCGTGATGGTAGCGCCCATTTGAGACTTGATGTCGTCACCGATGATAGGAATGTTTTTATCCTCAAAGCGCTTTGGCCCACGCCGGATCGCTGGCGATAAACACCGGAATGTTATTGATAAAAGCGAGTCCCTGCTCTCCAGCGCGCAATTGGCATAAAACCTGGTGGCTTCCTCAGAGCCGACCGGGAGATAGTTCAACAGGATTTGGGCGCCGGACTCCTTGAGCACTTTGACGAGTTCCTTTTCGGTTAGCTCCGGCTCCTCGGACAGAACGAAAGAATTATTTTCAGGATAATCCTGCATATGGTTCGCAACGCCGTCCAGAATTTTTCCCATCCGAACCAATACTCCGGATGGGGGAAGATCAGGACAGAAAACCGTCGTGCAGTTGGGTTTGGCAAAAATAGCTTCATGCACATCCTGGTCGACCTTGCGCTTGTCAACATCAAAGGCCGCTACAACTTCTATGTCTCCCGGCTTATAGCCGTTCATTTCAAAGTGCATCAGGCCGATGGCGTCTTCCTGGCTTTTATCCCGGTAATAATGAATCCCTTGAATCAGTGAACTGACACAATTCCCAATTCCTACAATCGCGATCTTTATTTTACCCATAGATTATTTACCTCCTATTGATAGTTGTATGAATGTAGTTTGCTTCTGTGAAACTCGGACTTTTACTTGAAAAAATTATACTGAAAAATCTGCGGGCGGAAATTCGCAGGCTAACCCGGAACTTAAGGCTCTAATCGGGCAGCGGGGAATAGAATCCATTGAAAACTGAGACGTGCTTTGGAAAAAAATCCGTTATGTACAGTCAACGAATCTCTGTAGATTGCTTAGAAACGAATTGATGCTGTCCTCATACGGTGTAAACACCCAAGTCCTCATCTAATATGTTTCAATACAGGAATTACAAAAGCTCCTGCCCCATAATAGGGGAAGGTGCTAATGGAATGAATAACTCTTCACACTCCTGATCTTTTTTCCATCTTTCTCCTTTCCGCCTGGCGGGCAAAAAATCCTTTCCCGGCGCAACATTGTATGGTTTTAAAACGTTTCTTGTCTGTGTATCAAACCCACAATCCGAGATTCGGCTTGCAGATGAACTTGGACAGCATCTGACTCTGGGGCAGTTGGCCTTGGGAAACGAAGCAGATAAGCACAACAGCATCATGAACCGCTTAAGGGGTCGCCATACGAGTGGTGCAGAGTCCCACCGCCTTTATTTGGGACTTTTATTATATAGCAGACCGAAACGGCCCTGTCAAACAGGTCTCTGAACCAAAATCCACCGCCTAATTTTTTAATCAAGCCATTTTCCGCCCGTCAGAAACTTTTTAAGAAAAAATAGGACCCGAGGGGGTCATTTTTTTCTAAAGTACCTTAAGCGTACTGAGAAAACAGATTTTGAACGCACCTTTCCTTACAGAATGTAGCTGTTCCGATAAGAATAGGATGCTTCCTTTAACCACATGGAACCGGTTTCAGCATTGCTATCTTTCTTCTGGCATCAACCAATAACTCTAATGACGGATGATTTTTTGTTAGCCGGATGATAAGACTGCGAGAGCGATTTACGACACGACCCGGCAGTTTAATCAAAGAAAATCGGACAGCCTTCATCCTCTTTGACGTCCAAGACTCTCCCAGTACCAGCCTTTTCATTATCGCATTCAGGTTAAAAGCCAATATCATTATCCACCACCATGCAGCGTTTTCACCAAAATCATCTGATGGCAGTTTTCCCCCGGCTAAATCATCTTTCATCACCGCATGGGCCTCTTCACTTTTACCACATCTTTCATGAAACCAGTGAATCAGTTCTTCACCTTCCCAATCCATATTCGTCACAATACCAAAAACTTTGTACTTCTTCCCCCCTGCCTCCATCGTTTGAAAAGGAAGATTTAACTGCTGATCCATCCCGGGTAATACCCGTTGCTCCATCATAACCTCACGCTTGGCCAAATATCTGTACTCAGGTCCTTTCTTGCTGTGGCCAATCGCATTGGGGACAAAACAGACTTCTGCACACTCTACACCTGTCTCTTTCTTTTTTCCATTTACAACCTTGTATATCGGCTTCCATTCCGATTCCTCAACTTCAGATACCGCCTTCTTAAACTCCGGCGTTACATCACAACCAATAACAAATTCCACCACACCAAAACGGCTGTTAACCCCTGAGCGCAATATCTCAATAAATTGTGTTGATAACCTGCTGTATCAGACCGTAATCGAACTTGTTTTACCTTCTCCGGCAAACATTCCAAAGCCTCTTTAAACACTCGCAGTTGCTCAAACCCTGCCGGCACATTGCCATCTCGAAACTCTGTATGCAAAATAATCTCTTGCTCTGCCCACCATGTGTTCAACGGCTGATAGGACTTGTAGCCCTTATAACAAAACAGCGCATTTGCCTTGCTTGTGGCAACCAGCGTTGCATCCATATCCAATGTCGCTGTACTTTCAGAACCTTGAACACTTGTAAACGCCGCTAAATCTCTATTGACTCCAAGCAAACCTCTTAAATGTTCGTTTGGTTCTGGAATAAAGGCTTTCCCAGACTGCCGATACTTTTCCTGCTCATTATCGTGAAACTTCTCCAAATAACGAAATATAGCCGACGGCGAAGACACAGCCCTTGTCCTCTCTTTTCGCCAACGTCGCAATAAAGCACGGCGAACCTTACGCCTCAAACCATGCATCTCGGCTTTCTTTAGAACTTCACAAAATCCATCATCGGCTTCAACCACTTTGATATCCTCTACACAGTCTCCACCTGCAAGATTTAACAAGATCAAGGATAAAACGATCTGACTATCTGTCCAACCCTGACCCCCTTCTCGAATTTTTAAATGCTTTTGAATCGATTTGCTTAACCCAATTACCTTTGCTAAATCTAAATACGCCGGTAAACCTGCCAGGGCTGTCATCCCTGTCGTCTTTTTCTCAGCTTCATACTTGAAAGGAAGAACACCTTGTGCCATAATACTTACACCTCGTTGATGATAGTTTTGTTTGTTCAAAACCATACTATCTGCTTGATTTCTTAAGCGCAACGAGGTTTTATATTTTTTTGATGGTTGATCAGGGTGAAGATGCAGCGATTCTCGGTGAAAAGCCATAAAAGGGTTGAGGTGCAATTTTATTAACAAGATTAGAGCAAATGGGTCAGATGAAGTGAATTGAGCCTGCCTGTGAAGCAGAAAGAAGCGAAAAATTTTAAGAGATCTGATCAGATATGGGTCGACAAAAAACAGATATCCTATAAATTCATTCCTTTCAGACAGTTTTCTTTAAATAGGGGTAGCCAATGACTATGGCGGCATGAGTTCGGGTGGATCTAATATGTAAGTCAGCATGTGTTCAAAATTTCTAAACACGAGAATCCGGAAAGTACAGCGCAGCTGGTTCCAGTATTCTTTGAGCGAAGTAAATTTTTTGTGCCGGACCGTTTGATATAGACGATCCGTGAGTTGTAAAATCTGATGGACATAAAAGGCCAACAGATTGAGCACAAAGAAGATCGCTGACAGGTTGCGTTGTCCGTGACCGAAGTTGTGCTCAATGTGATAGCCTTGGTTCTTTAGGGTATTGAAAGTTTCGTTTTCGATTTTCCACCGTGCCCGGCCGCCTTTAACCAGGGTGACCACATTATTTTTATCAACATGAATATCGGTAACCCAGCTATTTTTATAGTTGATTTTGCCGGTTTTCGATACAATCCGGTATTGAAAGAAGTTGACAAGGTCAGCATCTTTTGTACCGTTTAAGGGTACTTGATTGATCCATTGATAGCAATGTCGGCGACCTTTTGCATCGCAAAGTTCCAAACTTTTGCCGTCACCCAGTTGGGTCAATTCGTTGACCCACTCAAACAGGATTTTATGATCAGTAGGTTTGGCCACCAGAATAAAAGACATCTTTGCTTTTTTCAACTCATCAATAAAGGGTTGCTTTGAGTAAAGATCATCATTGGATTCTTCAAGGGCTCAGGTAGCAGAAAAAAATGTGAATTTATGATTTAAGCAAGGTTAGTGATGTTGAACGATAAGGTGGATAGAAAATATTCATGGATAGTCAGAATAAAAAAGTCAGGGTGGCCAGTGTTATCGGGGTCATCCTGACAATTCATTCCTCTGAGATATCTTGCCATAAGTACAACCTGAAACCGAGTCTCATTTAGTACATATATCTTATTTCTTACAGAAATGCAAAAAAGGCAAATCCCAGAAAATGGGTTTGCCCTATTGAAAAACGATATCACACGTTTCTGAACCCGACTGAAGATCTTGGATCATAGCAGGTATCGCAGGTCTTGAGTTGAAGGCTTCAAAGCGAAATCGCAATTTTTTTTATTCAATATTTCAGACCAGAGATGGTTTTACCGCCGTGAACTTAACACTATCGACTTTTTCTTCCACAAGAATGAGGTCTTCATTGTTAGGAGGTGGAGTAAATTCTTCGCCTGGGCAACAAGCCATTGCTTTGAGTTCTCCAGGGGTGAGGGTATGACGGGCCACAATCTGAATTTCAGTAAAGCCCGCTTTTCTCACCGTCTGCCAATAGTTCTCTTTATGTATAGCCCCTCCCAAGCATCCAGCCCATGTTGACTGAAATCGTTCTCCCAATTGAGAATCGATTTCCTCATTGAGGACAATATCTGAGATGGCAAGCCGTCCACCAGATTTCAGTATCCGGAAGGCTTCTTCATAGACTGCGTCTTTATCGGGACATAGGTTGATGACGCAGTTAGATATCACGACATCGGCGAAATCGTTTGGAAGTCGCGATTCCGCCAGATCCGCAACACGGAGTTCAATGTCTCTGTCTTGCAAGCCCGACTCAGTTACAGCCTGTTTCGCCTGCTCAATCATTTCTGAAGCAAAGTCTATCCCGACCACTTTACTTTGTTCCCCGACCTTTCGGGCAGCCAAAATGACATCAATCCCGCCGCCGCAACCAAAATCCACAACTACATCACCAGACTGAAGGTTCGCAAATCCAGTGGGATTGCCACAACCTCGCGAGAGGTTGAGAGCAACCTCAGGGACCGAGGAAAGCGCTTCTTGGGGATAAACCCCCTGATCAACGGCAAAGCCCGAACCGGACTTTTCCTTGCTGGGTCAACAGGCCTCCTTGCTGCCTCCTGTTTCAGCGAATTTTCCGTAACGAGTCTTCACAATTCGTTTGATTTCATCAAGTATCATTTTTCTTAATCCCTTTGGTTTTTGATTAGATCAATATCCCAAATAATTTAGAGCCTCAAAAACTTGTCATTTATA
>PVMK01122708.1_pt1 | contig 12621 bp, 11 predicted proteins | sample 1853481 | NCBI WGS metagenome assembly PVMK01 (sample SAMN08533507, study PRJNA380276) | Marine sediment metagenome, whole genome shotgun sequencing project.
CCGTCTTTCATCGCCCGGCAGGACGCGTCATCGAGCTCGAAGCGCAGAAAATGCACCGCCGAGGTTTTCGATTCCGTGGAACGATCCAGATCTTCGTCGGCCACCGCCCAGACGCGTTGTTGGTCGCCGGCGCAAAACCACACACGATCCTCGATGCCGCGCAATTCCTGCAAGGCCACACGCCGTTCTTCTTCATCGGTGTATTCCAGCATGAAGGTGGCTTTGAGATTGCTGCCGTTGGGGATCAACGGATTGTAGGCGCTAAGCTCTTCTTCGATGCCGGCCGCCTCGAAAATGCGCTCGATGCGCAGCATTTCCTGAATCTGGTACTGAACGGTTTGGCGATCCTCGAAGTAGAGGGTTGCATGGGGACCGACCGCCAGCTGCCGGTTCCTCTTGTGGTCGAGGATTTCGCCGCGATAGCGCGACCGTTCCCGGGCGTACTCTTCCAGAGAATAGAGATCCTTGGATGTCAGGGGCTGCATGGGTGTTAGATTCCGTAGGCCTTGCGCAGCAGCGCGAAGGGCAGCTCGGCCTTGGTGCCGTCCGCCAGGGAGTGCTCGATATGTCGCGCGGCCATGGCACAGTCGCTGGTGTAGTAGTCCACCTTCGCCTCGGTGACCCGCCTGGCCACCGGACGCACCAGCTTCATTGCCGTGGCGTAGAACTCTTTTTTCACCGCGTAAGTGCCGTCATGGCCGGAGCAGCGCTCGATGGGCGTTACCTGCGTGTCCGGGACCAGCTCCAGCATTTCTTTGGTTTTCAGGCCGATATTCTGCACCCGCTGGTGGCAGGCCACCTGGTAGGCGATCTTGCCCAGCGAGGTGGTGAAGTCCGTGCGCAGCTTGCCGGCGCGGTGGCGCAGCATCAGGTACTCGAAGGGATCGAATATCCCGTCGCGTACCCTGGCCACATCCGCGTCGTCGGGAAACATCAGCGGCAACTCCTGCTTGAACATCAGCACGCAGGAAGGGATCGGGGCAACGATATCCAGGCCCTGGTCGATGAGGCTCAGCAGGCGCGGAATATTGTGCTGCCTGGCGCGATCCACGGCCTCCAGATCTCCCAGCTCGAGCTTCGGCATGCCGCAGCAGCGTGTGTCGCCGCAGAGCGTCACCGGAATGCCGTTGTGCTCGAATACCACCACCAGATCCTCGCCCAGGGCAGGCTCGTTGTAATTGCCGTAGCAGGTGCCGAACAACGCCACTTGACCCCGCGTCCCCGGGGTTTCCTCACCCTCGGCGTGTCGGCTTCCATGCCCGGCCAGGCGCTTTCGCAGAGTGTCGCTGTGGTATTCAGGCACGCGAGCGTCGCGATGCACGCCCAGAGTTTTCTCCAACAGCACCCGGGCCGGCCGCAGCTTGTTGGCGGCGTTCACCACCGGTGCCGCCACCGGCAGGCTGGCGAGTCCGCCGACGGTGTCGGTGGCGCTGAGGATGCGATCCCGGGCCCGCACGGGGCCTTTGCGATTTGCCACCGCCTTGGCCCTCAGCATGAGGTGGGGGAAGTCCACATTCCATTCGTGGGGAGGAACATAGGGACATTTGGTCATGAAGCACATGTCGCAGAGATAACACTGCTCCACGACCTTCCAGTAGTCGCCTTTGGCGACCCCGTCGAGTTCCATGGATTGCGACTCGTCGATGAGATCGAACAGGGTCGGAAAAGCGTGGCAGAGATTGAAACAACGCCGGCAGCCGTGACAGATGTCGAAAACCCGCTCGAGCTCCGTGAACAGAGCCCCTTGGGCGTAGAACTCGGGGTTGCGCCAGTCCAGGGGGTGGCGCCCGGGTGCGTCCAGGCTACCCTCTCGAGGTGTTTGTTGGTCGTTGTCCGTCATGGGGGAAGGTAAAAGGGGCCGGCGCATGGAGACGCGCCGGCCCATGGGTCGAAACAATCAGGCGTCGAGGCCGTCCAGAGCCTTCTGGAAACGGTTGGCGTGAGAGCGCTCGGCCTTGGCCAGGGTCTCGAACCAGTCGGCAATCTCGTCGAAGCCCTCTTCCCGGGCGGACTTGGCCATGCCCGGATACATGTCGGTGTATTCGTGGGTTTCGCCGGCAATCGCGGCCTTCAAATTATCGCTGGTGCCGCCGATGGGCAGCCCGGTGGCCGGATCGCCCACCGCTTCGAGATACTCCAGGTGTCCGTGGGCGTGGCCGGTCTCGCCTTCCGCGGTGGAGCGGAAGACCGCGGAAACGTCATTGTAGCCCTCCACATCGGCCTTACCGGCGAAGTAGAGATAGCGGCGGTTGGCCTGGGACTCGCCTGCGAATGCGTCTTTCAGATTCTGTTCGGTGCTGCTGCCTTTGAGATCCATGGGCTGACTCCAATATTGTGCGGCGGTGATGTCCGGATGGCGCGACAATGACAGGCACCGCCCGGGAGTATCTTAGACTGAGTCTAAACGCGGGAAATGTATATCTTCCAAGGGCCGCAAGTCAACCGCGTGGGTCAACTGGAGGCCCCGCGGGGTCAATTGACCACCCCGGAGCGCTGGGGTAGCTTAGCGCCCTCAAAATGGGGACGCACGGTGGCACGCAAGAAGCAAGGGGTCGATTTCGAAGCTGCCCTCGAAGAGCTCGAGGGGCTGGTGGAGCGCATGGAAGAGGGGAAATTGAGCCTGGAGGAATCCCTGGCGACCTACGAGCGGGGAATCGCGCTCAGCCGCGCCTGTCAGAAGTCCCTGGATGCGGCCGAGCAACGCATTCAGATCCTCACTGAAAAAGACGGCGTTGCCGAAGCCCGAAGCTTTCAACCCGATGACGACTAGTCCGCTGACCCGGGGCCAGCCCACGGCAACCTTCCCTGTTGACTTGAACCGCTATCGGGAGCGTGCCAATCGCGCCCTGGAGGCGTGCCTTCCGGCCGCGGATCTGCCCCCGGTGCAACTGCACGAAGCCATGCGCTACGCGGTGCTGAACGGCGGTAAGCGGGTGCGCGCCACCCTCGTCTACGCGGCCGGCGAAGCAGTAGGCGGCGAGGCGGCGCTGTTCGATGCGCCGGCCTGCGCGGTGGAGCTCATCCACGCCTACTCCCTGGTGCACGACGATCTGCCGGCCATGGATGACGACGATCTTCGCCGGGGCAAGCCCACCTGTCATCGCGCCTTCGGCGAGGCGAACGCGTTGCTGGCCGGGGATGCATTGCAAAGCGCGGCCTTTCAAGTGTTGGCCCAGGGCGCGTCGAAGGCCGCTCGCGGCATGGAAATGATCGCCGCCCTGGCCCACGCCAGCGGCTCGCTGGGCATGGCCGGTGGCCAGGCCATCGATCTGGCCGCCGTCGGCGCACAACTCAATCTCCATGAGCTGGAGAATATGCACCGTCACAAGACCGGCGCTCTGATCCGCGCCAGTGTTCGCCTGGGCGCTCTGTGCGGCGCCGATACCAGCACCGCACAGCTGGCGCAGCTGGACACCTACGCCGCCTGTATCGGCCTCGCCTTCCAGGTGCGCGACGACATCCTCGACGTGGAGGCAGACACCGAGACCCTGGGCAAGACCCAGGGCGCCGACCAGGCGCTGAACAAACCCACCTACCCGTCCCTGCTGGGGCTGGCAGCCGCCCACCGCAAGGCCGACGAGCTGCACCAGCGCGCCATCGTGGAGCTGGCCGATTTCGACGGGCGCGCCGACGCGTTGCGCGGATTGTCGGCCTTCATCGTCAGCCGCCCCCATTGACGGCCTGCCGCCGGCAGCGTGTACTATGGCCCGAGTATGGCCCGGGGCGCGCCGGCGGCGGGAACCTCTTTCCCGGACGCGCTGTCTGCCATGACGACCAAGCGAGGATGATGCACCCATGAATCCACCCGGCGGTGCGCTAGCCGATATGGCGAATGCGGAACGAGCGCCCGAGACGCGTTCCATCGAGGACGTCCAGGCGCGCGCCGACACGCGCCGTATCCCCATCGACAAGGTGGGCATCAAGGGCATTCGCCACCCGGTGCGGGTGCGCGATCGATCCGGAGGCGAGCAACACACCATCGCCACCTTCGACATGTTCGTGACGCTTCCCCACGATTTCAAAGGTACGCACATGTCACGATTCGTGGAGATCCTCCACGATCACGATTACGAGATCACGGTGGAGTCGTTTCGCGTCATGCTCAAGGAGATGACGGAGCTCCTGGGCGCGAAATCCGGATACGTGCGCATGGTATTTCCTTACTTCGTCAACAAGGCGGCACCTGTGAGCGGCGTGCAAAGCCTCATGGACTACCAGGTGACGCTGACGGGCAATATCGGTGAGGACGGCACCGCCATGCGCGTCAAGGTGGTGGTGCCGGTGACCAGTCTATGCCCCTGCTCCAAAGCCATATCGGACTACGGCGCCCACAACCAGCGCTCTCACGTCACCGTGGAAGCGAAGACAGAGGCCTTCGTGTGGGTCGAAGAGCTCATCGACATCGTCGAATCCGAGGCCTCCTGCGAGCTCTATGGTCTTCTCAAGCGGCCGGACGAGAAGTACGTGACGGAACGTGCTTACGACAATCCGAAATTCGTCGAGGACATGGTGCGCGACGTGGCCCGGCGGCTGAACGAGGACGATCGCATCCTCGCCTACGTGGTCGAGTCGGAGAACTTCGAATCCATCCACAATCACTCCGCCTACGCGCGGGTCGAGACCGACAAGACTTCGGATTGACCCTCACACGAACAGGGTGAGCACCCCGGTGTAGCCGTACAGGCGATCGTGGCAAATCTCCCCGTTGCCGAAAAAACCCACCAGCGGAAAGCTGCCGAGCGCGGCTTCGATGAGCTTGAGCTCTGCGGAGTTGGCGCCGAGCAGATTCGGTCCCCTTGCCAGGCAGGTGTAATAGATGCCACCCAGCGGTGGGCCTTCCAGGACGCGCGCAAACTCGCTCAACATTCGTCGCATGTCCTGCTCGGCGGCGGCCGCGTCCCGCCGACAGAACATCACCTGGTCGCCCTCCTCCACCCCTGCGGCGATGGCCAACGCCCGGCCGGCCTCATCGATACCGACCAGATTGCGCACCAGATAGTCGCCGGTATCGGATCCCTTTACCGGCAAACCGGCGAACACGGTGGTGCCCAGACGCTCCGGATCTCCGGCCAGCTCCTCGCCGATGTCCTGGTAGAACACGTCCAGCGCCGGCCGCCCGTCGAGCTGGGTCAGCAGATTTCCCCGGCAGCGACTGATCTCGTGGCGTGGACCGAGGGGCGAGCAACCCTGAGTGAGACGCGTGATCACACTCACCTGCGGGGCAAAGAGCACGCCGGACACGCCGCCCGTAGTGACGCGATCGGCGAGCTGGGGATGCGCGCCCCGGGAGCTCGTCAGCCCACCGACGACGAAGCCCCCCTCCATGCGCTCGCACAGCGCGCTCACCAGCGCGTCGACGCTGCGGTTGTGGGGATCCGCGTGCAGCATGGCGAATCGGGCACCAGACTGGTCGCACCAGGCCCCATGGTCGGCTTCGAAGCCTTGCAAATCATCGGCGACATCGGCGAACACGCGAAATGATTGCTCTGGAAAACGGCCTGTCAGCAGGCACAGGGCCGGGTCGTCGAAATACTCCACGCCGGTGGCGCAGACGCCGAGTCCGACACTGCCCACCCAGTGCGCAATTCCAGTGGCTTGGCGTAAAAAGGCCGCGAGCTCGGAGAAGTCCGCTGCAAAGGTATCGCTGGCGTAAACAAAGCCCAGATTGGCAGCACCACCCCGGTCACGGGAAGTACCCAGGGCCTCCAGGCAAGTGTGCGCCGCCACCCGCCAGTCGGCATGGGCGGCGTGCGCGGCCTTGATGTCGCCGACGTTCATGTGGGCATCATGCCTGGCGAGCAATAATCGGTACAGCCGCGGCCCGGGCTGTGGGCAACAGGCGGCTCGGGAAGGTCAGCCTATCTGGCTCAGACCCAGAACCAGCACCGCGAGTAGCGCCGATACCCCCAGTCCGGCGGCCAGACTACCCCACAGGCAGTGCCACAGTCCGGTGACCAGGGCGTTGGTGGTGGTTCGCGATTCCATGTCAGCTCCCATGACCACCACCAGACGCGGTCCGTCCGGCGGTGTGCGGTTCATGCAGTCATTAAACGACTCATGGAGGGACTCCGGCGGGCAGCAGGTGGAGGAATCGGGGTTCAATTGTGGCGAAATCATGGAAATCGGCTCATCGGGCTTTCAACGCCTGTGGATTGCAGTAGATTTGTCCGAAACAACAGTTAATCAATAGGACGTCCGTTTTTCGGCTTCCTTGAGGGAAACCGCCAGAGTCTTATAAGAGAGCGTGACATGGGTAGAAAAATTGCTATCGTCGAGGACGAAGAGGCCATCCGGGAAAACTACGCGATGGCTTTCCGCCGCCAGGGCTACGATGTCCTCACCTACGCAGACCGGCCGTTGGCCCTGGAGGCCTTCGAGGAGCGCCTGCCGGATCTGGCTATCGTCGACGTGGGGCTGGGGGACGAGGTCGAGGGCGGTTTCGATCTCTGCCGCCAGCTGCGCGGCTTTTCCACCAGCCTGCCAATCATCTTTCTGACCGCCAGGGACAGCGATCTGGACACCATCTCGGGCCTGCGCCTGGGCGCGGACGACTACCTCAGCAAGACCGTGAGCCTGCCGCACCTGCTGGCCAGAGTGGCAGCGCTGCTGCGCCGGGTGGATGCGCTGAAAGCGCCCAGGGACGGCACCCGGGTGCTCGAGCGCGGCGATCTCACGCTGGATCTGGACCGCATGTCGGTGCTCTGGCGCGGCGCGGCCCTGCAGCTCACGGTGACGGAGTACTGGATCGTGCACGCCCTGGTGCGCTTTCCCGGCCATGTGAAGACCCGGGATCAACTCATGCAGGAGGCCAACGTGGTGGTCGACGACAGCACCATCACCTCCCACATCAAGCGCGTGCGCAAGAAATTTCAGGCCATGGACAGCGACTTCGACTGCATCGATACGGTTTACGCCATGGGCTACCGCTGGACCTGTTCCCAGTCGCCGCCGGCCGGCACCAGCAGCCCGGGCCAGGGAGCGCGAGTCTGAAATTCAGCATTCGCACCAAGGTGCTGCTGGTAGCAGTGCTGCTGCTGACCATTCCATACGTGGGCTACCAGTTCGTGCGCGAGATGGAGAGCTATCTGCGCGACGGCCTCGAGCAGTCGGTGCTGGGCGCGGCCCAGGCCCTGGCGGGCGCGCTGCACGACCGCCCGGATCTGAATTTGAAGCCGGCGCCCGGGAACACGCAGACAGCCTACGATGGGGAGATTTACGCCCATCCCCTGCCCCGGGATATGCAGATCGACGGCTATGTGGAGGACTGGGGCGGTCATCTGCAACAGCTGGAGCCCCTTGGAAGCGACGCCCATGAGCCCCAGGCCCGTTTCGTGGCCGGCAAACGCGGTTCCTATCTGTATCTGCTGGTCATGGTGAAGGATGAGCGCGTCGTCTACCGTGGGCTGGCGGTTGCCGTGCGCCCCGCCAGCGACTACGTCAAGCTGGTCACGGTGAGCGCCGACGGTCGGCGGCGCGCCTACTTTTTCAACACCATCTCTGCCGGCTGGATCACCGTCTACGTGCTCGCTGACGACGCGTCACCGGCCGGACTGCGCCAGGAGAGCCGCATTCGGGCCGAGTGGCGCGAAACCGAGGACGGCTACCTGGTGGAGGCCCGCATTCCCCTGGCCCTGCTGGGCCCGCGCGGGGGCATCGAGGTGGGCGACGTGGACACGCTCTCTGGAGCTGCCGAGCCGCTTCGCCAGTCCACCTCCGGTGCCGGCCCGCTGACCGAGCCGGGCCCTTTGATGCTGCCCTCGGAAGGCATCGAGGCGCTCATCAAGAGCCTGGGCCGCACCCCGGGCCGGCGCATCTGGGTGGTGGACGGTGAGCAACGGGTGCTGGCCAGGGGCGGCAGCCTGGATCGACAGACCGAGCCGGCCCCGGTGAACCCGCTGTTCGCCCTGGTGCTGCGCCCGCCGCCGGCGGAAATGTTCGAAGAGCAACCCATCGTAGCGCGCTTCTCCGGGCCCGAAGTGCGCGCCGCCCTCGCCGGACGCGCCACCAGCCGCTGGCGCACCACCCGCCATGCGGACACCTACGTGGTCTCGGCCGCCTACCCGGTGTGGAGCGACGCGGGCGTGGTCGGCGCGGTGGTGGTGGAGGAGACCACCCTGGGAATACAGATGGTGCGCCGCGAGGCACTGGCCAATCTGTTCAACAAGACGCTCATCGTGTGTTTCTTCGGCGCCCTGGTGCTGCTGGTGTTCGCCACTCGCATCAGCGTGCGTCTGCGCCGCCTGCGCAATGAGGCGGCTGCGGCCATCGATGCCCACGGCCGGGTGGTGGGCACCTTGAGCGCCTCCCGGGCCGGAGACGAGATCGGTGATCTGGCGCGGGACTTCTCCGCCATGATGGAACGCCTGCGGGAATACAACCACTACCTGGAGCAGCTGGCACGCCGGCTCTCCCACGAGCTGCGCACCCCCATCACGGTGGTGCGCACATCTCTGGATGCCATGGAGCTGGATCAGCCGGGCAGCGACCAGGGCCCCTACCTTTCCCGGGCTCGGGACGGATTGCAGCGTCTGGACACCATCATCTCGCGCATGAGCGAAGCGGCGCGCCTGGAGCAGGCCCTGCAGGATTCGGAGCCGGAACGCTTCGACCTGGCCCAGGTGGTCGCCGCGTCGGTGGAATCCTATCGCTCCGTATGGCCCGGGCAGAGCTTCAGCTTCGAGGCAGCGGACCAGCCGTGCCCCATAGAGGGCATGCCCGACCTGGTGGTGCAGATGCTGGACAAGCTGGTGGCCAACGCGGTGGATTTCGCCTCAGCGGATACGCCCATCCGGGTGAGCGTCACGCGCCACGGCGCAGACGTGGTGCTGGAGGTGCGCAATGAAGGACCGCCCCTGCCCGAGGAGATGACCGACAAGCTGTTCCAGTCCATGGTCTCCATACGCGACGACAAGGGCCCCCGGGACCCGCATCTGGGACTCGGACTGTATATCGTGCGGTTGATCGCAGAGGCCCACGGCGCGCGGGCGCGCGCCTTCAATCTTGCCGACAAGAGCGGCGTGGGCATGCAGATCCTGTTCCCCGCGGCTGCCGGCTGACAGGGTTTCGACAGCATTGGTCATTCGGCGTCGGCGCGCTTTGCCGACTCCCACAGGGTATCCAACTCTGCGAGGGTTGCATCTTTCAGGCTTCCGCCCTGGCGCTGGATACGGCTTTCCATGCGCCGGAAGCGGCTTTCGAATTTCGTGTTCGCCCGGCGCAGGGTCTCGTCGGCGTCAACATTCAAATGGCGGGTGAGATTGACGCAGGTAAAAAGGAGATCACCGAGTTCCTCCACGGCCTGTTGATGGCCGTCCGGCCGCGACATGGCGCTCTCCAACTCCGCCAGCTCTTCACGCAATTTCGGCAGCACGCCGGCAGCATCGCGCCAGTCGAATCCCTGTGATGCGGCAGCCCGTTGCAGCTCGGCAGCGCGTTGCAAAGCCGGTCGCCCGGCGTGCACCGAATCCAGCACGCTGGGCGCTCCGCCGCACCCACTGGCCGCCGCCCGCTCGGCCTTCTTGTGGGCCTCCCAGGCACGCGACTGCTGTTCGACAGAGCCGACTCCCTCGTCACCGAACACATGCGGATGGCGACGTTCGAGCTTGTCGCCGATGGCGTTGGCCACGTCGTCGAAATCGAATGCGCCCTGTTCACTTCCCATGTGCGCGTGGAAGACGACTTGAAAGAGAAGATCGCCGAGCTCGTCGCGCAAGTCGTCCATGTCGCCCCGGGCGATGGCGTCCGCTACTTCGTAAGCCTCTTCGATGGTGTAAGGAGCAATGCTCTGGAAGTCCTGCTCGCGATCCCACGGACAGCCGTGGTCGGGATCTCTTAGCGCGGTCATGATGTCGAGGAGTCGATTTATGGCGGTCACCGGTTGGATCTCTCGAATGCAGAATCAGGGATCCATTCTAGCAACCCCCGTTCATCGACACGCTCGCTTCCCGCGCGCGCACCGGCATCGCCGGACACTGTGAAGCAGCCCACATATTGGCACAAACGACTTTCCCTACAGTAATACTTAAATTAGGCTGTATAAGTGACTGGGAACGGTTACATTGTTCGGGGGAGCGATTCAAAGAAATTCCATAAGTGGATCCCCCCATGGGGGTCGAATCGAGACGCTGTGTAGACAGCGTCGAGCATGGACTTGCGCATGAATACCGGACGAGTCACACACCTCAGCTTCAGCAACGCACTGACGACGGCCGCGCTGCTCGCTTGCTCCCTTGCCCTGCCCGTTCATGCCGAACAGATTTCCGTGCGGATTTCCGGTGGATCGGCCTACGCTGCCAACCAGAGCATCGACGACGACCTCTGGTATGTCATCGAACAGCGCAGCCGTTTTCTGCAGGCCGAGTCGGCTTTGAAGAAGCGGCACATGAAGCGCTTTCGCCGGCTCCGGGACGAGCTGGTGGACTATCCGCTGTATCCCTATCTCGATTTCACGGAGCTCTCGCGACGGCTGGCTACGGCAAGCAGCGACGAGATCGAAACATTTCTCGAACGCTACTCCGATACGCCACTTGCATGGCGGTTACGCCGTGCGTGGTCGAAGCTGCTCGCGCGCCGCGGACACTGGCAGAAGTTCCTGGAAGTTTACGAAAACTCCAACGACTCCACCATGCGCTGCCAATGGCTGCGCGCACTGATCAACGCAGATCAGGCGGACAAAGCCATGCCCCAGGTGGAAGCCATGTGGCTGGTGGGCCGCTCCCAACCGCCGGCCTGCGATCCGGTGTTCGAAGCCTGGCGCAACGCAGGCCACCTGAGCCGCGATCTGGTGTGGCAGCGCATCGAGCTCGCCGTTCGTGCGGGCCGACCGGCACTGGCATCCTATCTCGCCCGCTTTCTCGACGCGCAAGAACAACCGCTGGCAGGTGAATGGCTTGCTGTCCGCGAGCAACCGGCGCGGGTCGCGCGGGTTGCCCGGCTGGATGGCGACACGAAAATCATCGAAGCCATCCTCGTGTACGGAATCGAACGCATGGCACGGCGGGACCCGGAGTTGGCCGCCGATGCCTGGGAACAGTTGCGCGCGCGCTTCGCCTTTTCCGAAGAGGCGGTCGCCACCGTGCATCGGCGCCTCGGGCTTTCCTACGCATTCGCTCGCAAGGCAAAAGCGCTTTACTGGCTGAACGCAATCCCGGAATCGAAGATGGACGACCGCGCCAGGGAATGGCGGATCCTGAGCTCGATGAATCAGGGCGAATGGCGTCAGGCTCTGGACCACCTTCTCACTGTCCAGGGCGAAGAAAAGCCACGCACGCCGTCATCGCCGCGCTGGCGTTACTGGACGGCGCGCGCCCTGGAGTCATTGGACTGGCACGACGACGCCGATGCCATTTACAGGGAGCTGGCGCGGGACCGGAGCTACTACGGCTTTCTCGCCGCGGACCGTATCGAGGGCGACTATCGGCTCAATCATCGCACCCTGGAATACAGCGACGACGAGTTGCGATTGCTCGCTGCACAACCGGCCGCCATGCGCGCGCGCGAGCTCTACAGCCTGGGGCGCACCATCGACGCGCGCCGGGAGTGGCGTATTTTCACCCGCGGCATGAGCGACCAAGAGCTGGCGCGGGCCGCCAAGCTAGCCGATGGCTGGGGATGGCACGGCCGCGCCATCATGACGGTGGCGCGCACGCCCTATCTGGACGATCTCGAATTGCGCTTTCCCCTCGCCTACCACGATCGCGTCATGGAACAGGCCCGTGCCAAGGACCTGGACCCGGCGTGGATGTACGCCATCGTGCGCCAGGAAAGCGCTTTCATCGCCGATGCCCGCTCCCCGGCCGGCGCCCTCGGGCTGATGCAGATCATGCCGGGCACCGGACGAAAAATCGGCCGTGGCCTGGACAAACCCTTGAAGAGTCACGATCAGCTCCTCGACGCCGACGTCAGTCTGGAGTTTGGCAGCACCTACCTGCGCACCCTGCTCGATCAGCTGAACGAGCATCCGATCCTGGCGGCCGCTGCCTACAACGCCGGCCCCCATCGCGTCGAGCGCTGGCGACCGGCGGAGCATAACGTGTCGGCGGATCTGTGGATCGAGAACATCCCCTACCGCGAGACTCGCGAGTACGTGCGCCGCGTGCTCGCCTACACGGCCATCTACGAGCAGCGTCTCGGGCGTAAGAGCGTACGCTTGAGCCAGCGATTGACGCCCATACCGTCGCGCGCCACTACTCTGGCCCATGCCGAGGCTGCCGCGGTTGCTTCGTCAGAGTGAGTTTTTTCCGGCTGGCTGCCGGAATTGAAGGACCGGAACGGTCGGTGCGCGCTCAGCGCGAAATGGTGCGGGCGGGATTTTCTACGGAACGAGTCGTGCAGTTGAGGAATATGTGACCCTGGTTACTGCAAAATCTGAGCCACTTGTAGAGAAAGCGATTCATTTCCCATCGGTGATCGAGTTCCGGCATGCGGCCTCGAAGCCATTTGTGCACTTTCCTGGTGCGCTTGCGACGACAGTGACTTACCAGTTCGGCTGCGCGGACATCGTGGTATACGCAAACCCGCGCATTGGGTTCAAGTGAAGTTCCAGATTCATCGACGAATCGGTATGTCAATAGCACCGTCGTCGTGTACTTGAATCGCTCTTCGATGGTCGCATAGAGATCC
>PVMK01138492.1_pt1 | contig 12620 bp, 11 predicted proteins | sample 1853481 | NCBI WGS metagenome assembly PVMK01 (sample SAMN08533507, study PRJNA380276) | Marine sediment metagenome, whole genome shotgun sequencing project.
GCGGCCTCCCGATGGGAGGATGATACACCGACCCAGACAATCCGGTCACCAGGAGCCAGTTTACCCACCCTGTGTACCACTGAGGCTGCGAACAGCGGCCAGCGATCGGCCGCCTGCTGCAGGATGTCGGTAATGCTGTTTTCAGTCATGCCCGGGTAGTGCTCCAACTCCATCGAATCTACCTGGCGCTGCTCGTTGGAGCGCCGCACGTAGCCAGTGAAAGCGGCGACAGCGCCCTCTTGCTGCGCACCAGCCAGCAACGCCTCCTGCAGTTCGGCCACATCAAAATCAGCTTCCTGCACACTGACTGCCATCATTGATAGCGTAGTCGCCATCTCAGCCTCCGGTCACCGGGGGAAAGAAGGCCACTTCATCGCCGTCTTGCAGCGGGCTGTTGCCATCCGCCACCGTCTGGTTGATCGCGCGAATCATGTTGTCCTGACCCAGCACCTCTCGCCACTTGTCCCCGTGTTCAACGCACAGCTGCTCCTGCAGAGTATCCAGGTCTACCACAGCGTCCCGCCACTCCAGCTCCAGGAGGCCACAGTCCAACTGCTCCTTGATCCTGGCGAAAAACAGCACCTTCAACATTAAGGCGCTCCCTCCACGTGACGCCGCCACAGGCCGGATTTGCCACCCTCTTTCTGCAGCAGGCCTATGTTGGAAATTTCCATGCCGCGGTCCACGGCCTTACACATGTCGTAAATGGTCAGGGCGGCCACTGAAACAGCCGTCAGCGCCTCCATTTCCACACCGGTTTTACCCGAGACCTTACAGCAACTCTCGATAGTGACTGTGCTGGCCTGCGAATCGATATGGAAGCTGACTTCTACCGAATTCAACATCAGGGTGTGACACAGGGGTATCAGGTCAGAGCACTTCTTGGCGGCCTGGATACCGGCAATGCGTGCCACGGCCAATACGTCTCCCTTCTTATGAGCGCCCTGCTCCAGCAATGCCAGGGTCTTTGCCTGCATTGATACGACAGCGCTGGCCACAGCAATACGCTCTGTAACGGCTTTGTTACCGACGTCGACCATACGGGCGGCGCCGCTTTCGTCGATGTGGGTGAGTTGGGTCATGGTGTACTCCACAGGGGTTGGCTTTCAAGCAGGCTGAGTCTATCCAATGAGAAAAGGGGACGCTACCCTTTTCACTGCCGCTGCGGCAGTAAAGGAATATAAAAGGGTAGCGTCCCCTTTTCTCCATAGCGTACAGTTAGAGGCTCACTTACGGAGATTCACCATGGCAAAACTTTCGCTGGGCCTGCAACTGGGCTACTGGGGTGCGCTGGCACCGGGCAATCATGTGGAAATGGCACAGGAGGCCGAAAAGCTCGGTTTCGATTCGGTGTGGACCGCAGAGTCCTGGGGCAGCGACTGTTTTACGCCCCTGACCTGGATTGGCGCCCATACCTCAACAATTCGCCTGGGTACTTCTGTGGCGCAATTGTCCGCTCGCACACCCACCGCCTGCGCCATGGCCGCCCTGTCCCTGGATCACCTGTCCGGGGGGCGCATGATTCTCGGCCTGGGCGTATCCGGCCCGCAGGTGGTGGAAGGCTGGTACGGGCAGCCCTACAGCAAGCCCGTAACCCGTACCCGGGAATATGTTGAAATCATCCGCAAGGTCCTCGCCCGCGAGGCGCCGGTCACCAGCGACGGAGAGTTCTATCCCCTGCCCTACAATGGCCCCGGCGCCTGGGGCATGGGCAAACCACTCAAATCCATCACGCACCCCCTGCGCGCCGACCTGCCTATTTTTATTGGTGCGGAGGGCCCCAAAAACGTTACCCAGACCGCCCGAATCGCCGACGGCTGGCTGCCACTGTACTACTCACCCTATCGACAGGAGGTGTACGCGGAGCAACTGGTGGACGCCAAACCCGGCTTCGAGATAGCCCCCACTGTAGCGGTTAATATCAATGACAATCTGGAGGAGGCCCTGTACCCGGTGAAGGCCATGCTGGGCTTCTATGTCGGCGGCATGGGCTCAGCAAAGCGCAACTTTCACAAGGAACTGATGGCCCGTATGGGCTTTGCCGATGAGGCGGATCAAATCCAGCAGTTGTTCTTCGCGGGGAAACGCGACGAGGCTATCGCCGCTGTTCCGAACCAGTTTGCCGACGAGATTTCCCTGTGCGGCCCCCGGGATCGTATCAGGGAAAAGCTCAAGGACTGGGAGAACTCGCCCGTCACCTCCCTGCTGATTCACGGCGATGTTACTTTACTGAGGGATATGGCAGAGTTGGCCCTGTAACCCCCATCCGGCGTCGTCAGGCACTAGTACAGGAGCAACCCCCCATTCAAGCGAATAGCGTACGCAGCAGGCTCTTGTATGGATCAGGGGTCGTTGTCTTTGCGCTAAAAGAGGCGGCCTTCGGGGCCTTTGTGTTGTTTTACTACAAGCAGGTGCTGGGACTCAGCGGCACCATGGCGGGCATCGCGATCGCCATCTCTGTACTGTGGGATGCGATTTCAGATCCGCTGGTGGGCGCCTGGTCCGACAAATTGCGCTCCCGCTGGGGCCGGCGTCATCCCTTTATGCTGGCATCTGTAATCCCACTGGCATTGAGTTTTATCGCCCTGTTTTCTCCCCCGGCACTGGCGCTGGCGACACCAGGCTACTTGTTTTACTGGTTACTGGGCAGTGTCATCGCGCTGCGCACCGCGCTCACATTTTTTATGGTGCCCTACCTGGCACTGGGCGCGGAAATTTCCAGTGATTACCACGAGCGCACCCGACTGGCCAGCGCCCGCACCAACATGGGGTGGTTTATCGGCGTACTGGTGCCCTCCAGTGCCCTGCTCCTCATATTCACACCACAAGGCGGCGTGGACGGCCGCTTCGTTGCAGAGAACTATGCCAGTTACGGCCTGTTGAGCGCCGCGGGAGTACTGCTGTTCAGTTGGATTTGCCTCAGGGGAACCTGGCACTACATACCCACTCTCTCGGGCAGTGACAGAGGGGATAGCGCCGGTATCTGGCGTGATATCGCGCAGACATTCAGCAACAGGAATTTTCGCTACCTGGTAATACTGGAAACGGCACTGGGCGGTATGGGCGGTATCATTGCAGTTTTACTTATGGTGACCTACACCTACTTCTGGCAGCTCAATACCACGCAAATTTCACTGCTGTTTGCCGGCCCCCCGCTGCTGGCCGTGCTGATCGCAACCACCAGCTCGCGATTCTCAATCACCACCTTGACAAGCAGCAGGTGTTGCGCCTCAGCTGTTTACTGGGAGCTCTCAATCTCCTGTGGCTTACACCCATGAAATTATGGGGTTTGCTACCTGATAACAGTTCCCTGGTGTTTTTGCTGATATTTTTGAACTACGCGCTCAACACCACGTTTACCATACTGCGCACTATTTCCAATCACGCCCTGTTGGCCGACATAGTCGACGAGCAGGAGCTGGTAACAGGTAAACGCCAGGAGGGTGTGATGTTCGCCGCGGCGTTTTTTGCCGCCAAATTTATCAGTGGCTTCGGCTACCTGGTGGCGGGACCGTTTCTGGATCTGATAGGACTGGAGACCGGCATGTTACCCGGGGAGACGCCGCCAAGTGTGTTCTGGGGTCTGGGGCTGATTATGGGGCCGGGTCTCGCGGTGATCCTGGCCATACCCGTCTGGATGGCATTCAAGCTCAATCAAAGTAAGGCTAGCCAACTGCAGATCCAAAAAGCCCTGAGGGAACGCCGCGCCGCAGTAGCAGCCCTCTCTGAGGGCGACCGGAGCTGACACCATGAGCTGTCGCGGCCAGAGGCCGCTGCTACAGATAGTTCAAGCACAATGGTTTTGATTAAGACAGGCAAGCATATGCCGCCTCGACCAGTGCCATGGAGCGTGGATCTCCCTCCAGGTTGAGCTGCATGGCATTCATCACATAGGCAAAGCCCAACTGCGCATCCGGATCGGCAAAGGCCAGTGCGCCACCCGCTCCGGGATGACCAAAACTATTAGGGCCTGCCCCTGGAGCGAGGGACGGCTGCAAACCAAAACCCAGGCCAAAGCAGGTCTCGTGAAAAATAACCGCGTCGGGGCCCCGCACCTGCTGCTCGCAGGCACGGCTCAATTGCTCAGGTCCAAGCAGTCGTATCCCGTCGACTTCGTCAAACATCGCTTCGTAGAAGCGCGCCAGTGAACGGGCATCGCCCACACCGTTTGATGAAGGTATCTCGGCGGCCAGGACGTCCGCTCGGTTCCACATCTCGTTGTAGCCGAACAACTGGTTGGGGCCGCTCATTACCCGAACAGTCAGGCTGTCCGCGCCCAGCAATGCCCTGACTGCATCGTCACCCCCTGCCGGCGGAATCAGTGTGGCACAGTTAACCAATTCCTCCTGTGGCAGGCCCACCCAATAGCGCAGGCCCAGGGGTTTCGCTATCTCCCGATCCAGGTAGTGACCCAGGGATTCGCCGGTAATTCGACGCAACAGTTCACCCAGAATCCAGCCGAAAGAGCGGGCATGGTAACCGTGGGCGGTACCGGGCTCCCAGTTTGGCGCCTGCGCTGCGATAGCCTCTACCACCGGGTCCCAGGCCAGCACTTGCTCCAGGGGTAAATCGCCGTCCACCGCCGCCAGGCCGGCCTGGTGGCTCAGCCCCATTCGCGTGGTAATGGCCTCTTTGCCATTGCAGCCGAACTCAGGCCAGTAGTTTGCTATGGGCAGGTCTATGTCGAGCAATCCCTCTTCCACCAGGCGGTGTATACAGGCCGTGGTGGGCCCCTTGGCTGCGGAAAAAACCAGTACCACGGTGTCCCGTTCCCAGGGCCGCGCACTGGCCGGGTCTGCCAGGCCACCCCAGAGATCCACCACACAGCGGCCACGGTGATAGAGCGCGCAGGCCGCGCCCACATCACCGTGCCTGGTGAAGTTCTCCGCAAAAGCCGCCACCACTGGCTCAAAGCCGGGTTCGATTGAACCACTCACGTTGGCATCGCCGGATTTAATGGCTACCGTTTTCATTTTTGTATCACCCGCCGTTTATCAGTGGCTTTACGATGGCGGTGACCCGTGGAATTGTCAATCGCAGTTGCATGAAACTGCTGTTTTGGGCTGCCAGTATGCGCTAACAGGTGAAACCCAGGTTAAGCATATCCAGCAGTTTCAGCCATAGGCCGCGCTTGCCATTATTGGCATCGGCCTTTACCAGAGCGAGCTGTGTCAGCCTGACGCCGATCCAGCGCATTGGCTCCGGCACCCAGGGCAGCGCTTTCCCCTTAACAAACTGCATATGCAAAATATCAGTGGGTTTGTAGCCCAGTAATTCAATACCAATGCGAGCACCAAACCTGGAAGCACCCACGCCCAGACCGGTATACCCCACCGCCCAGGCGACCCGCCCGTTATGGGCGACACCCGGTACCATGCAGAAACGCGTCGATGTGGCGATGATACCGCTCCAGCGATGGCTGAATTTCACGCCCTTCAGTTGAGGGAAGGTCGCAAAAAACTCCCTGGACAGTTGCTCGAAGCGCTGGGGAATATCGGCACACTGCTGCCCGGTACCGCGATTAAAGTAATAGCGCACCGCACCTCCCCCGCCCCAGGTAATGCGATTATCCTGTGTAATACGGTAGTAATGAAACATATTGGCGTCGTTGGATAAGGCGTGGCGTGTCTTGTGCCAGCCTATCGACTCCAACTGCTGTACGGTCAGTGGCTCGGTCGCCAATTGATAATCCCATACCGGAATAATCGATCTGCCGACTTTACCCAGAGGATTGCGAAAGCCATTGGTCGCCATCAGGATTTTGTCACTGTCGATAACACCGCCTTCACAGAGGGCTTGCATACTGTCGCGGCCGACTGGCTTAATATCGTTTAGCGCGGTGCTCTCAAAAATACGCACACCGAGATCCAGGATCACTTGTTTCAAACCCCAGCACAGGCGCCCCGGGTCGACAATGCCATTGCTACCACCGCGATGCCACAATCCTGCCAGGTAAGTCGGCGAATTAACCTGGGCCTGCATAGCGTCCCGGTCAAACCACACGACATCCGCGCCCGCGGCCTTTTCCGATTCATAGATTGAACGCAAATGCTCTACCGATCCCTGATTGGTGGCAACAGAAGTCTCCCCTACCTTTTCGTAACGCGCATCAATGCTGTATCGCTCCAGCGTCGCCAGCAATTCCTCGATATTTTTCTCGCCCAATTCGTACAGTCTGTCCGCCTCACCGGGAAAGTGATGATCGGTATTGGTTTCACCGTGGGCCAGGCTGGAATTCAAAAAGCCGCCGTTGCGCCCGGATGCGCCATCGCCAACAAAGGTTTTCTCGATCAAAATGATGTCGGCATCCGGCTGGCGCTCTTTCGCCTGCAGGGCAGCCCACAGGCCGGTGAAGCCACCACCCACGATGAGTAGCTCACAGGTCACATCGCCTGACAAGTGCGGTAAAGTTTCCGGGCGCACATCCTGGTCATGCCAAAGCGGGCAATATTTTGAATCCGTCAGTGCTTCAAGGTGGTGCTGCATAAATTACTCTCATGTTGAATGGCACTTAATGAAGCGCGATAGTGCATACGTCTCGCTGCCTCCGGGGTGCTTCGACAAAGGTCTCTCGCAACCGGGGTGCGAGCCATTTCCCATCTATATAGTGCTTATCATTCAATGTTTGAATGGCACTTACTTAAGCCCTTTGTGCTTGGTTTGGGCACCTGTAGCAGCGGCCTCTGACCGCGACAGGCTACTCTGACTTAGGTCCGGTCGCCCTCAGAGAGGGCTGCTACATGTTAACCTGTGTCAAATGAGCTTAATTAAGTGCCATTCATTCATTGTTTATATCCTTTATCCAACACACCACCGAACCTGGCCAACTTGTCTCTGAGGGCTTGCAATAAAACACAAGCCGAAGCATTATTCAAGTATTGCCGAGCTTTTGTTCGGTTATCGGCCCGATAAACCACAGCGAGTGCGAGCTGAGGCTTATGTGACTTACGAAGCGTACAGAGGGAGCGAAAAGTAGGCAGGCGGCGCCAGTTGTGTGACTATTGGGCCGCTATTACTACCAACTCACAATATTATGACGAAAATTAACATCCTGGACGGGCGCGGCAAAAGCCCTACCGAGGCCAGGCGAAAACCGCTTCAAGCCAGGGCCCGCAAGCGCCACGGACAGATACTGGACACCACCGCCGAATTGTTAGAAAAGGTTGGTGTCGATGATCTGACCACAGTATTAATAGCAAAGACGCTTAACATTTCGGTTGGCTCGCTGTATCACTACTTTCCCAATAAAATCGCTATTTTGTATGCCCTTTCTCAACGCTGGCTCGATGAAATTACGCAAGCGCTGGATGACATCGACGCAACACTGGTGGACCACGAGGATTTAACTCACTTTACCGAACACTGTACTGAGCGCTTACTCGAGGTGTACCGTCGCCAACGAGGTATCCTGCACCTGGTGCAGGCGATGTTTTCTATCCCTGAACTCAGGGAACTGGATGCAGAGCACGATGAATTTATGATCGATCGCTTTCACAAGATGTTTATTCGCCTGGGTTTTGACCTGGACAACAAAGAACTAAAGCGTATTGCCCGAATTTACCTGGAACTGATCCACGCTTTATCAGTAGAAATTGTTGGGCAAAAAGGGAGGCAAGCAAGCAAGACCACTGACGACCTTAACTCTATGGCTTACGCGCTTTTGGCGAAGTACCACACAGCTTGAGTGTGGCCGAGTACATTAAGCTCTACAACGACGCTCTCGAGCCTTAGCCGTGCTCCCACAATTGACCGAATGAATACGCCCTACAACGGCCGCCCCCTCATGTAGGGTCAAATTTATTCGACCAAAGACGGCCCCAGGCGATTCCACTGTCGACCCATAGGGTATATGCTGCCAGCACATCAAGCCTGCCTTTCAACTATCCATACTTTAAGGAAGCCCCCAGCATGCTCCGGATCTTGCCACGCGCCGCCCTAATAGCCTTCCTGACCACTACATTGGTGGCCTGTGACAAACAAATCACCATCGTAATGTCTCAATCGGACACCCCGGCAGCGAAGACGGAAGATGCTCCGGCCGTTGTAAGCGCAGTTGTGGAAGCAACCCCTGCGGCAGCGCCACCGGTTGCCCAAGTGAATGCCCAGCGCCTGATAGCGGCAGACAAGGAACCGGGCAACTGGATGTCCTACGGCCGCACTTACAGCGAGCAGCGCTACAGCCCGCTACAGCAGATTACCACCGACAATGTGGCGACCCTTGGCCTGGACTGGTCTTTCGAGCTCAAAACCGAGCGCGGCATTGAGTCCACGTCTATCGTTGTGGACGGCATCATGTATATGTCCTCCTCCTGGAGCATCGTGCACGCCTTCGATGCCCGCAACGGAGAACACCTGTGGACCTTCGATCCCATGGTGCCCAAGGAAAAGGCCAAACATACCTGTTGCGACGTGGTAAACCGTGGTGTCGCCGTGTGGGAGGGCCAGGTATTCTTCGGCGCGCTGGACGGTCGCCTGTTTGCCCTGGATGCCGCCACCGGCGAGGTCAACTGGGAAGTTGCGACCTTCGATCCTAAATTGTCCCACACCATTACCGGCGCCCCCCGGGTGGTCAAAGACAAGGTTCTGATCGGCAACGGCGGCGCGGAATTTGGCGCGCGCGGCTTTATCAGTGCTTACAATGTCGCGGACGGATCCATGGCCTGGCGCTTCTACACCGTACCGGGCAACCCCGAGCTCGGTTTTGAAAGCGATGCCCTGAAAATGGCCGCGGACACCTGGAACGGAAATTGGTGGGAAATCGGTGGTGGTGGAGGCACCGTGTGGGACGCCATGGCTTACGACCCAGAATTGGACCTGCTGTATTTCGGCGTCGGCAACGGCACGCCCTGGAACCGGGAAATTCGCTCCCCCGGGGGCGGCGACAACCTGTTCCTGTCATCCGTTGTCGCGGTGCGACCGGATACCGGGGAATATGTCTGGCACTACCAGACCACACCGGGCGAGAGCTGGGACTACACCGCCACCCAGCACATTATCCTGGCGGATATAGAGTTCGGCGGCAAGCTGCGCAAAGTGCTGATGCAAGCGCCTAAAAACGGGTTTTTCTATGTGCTGGATCGCAGCAACGGCGAACTGCTGTCTGCCAACAACTACATCAATATCACCTGGGCCACCCACGTGGACATGGAAACCGGCAGACCGGTTGAAGTGCCCGGTTCGCGCTACGAAAACAAGCCCTTTTTGATGTACCCGTCTTACCTGGGCGGCCATAACTGGCACCCCATGTCCTACAACCCGCAAACCGGGCTGGTGTATATCCCGGTGCTGGATATTCCGGCCACCTATGCCCAGCCAGAGGCTTACAAGTACAACCCCGGCGTACACAACCTGGGTATAGATATGGTCATCGGCGGACTCCCCGACGACCAGGCTGAACGCGATGCGGTAGGCGCCCTGGTACAGGGACGACTGGTGGCTTGGGATCCGGTGCGCCAGGAAGAAGCGTGGCGTGTTGAGCACCGGGGCGCCTGGAATGGCGGCACCCTCACCACCGCCGGTAACCTGGTATTCCAGGGCACCGCCGACGGCAATCTGGTGGCCTACCGGGCAGACAATGGCGAGAAGCTGTGGGAATTCGCCACCCAGACCGGTGTGGTGGCGCCGCCGATATCCTATGAGATCGATGGCGAGCAATATATCTCGATAAACGTGGGCTGGGGCGGTGCCTTTGCCCTGGTATTCGGCGAGTTTGTACAAGATGAAAGCATGCCCAATGTCAGCCGTGTGCTCACCTTCAAACTGGGTGCCGACGGTTCCCTGCCCGAAGTGGCCTGGGAGCCAACCGTGGCATTCAACCCGCCGGAACAGACGGCCAGTGAGGAAACAGTGGCGTTAGGCCTCCTTACATTCCAGGATATCTGCATGGGCTGTCACGGTCTCAATGCCGTCTCCGGGCTGTTGATCCCCGACCTGCGCGGCTCTGCCTACCTGTGGGATGCCGAAGGCTGGGACGAGGTGGTGCGCGGCGGCAAGCTCAAGGATAAAGGCATGGCTTCATTCGCCAATAACTTCGGTGAAGTGGAAAGCCAGGCGCTGCGGGCTTATGTCATTGCGCAGTCGCACCGGGGTTTGGCTGTTCAAAAAGCGGCCGCGGAGAAGGAGTCGACTCTCCCGCAATAACAGCCACCGTTATGGCGCCGTATAACTCGAAAAATCTGCTGAATGTACCGTGCAGGTTACCAGGTGCAGCCACGCCCTAATGCGGCAGGCCCAGGGATTTGCGAAATTCCAGGGGTGACATACCCATCCAGCGTTTAAATGCCCGGGTGAAATTGGCTGCATCCGAGAATCCGAGCATATAGGCAATTTCAGTAATGGCGAAGCTGCTTTGCTCAATATAGCCAGCGGCCAGTGACTGACGCGTGCTATCGAGAATCTGCTGAAAGTTTGTATTGTCCCGGGACAGCTTGAGCTCCAGGTTTCTCAAGCTCATATGCAGCTTGTCCGCCACCAGTTTTTTGGAAACCAACCCGGTGGACAGACTATCGACAATGACCGCCCTTACCCTGCCGGATATATCCTGGCGCTCGAGTTTTTCGAGGTATTCCATGGCCGTTTTGTCATGCATCCGGGCCAGTTCCTTGCTTGCCCCAGGAAGCGGCTTGTCGATAAGCGCGCTGTCGATACAGATACGAATCTCCGGCCGCTCGAACAACACGTCACAACAGAAGTAATCCCGGTAAGGCTGATCGCCTTCTACAGGTTTTGGCCGAACCAGTTCCACCCGGATCGGCGCCATCTGCGGATCGCCAACCGCGCGCATCAGCCGGACCATCAACGCGGCAAACGCGTCTTCAGTTTCCAGACAGATGTCGGAGTTCAGTAGCTTTGCAGCCAGTACTGCTTCTCCGCCGCTTTCTAACAGGCTAAATCCAATATTCTGTGAAACGAGGTGGTAGTAGTTTTGCAGCCGCAGGCAGAAATCCCGTAATGTGCTGCTGGCCAGCAAGGCAAAGCCAAGCGCATGCAGGTCCGGTATGTGAAGGGCGTCAGCGACAAACAAACCAAAATACGGGTCATGGGTGCACTTGAACGACTCGCGATAGAGTGCACTGATCTCCGTGTTGCACATACGCCGCATGGGATCAGAGGTGGTAGACAGGGGTACATTGGCACTTTCGAATACCTCTGCGGCATCGATGCCTCGCTGCTCCAGCGCCGCTGCGATAGCTCTGCCGTAGGCCGCTATCGCAACCGGTTTATCGGCGGTATCTGCACTCATGGTAAGCCACAGCCATTGTTATCATTGGCGGAGTGTAATCCCCGTGAACCTGTATGGGAAGGACTTCTCCCCCGGCGTTGTTGATCCCTATTTCGGCTCCAGGGACAAGGCGTTTAGGTTATATAGACAAGCGCCGCCCCATCTACACGGATAAAGTGTCCCCTGGTATTTTAATCAGGATCGCGACATGTATCATAAAGTGGTCATTGCCGGTGTCGGCATGGTGCCGTTTCGCAAGCCGGGGCAATCGCCGTCCTACGACAGGATGGGCGCACTGGCCGCACAGGCGGCCCTGGCCGATGCCGGGATTCCCTACGCCCTGGTGGAGCAGGCCTTTGTGGGCTATGTGCACGGCGACAGTTGCGCCGGCCAGGCGGCGCTCTACCACATCGCCATCAATGGCACACCCATATTCAATGTAAACAACAACTGTGCCAGCGGCTCCTCTGCCTTTGCCCTGGCCAGCCAGCTGGTTGAATCCGGTGCTGTCGAATGCGCACTGGCTCTGGGTTTTGAGGAAATGGCGCCGGGTGCCATCGACATGGTGTTTCCGCACAAGACCAGCCCACTGGCCAGGCACGAGGAGGCCATAGCCCGGCTCATGGACCTGTCCGAGGAAGAGCGCGGTACCCCGCCCGCTGTGTGCATGTTCGGCGCCCAGGTAGATGCCATGCTGGATATAGGAGTGACAGAAGAGACACTGGCAGCAATCAGCGTGAAATCCCGGCAGCACGCCGCGTACAACCCCAACGCAATATTCCGGGAGCCACTGACGGTGGAGGAAATCCTCGCCATGCCACCGGTTTTCCGCCGTCTGCGCAAGCTGTATGCCTGCCCGCCCAGTTGTGGTGCGGCAGCCGTGCTGGTCTGCTCCGAGGGCTTCGCCAAAGCACACGGTATCCGGGATGACGTGACGCTGGCCGGCAAAGGCTGGTGCAGTGACCGCGCACGATACTTTAACGGCGACGTGATGGATGTGATGTTCCAGGCCTTGAGTCGGGATGCTGCAAACGCCGCCTATAACGATGCGGGCATCGGCCCACAGGATGTGGATGTTATCGAATTACACGACTGCTTTACCAGCAATGAGTTGGCCACTTACGTGGCCCTTGGCCTGTGCGAAAGCGATGACCTGAATGCGTTTGTCGCCAATGGTGATAACACCTATGGCGGTCGCATTGTCGTCAACCCTTCGGGGGGCCTGCTGGCCAAGGGGCACCCGCTGGGCGCTACCGGCCTGGCCCAGATCACTGAACTCACCTGGCAGTTGCGCGGCGAAGCCGGCCAACGACAGGTCGAGGGTGCGCGTATCGCCCTGCAGCACAACGGTGGACTGGGCAGCGCGGGTTTTGTCACTGTCTGCGCAGTCAGACAGTGA
>PVMK01172230.1_pt1 | contig 12619 bp, 11 predicted proteins | sample 1853481 | NCBI WGS metagenome assembly PVMK01 (sample SAMN08533507, study PRJNA380276) | Marine sediment metagenome, whole genome shotgun sequencing project.
TGGCCGTATCCGCCTGCCTTAGCGCCTCCACAGAAGCTTGCTGCCGCTGGTGCGCTTCCGCAAGACTCGGGTTGAGTTCTTCTAGTAAGCGCTCAAATTCCTGAATCTCGGTTAGGTCACTGGAAATATGCGAATCGATTTCTTTGAGATGTTCGTCGGTTGCCTGTAGATCTTCCTGTTGGCGTTGACTCAGTTCGCTTCGGTGATGAAGTGACTGTTCTAACCGAGCGATCTCAGCGCCGACTTTGTAATAATTTCCCTGGATCTCATTGAAATGATCGTTGCGCGTGGTGTGGTCGTCCCGGAGCCGCTCAATCCGGTTCTCCAAGGAGCGCTGCGTAGCGATCGTGGAGTCGAGAGCCACCTGTTTCTCGTTCAGTTCGGATTCTTGGCCGCGTATTTCTCCGGATAACGCGCGCAGGCGCAGTGCGAGTAGCTCAGCTCCGACCCGTCGCTGCTGTTCCTTAAGCGATTTGTAACGCTTAGCCCCGCTGGCTTGACGCTTGAGATGCGCGAGCTGTTTATCGACTTCCTCCCGCAGGTCGCTGAGTCGCTCGAGATTTTCGCGCGTGTGGCGAATGCGATGCCCGGTGTCGCGGCGGCGCTCCTTATATTTGGAGATACCCGCGGCTTCTTCCAGAAAGGCGCGCAGCTCCTCCGGTTTCGCCTCGACGAGCCTGGAGATCATGCCTTGCTCTATGATCGAGTAGCCATTCGCGCCCAACCCGGTCCCGAGCAGGAGATGTGCGATGTCCTTGCGCCGACAACGCGTGTTATTCAAGTAGTACTGAGATGTTCCATCGCGGGAGACCACGCGGCGAACCGCGATCTCGGAGAAACCGGCGTAGGGTCCCGAGACCGTCCCGTCGGAGTTATCGAAATTCAGTTCAACACTGGCCTGCCCGACAGGTTTCCGGTCGCTGGCACCGCTGAAAATAACGTCCGCCATGGAGTCGCCACGCAGAGTCTTCGCAGACGTCTCGCCAAGGACCCAGCGTATGGCATCGATGATATTGGATTTTCCGCAGCCGTTGGGGCCGACGACCCCTAGCAGATTGCTGGGGAATGCGATTGTCGTAGGATCGACAAAGGACTTGAAGCCCGAAAGTTTGATTTTACTCAGGCGCATAAAACTCTAAATTTCCGTCGAGCAATAATCAGGCCGCGATAGCTGCTTCGACAGGGCTAGTGTAAAGTAAAAAGCTCGACAAAACGATATTTGTGATTAAACCCCTGCCGTTGAGCCCACCGAGTGTCCACGACCACTAAATCGACTGCCCAGACCTCTCCGGACCACGTTCTCGAGCGCTTTGATAATCCGAATTCAGAGCGGGATTACACGATCCGTATTCGGATCCCCGAATTTACTTGCCTGTGCCCGAAAACCGGCCAACCAGACTTCGCGACCCTGGATCTTGAATACGTACCCGACGCTCACTGCGTCGAGCTCAAGTCCTTGAAACTCTATCTTTGGGGTTTCCGCGATCGAGGCGCTTTTCACGAAGCGGTCACGAATGAAATACTCGACGATCTGGACACCCTGCTCGGCCCAAGGTTTATCCGCCTGTCGGCCGAATTCAACGTTCGCGGCGGAATCTACACAACGGTCGTCACCGAGCGGCACAAGCCCGGGTGGACACCGGCCCCGACCACGTCCCTGCCATAAAGAAATTTACAATTTGCGGGCCTGAAGGCTTCCGCTGAGGCGAGGCGTATGTATAATCGCCCGTTTCCTCAGATTTGTCTGGAGGCAAGGACGATGGCTGCAAAGAAAGCCGTCACTAAGAGCAAGAAAAAGACCCGTACGGCGAAGAAGGCCGCGCGGAAGGCGCCGCGTAGGAAAACGGTAGCCAAGAAATCTGCTGGCAAAAAGGTCAGTAGGAAGAAGGTTGCCAAGAAGAAGGCGGCTAAGAAGAAGGTTTCTAAAAAACAGGCGCCGAAGAAGGTTGCGCGGAAAGCGGGCTCAACAAAAAAGAAGGCCGTAACCAAGAAAAAGGCAGCTAAGAAAAAGGTTGCAGCGAAGAAGAAGGCCACAACGAAAAAGAAAGCCTCGACAGCAGGGAGAAAGGCGCCCAAGAAAAAGGTCGCCAAGAGTAAGGCCGCCCACAAGGCGGCTTCGGCAAGGAAGACGAAAACGAAGAAAGGCACTGTGGCGAAAAAAACCAGTTTAAAGAAGAGACCAGCGGCCAAGCCGGCAGCTGCCAAGCGACGGCCCAGCACAAAGCGGGCCGCGCCTACGAAGTCATCCGCACGACCGCGAAGCACCGCCGCAAGGAAGGCAAATTTGCTCACGGGGCCCGTGCGGGGGTTCGATCCGTACCGCCCCAAACGGGGTGAGCCATACATGAGTGACGAGCAGCTCGAGCACTTTCGACAATTACTCGGCGCCTGGAAGACCGAACTAATGGAAGAGGTCGACCGCACGATGCTTCACATGAAGGACGATGCGGCGAACTTCCCGGATCCGAACGATCGGGCGACGCAGGAATCGGAATTCGGTCTGGAGCTTCGAACGCGTGACAGGGAGCGGAAACTCTTAAAGAAGATCGACTCGGCGCTACAGCGGGTGGACGAGAAAAGTTACGGCTATTGTGAAGCGACCGGCGAGGAGATTGGACTCCGTCGCCTGGAAGCCCGCCCTGTCGCAACGTTGTGCGTTGAAGCTCAGGAACGCCGTGAACGGGCCGAGAAACAGTTCCGCGATCGTGAGGACTACTATCGTTAGGCGATTAATCGCCTTAGTGCTGCGCTACGACTGAAGCGGCGGCCTAGTGCAATACGTAGGCCGTTTCGCACCTTCCCCTACCGGGCCGCTACATGTCGGTTCTCTACTGACCGCTGTCGCCAGTTACCTGCACGCACGCCGGTCAGCCGGTCAGTGGCTGGTTCGCATCGATGATATCGACCCTCCGCGCGAGATTCACGGCGCAACCAAAATGATACTGGCGGCATTGGAGGCGTTTGATCTGACCTGGGATCGGGAGGTCTACTACCAGAGCCGGCGTGTGGACGATTATCGGCAGATGGCGGACGAACTCCTGGTACAAGGCAGCGCCTACCGATGCAGCTGCTCGCGTCGCGAGATCCGCGGCGGCGGCAGTGCCGGACCGCTGGGATTCCGCTACCGTGGTTTGTGCCGAAACCGTCAACAACACGACCGTGCTACCGCGATCCGCGTACAAGCTGATCGGGCAACGGGTTCCTTTCACGACGGTATACAAGGGTTCTGTCGCTACGATGTCGGGGCGAGCACGGGAGATTATGTAATATTCCGAAACGACGGACTACCGGCCTACCATCTCGCCGTCGTGATGGACGACGCGGAACAGGGCGTTACGGATGTCGTGCGCGGCGTCGACCTGTTGCCGACGACTGGGTTGCATATTCATCTCCAACAGACCTTGGCACTACCGACACCGCGGTATTGTCACCTTCCCGTCATCGTCAATGCTGCGGGGCAGAAGCTCTCCAAGAGAACCGGTGCGCGACCTGTCGAGCCAGCAGACGCCGCGGCTATCGCCGCCGAGATCTTGCCATATCTGGGACTCAAGCCTCCTCGATCCCTGCATGGCGCACGTCCACGGGAATTATGGGCGTGGGCAGTCGAGCATTGGAAACCGGAGGAGCTAGCGGGTCGGACCGAACTGATCGAGAGATCGTTGCACCGGTTTTAAAGCTGTAAAAACAGTTACTTAGAGTATTACAGGCGGAGCCATCTCACCACGGTGACACGCGTTCGCGCGATGCGATTGCCGACGAGGGCAGCATTAACCCTTAAGCGCCAACCCTGAACTCTGTTGTCTTGACAATCAGTTGAGGCAATGCTAGCATTCTTCTCAGTAAAGCGTTACTCCCCCAACGCTTTGCGCCGATCGGCAACGATCGGTTCTTAAAAAGCCCCCGTTTTTCGGGGGCTTTTTTTTGTGTTATAGGGCGGTAGGCGCCGGTCTCAGGCGGCGTCCACGTCGCGCATGCTGAGCCGTACGCGACCTTGCCGGTCGACTTCAAGCACTTTGACGCGAATGACATCGCCTTCGGAGAGTTTATCGCTGACTTTTTCTACACGTTCTTCGGAGATCTGCGAGATATGCACCAGGCCGTCTTTGCCCGGGAGGATGGATACGAAAGCACCGAAGTCCATCAGCCGGACCACCTTGCCCTCGTAGATTCGGCCCACTTCTACATCAGCTGTAATCAACTCGATTCGCGCCTGCGCATCGCGACCCGATGCGCCATCGACGGATGCGATTCGCACCGTGCCGTCGTCGTCGATATCGATCGTGGCGCCTGTCTCTTCGGTCAGTCCGCGGATAACGGCGCCGCCTTTGCCGATGACTTCACGAATCTTCTCGGGGTCGATTTTCATCGTGATGATACTGGGTGCCCACTCGGACATCTTCTCGCGAGAGGAACCTAGAACTTTGTTCATCTCACCGAGGATGTGCAGGCGCCCGTCTCGCGCTTGCGCGAGCGCTGCCGACATGATCTCCTGGGTAATGCCGTCGATCTTGATGTCCATCTGCAGAGCGGTGATACCGTCCGTCGTGCCCGCTACCTTGAAGTCCATGTCACCCAGATGATCTTCGTCGCCGAGGATATCGGTCAGTACGACATGGCTGTCACCTTCCTTGATCAACCCCATCGCCACGCCGGCTACCGGTGCCGTGATCGGCACGCCCGCGTCCATCAGCGAGAGGCTGGTTCCGCACACGCTGGCCATTGAACTGGAGCCGTTCGACTCGGTAATTTCCGAGACCACGCGAATGACATACGGGAAGCTTTCCAGGTCGGGAAGAACGGCTTCCATGCCGCGACGCGCCAAGCGGCCGTGACCGATCTCGCGGCGCTTCGGACCACTCATAAATCCAGTCTCACCAACGCAGTACGGGGGAAAGTTATAGTGCAACATGAAGGGATCTTTGCGTTGCCCTTCCAGCGCATCGACGAGTTGAGCATCCCTGCCGGTACCCAATGTCGTCACGACAATCGCCTGTGTCTCGCCGCGGGTGAACAGGGCCGAACCATGCGCTCTCGGCAGCACTCCCACCTGAACGTCGATAGCTCTTACCGTGCTGGAGTCTCGCCCGTCGATACGTGCTTCGCCGGCGAGAATGCGGCCGCGAACCGTACTTTTTTCGAGCCGTGAATATTCGCTTTTCACCTCGTCCTCAGACCATTTCGATGAGTCCTCATCTGCTAGCGCGGTTACCAGCTCGGCTTTTATCTCACCGAGTAACTGATATCGGCTTTGCTTCTCGGCAATGCTATAGGCGGCGGTCAAGCGCTCACCCACTGCCGCTTCGACGGACTGTGCGAGGGCTTCGTCAACCTGCGGCGGCTCCCACGGCACGGGATCCTTACCGATCTCTGCAGCCAGTTCGTTGATCGCCGTGATAGCAGCCTGCATCTGCTCATGACCGAACATTACGGCGCCCAGCATCACGTCCTCGGACAGCACTTGTGCCTCTGACTCAACCATCAGGACGGCGTTTTTGGTGCCGGCCACGACAAGATCGAGTTGCGAGGTCGCTCTATCGGTCAAACTTGGATTGAGCAGATACTCGCCGTCGCGATAACCTACTCGCGCTGCCGCGATCGGCCCCTGAAATGGCAACCCTGAGATCGCTAAGGCTGCGGATGCACCAATCAGTGCCGGAATGTCTGGATCAATTTCAGGGTCAGCCGACATGACGGTCGCGATGACCTGAAGCTCGTTGCGGTAGCCTTTCGGGAATAGCGGGCGAATCGGTCTGTCGATCAATCGCGACGTCAGAGTTTCTTTCTCGCTGGGCCGGCCTTCGCGCTTAAAGAATCCCCCCGGTATACGGCCAGCGGCGTAGGTTTTTTCCTGATAGTTCACGGTCAGGGGAAAGAACGGTCGTTGACTCCCCTGCCCCTTCTCGCCAACCGCTGTAACGAGTACGACGGTGTCGCCCATGCTGACGATTACGGCGCCATCGGCCTGCCGGGCGATTTCTCCGGTCTCAATGCTGACCTCGTGGTCGCCAAATTTAAATGTTCTGCTAACTTTCACTATTCCATTCCCTACAATATAAAAGACGGGCTACCGAACTCCGGCGCCCTGGATAATCAATTCTGAGGTGTTAAACGGTTCAGAGCCGGCGAACCGGCTCTGAATGAAAAATTTACTGGGCTCAACGTCGCAGTCCAAGGCGACTTATCAATTCCTGATAACGGCCTTGGTCGGTGTCTTTCAGATAGTCCAACAGTTTGCGACGTTTGTTGACCATGCTGAGCAAGCCCCGCCGCGAATGATGGTCCTTTTTGTGAGACGAAAAATGCGAGGAGAGCTCATTGATCCTTGCCGACAATAGTGCGACCTGGACTTCGGCTGAGCCGGTGTCGGATGAACTGCGCCGATACTCGACGACGATCTCGGATTTCTGCTCCGAATTTAATGACATTCTAAATTACCTCGAACCGCCTCTAGTGCGGTCCCTGACAGTGGCCCTACAAGGAGTGTTTGATGGGCTCAGAGCTGCCCTGTTCTGGAAAGGCGCGTATTGTACCCGCTGAATCCCTTCAGTTCCAAGAGCTTAAGCCGGGAAAAATTCGCCGGGGCACGAGTTGCCCCGCAGACTCGACTTCGCCAAGCCCGAATAAGACGTCATCCTGACTGTAGAGCCGCACCCAGCCTGTCGGCCAGTCAGGCAGAGCGGGCACGGTCTGTCCATGATTCAGGCGGTCACAAAGCTCCTCTTGGAGCACCAACCTCGGCCATTGACTCAAAGGGCTATCGACCGGCCTGAGTAACTCATCGAGGCGCTCCAGGCCCTCGGTCTCACCCACCACCCCGAGACTCTGAATGGAGACCATATCCGGCTCCTGAAAGGGTTCTACGGCCGTTCGCCGCAGTGCGATAACGTGGCCGAGCGTACCCATTTCTCTCGCGATGTCTTCGACCAGCGTTCGAATGTAGGTGCCTTTAGAGCAGGTCACGGTGAATTGGAGCTCTGAACGGTCGTAGGCAAGTAGCTCAATAGCCGCAATGTGCACTGGGCGTGGTGGTCGCTCTACTTCCACCCCCTGGCGCGCTAATTCGTACAGCCTTCGTCCTTTATGCTTGAGCGCCGAATGCATGGGCGGGATTTGCTCGCTCTCACCCGCGAATCCGTCGAGAATTTTGCGAACACTGATCGTATCGAGATCTGGCAGGGCGGTCTGCGCAGTTATCGTGCCCTCAGCGTCTCCTGAGTCGGTGGCCGTTCCGAGCTTGGCTGTCACGGAGTAACTTTTACGCGCTCCAAGGAGAAAAGATGAAATCCTCGTCGCCGCCCCAAAACAGATCGGGAGCATGCCGGTCGCCAGCGGATCGAGGCTACCTGTATGCCCGGCCTTAGCAGCACGAAAGAGCCGCTTCACGCTCTGCAGTACTTGATTGGAAGTCCGACCACTCGGCTTGTCCAGCAGCAGTATCCCGTGGACATTTCTAAGGTGGTCTCGTTTTCTCGGCATTATTCGACCGTTACGGCTCTAGACCGTTCTCGTCGCTGGCTTCCTCGTCCTCGCGGTCCTTCGCAACGACTTCGTCGATCAAGCGAGTTAGCTCTATTCCATGACGAGCCCCCTGGTCCTGTTCGAAACGCAGCTCCGGAACACGACGCATGCTCAGGATCTGCCCGGTTCGGGAACGTAGAAAGCCGCCTGCTTTCTTCAGCGCAGACAGAACGGGTTCAGGGTCGGCATCAGGTTCGAGTGTGCTAAAGGCGACTTTCGCAACACTGATGTCACCGCTTAAGTCGACGGCGCTGATCGTCACGCCGGCTAGTCGCGGATCCTTTACTTCACCGGACAGTAGCGCGTTCAATACGCGCTGCAGCTCGGCTGCGACGCGAAGCTTTCTGGGAAACTCTCGCGGCATGATTTACAGAGTTCGGGCAATCTCGGTGCGGTCGTAACATTCGATCTGATCGCCGACTTTGACGTCGTTATAGTTCTTGACGCCGATACCGCATTCCGTCCCGGCCCGAACTTCGTTTACATCGTCCTTGAAGCGACGCAGAGACTCCAACTCGCCTTCGTAAATAACAACGTTGTCACGTAGGACTCGAATCGGCTTCGTCCGTCGTACATGGCCGTCTGAGACGATACAGCCGGCGATATCGCCGAATTTCGGTGAAGGGAATATTTCGCGAACTTCCGCAACACCGAGTATCTGTTCCCGGATCTCCGGCGCGAGCAGTCCGCTGACGGCGGCTTTCACGTCATCGATCGCCTCGTAGATGATGCTGTAGTAACGGACATCGACACCGGTTTCGTTGATCGCGTCACGAGCGGCGGCGTCGGCGCGTACATTAAATCCGATAACGATCGCCTTAGACGCTGCGGCGAGTTGAACATCGGACTCGGTAATTCCACCGACCCCCCTTGAGACGACTGTTACTTTGACTTCGTCTGTAGAGATGCCTTCGAGCGTATCTCTCAGTGCTTCGGAACGTCCCTGGACGTCAGCCTTCCCCAGCAACTGCACGCTCTCCCGCTTGCCTTCAGCCATCCGACTGAACACGTCATCAAGCGTCGCGGCCTGCTGTCGCGCCAGTTTGACGTCGCGTTGCTTACTCTGACGGTGTCGAGCGACTTCGCGGGCGCTGCGTTCGTCGGTAGCGACCAACATGTCGTCCCCTGCCATCGGTGTGCCTGACAATCCGAGAACCACGACGGGCATCGCGGGCCCAGCGCTTTCGACGGGCGCTCCCGTCTCATCGAACATCGCTCGAATACGCCCATATTCCTGACCCGCCAATAGCGTATCGCCGATCTTCAACGTGCCGCGATTCACAAGCACGGTAGCGACTGCGCCTCGACCTCGTTCCAGGCTTGCCTCCAGGACGACGCCGGCGGCGGCGCCTGAATCCACGGCCTTCAGGTCCAAAACCTCGGCCTGCAGCAGGATGGTCGCCAGCAGATCGTCGATCCCACTACCCGTTTTGGCGGAAACGTCCACGAATAGGTTCTCACCACCCCAATCTTCCGGGACAACCTCATGTTTGGTCAGTTCGTTGCGCACCCGGTCGGAGTCGGCATTTTCGAGGTCCATCTTGTTGACCGCGACGACGAGCGCTACGCCGGCCGCCTTGGCATGCTCAATCGCTTCGACCGTTTGCGGCATGACGCCATCGTCGGCGGCGACGACCAGGATCACAATATCCGTGACCTGTGCGCCTCGCGCGCGCATGGCGGTGAAGGCAGCGTGGCCGGGCGTATCGAGAAATGTTACCGATCCTTTGTCAGTGGTGACGTGATAGGCGCCGATGTGCTGGGTGATGCCTCCCGCTTCTCCCGATGCGACGCGTGTCTCGCGAATGTGATCTAACAGCGACGTTTTCCCATGATCCACATGCCCCATCACGGTCACGACGGGAGATCGGGAGACAGCGCCCTCCTCCGGTTCGGCCTCCTCAATGGATTGCAGCAGTTTATCTTCGAGGCCGGTTTCTTTGAGGACCAGCGCCGTGTGACCCAGCTCCTCAACAATCAGCACGGCCGTATCCTGGTCGATCACCTGATTGATGGTCACCATCATGCCCATATTCATGAGCGCCTTGATGACCTCGCTCGACTTGATCGCCATGCGTAAAGCCAGATCGCTGACGGTGATCGTTTCGGGAATCTCGACGTCCCGAATGACGGGCTCCGTTGGTAGTTCGAAACCATGCTGACTGTCGACGTTGACCTGAACCGTACGACGTCGTGGCCGCTTCTTGCGCCGCCTGGCGCTTGCTCCCTTGGCCACATGCAGCGTGTGATCCGTGCCGCGGGTCGGCTTCGGCTTGCGGCTTTTCTTCGGCTGTTCTTGAGGCGCCTGTGCTGCTGTGGCGGCCTCTTTTTCAACGCGGCTTTGCTCCGTCTTTCGACGTGCTTCGTTCTCCGCCGCCTGACGTTGTGTCTCTTGCTCAGCTTGCCGGCGAACTTCGGCTTCACTTGCTTCGGCTTCCGCGAGCCGTTGTTTCTCTTCAGCGGCCTCTCGCTCGGCTTCCTCGCGAGCGGCCTCAGCGATACGAGCGTCTTCGGTTTCGCGCTGCGTGTCCAGCTCTTCCTGCTGTTTTCGGGCGCTCTCCTCCAGAACATCCCGCTTCATATACGTCCGTTTACGCCGAACTTCGACGTTCACCGTACGGGCGCGGCCCTGCCCGCCGCCGAGCCGGATCTCGCTTTGGGTTTTTCTTTGTAACGTAATTTTCGTCGGTGCAGCTGCGCCGGGATCTTTACGGCCGTGCGATCGGCGAAGATGTGTCAATAACTCCAGCTTCGCGTCATCCGAAATGGTGGCATCGGCGCCGGACACGGTGATGCCCGCCTCGCCCAACTGCACGAGTAACCGGTCAACGGGCACCTTAAGTACATCCGCAAACTCTGTGACCGTCACATCTGACATGAAATTCTCCTGGGCCCTTACGCCTGCGGCTCGTCTTCGAACCAATGCGCCCGAGCTGCCATAATAAGCTTGGCCGCACGCTCCGGTTCGAGTACTGCAATTTCGCTTAATTCGTCTACGGCTTGCTCGGCCAAGTCTTCACGAGTAACGATACCCCGACTCGCCAGCTCGAAGGCGATTTCCTTATCCATCCCTTCGAGGCTCAGGAGATCTTCCGCGGGTTCCGCCTGATCGATGATTTCTTCGCTAACAATCGCCTGTGTGATCAGAACGTCGCGTGCTCGTGCTCGAAGTTCATTGACGATATCTTCATTGAATTCCTCGATAGCGAGCAATTCGCTCGCGGGCACGTACGCGACTTCCTCGAGCGATGAGAATCCCTCCTGGACGAGGATCATTGCGACGTCTTCATCGACATCGAGATCCTTCATGAGCTTCACTACCAGCTCCTTGGCCTCTTTTTCGCTCTTCTCCTCGGCGTCCGCTTCCGTCATGACGTTGAGCTCCCAGCCGGTTAGCTCACTCGCCAAGCGAATATTCTGTCCGCCACGACCGATGGCTTGGGAGAGTTTTTCCTCATCGACGGAGATATCCATGCTGTGCGTTTCTTCGTCCATCACGATCGATAAGACGTCGGCCGGCGACATCGCATTGATAACGAACTGGGCAGGATTTTCATCGTGCAGGATGATGTCAACTCGCTCGCCCGCCAGTTCGTTCGAGACGGCTTGAACGCGAGACCCGCGCATGCCGACGCAGGCGCCGACGGGGTCAATACGACTGTCGTTGCTCTTCACGGCAATCTTGGCGCGCAACCCCGGATCGCGGGCCGCGCCTAGAATTTCGATGAGACCTTGCCCCACCTCGGGAACCTCAAGTTTGAAAAGCTCGACGAGAAAATCCGGTGAGGTTCGAGTAACGAATAGCTGGGGGCCTCGCGGCTCCGGGCGGATTTCGCGAAGAATACCCTTGATGCGATCCTGGGGTTTGATCGGCTCGCGAGGAATCAGCTCCTCTCTAGAGATGAAGCCTTCGGCGTTTCCACCTAGATCGATATAGGCACCGTTTCGATCGACGCGTTTGGCGATCCCGCTGACCAGTTCGCCTGCGCGAGTCTCGAACTCCTCAACGACCTGCTGTCTTTCCGCTTCCCGAACCTTCTGAACGATGACTTGCTTGGCCGTCTGCGCCGCAATTCGGCCGAACTCAACGGAGTCCATCGGCACCTCGACATACTCTCCCGGTTCGGCATCCGGGTTGATGTCTACGGCATCCAGAAGTCTGAGCTCAAAATCCGGCTCCTCGAGTTCGGTGGAGTCATCGGCAAACACCATCCAGCGCTGGAAGGTGTCGTACTCACCGGTCTCACGGTCGATCGCAACTCGCACGTCGATCACGTCGCCGTGCTTTTTCTTCGTTGCGGACGCCAAGGCGGCCTCGATCGCCTCGAATATGACGCTCTTCTCGACTCCCTTCTCATTGGAGACCGCGTCTACCACCATCAAAATTTCTTTGCTCATGACCTAAAAGACCCAGTAACCGTGTTTAGTGCTCATGCACAAGTTGAGCGGACGCGATATCCGACAACGCCAAACGAAAAGTTTCCTTGTCGACTTCGACGACAAGTTCCTGATCTTCCACGCTAACTAGCCGCCCGGTAAAATTCCTTTGACCGTCGCGTGCCTGATCGAGCCTGACCTTAACAATATGGTTGCAGTAACGCTGAAAATGTTCGAGCGTTCTGAGGGGTCGATCCAGACCGGGTGACGACACCTCCAATACGTACTTGCCGGGCAGCGGATCTTCAACGTCGAGAACGGCGCTGACTTGACGACTAACGAGTTCGCAATCATCCAGATTAACGCCTGCCTCGTGATCGATATAGACGCGCAATACGCCGTTGGGGCCCGTCGGCGTCTTCACGTCGATAAGCTCATAACCCAGTGCCTGTACTGGCGCTTCCAGCAGTTCGATCAACCTGTCTTTCCTCGCCGTATAACTCAAACGAAATCTCAAGGACCGCGTACAAAAAATGGGCTCAAGGCCCATTGTTCCGACTCCGCGCCCGGCTCTCTGTTCCCACCGGTTACGGGTCCACCAAATAAAAAACCCCTCACGGGGCTCTTAATACTAAAGCCTTTTTCTAAACAATGACTCCTATCCATCTGATTCAATATTGAATCGCCCGGCGGCTTCCAGCCATTGTTCCGCAAAATCGGTCCA
>PVMK01125833.1_pt1 | contig 12617 bp, 9 predicted proteins | sample 1853481 | NCBI WGS metagenome assembly PVMK01 (sample SAMN08533507, study PRJNA380276) | Marine sediment metagenome, whole genome shotgun sequencing project.
TGCCAGGTCCACCCGTAATGATATCATCGATGATCTCCGTATTCTCCTCGCCGTTCCATGTCTTAATCGGGACACCGTTGTTCTTATTAGGCGCGTTGTATATGTGATTGACGGAGATACTACCATCGTGACAGGAGAGGCAGAGCATGGATTCTTCGTTCGGTGCCCGACCAGCTCCGCCGATAGTAGAATTATCGATTGACATCGTCGCACTGTTGTAATGACTCCAGGTTGAACTGGGGTTGCTGCGGTTCCACAAAGGGGTATTCAAGCTACCACCGTGCGGTGTATGACAGAAGACGCAAATAGACTCTTCATCGGTCGCATACAGCGAGGAACCGGGACCCAAAACCCCTCCTTCAAACGGATCAACACCTGTCGCCGAGAGGTTATGCACACCGTGTTTGACTCCGGCAGGGCCTTCTGCCCAGACTGGACCGGTGACAAGCAGCAGTGCGATCACTATTATTAACTTACAACAATTCATTCCTTAGACGTCCTTATATCAAAGAGCAACCTGAGCGCAAAGAGCAGCAAGTTCGAGAGCCGCAACCTGCGATGCGCCTTCAACGAGATCTGAAGCTAAAGTTTCACAGACAATTTTGACAGCACCCATATCACCAGCGATGATCATGCTGCGAATGGCTGTCACATCGTCCAGAAACTGGGGCGCGGTGTCTGCAACCAGGGCACTGAGTTCATCGACCTTGTCCTGCAATGCACTTTGGAAACTAGCTACAGGATTGTCGCTGTTGCCAGTGAGGTAGACCAACTGTCCGTCGTTCTGACCGACCAGCAACTGCTTGTCTGAACCGTCAAGAGCGATCGGGAAAGCACCGGTGAAAACAGCTTTATTGTCGCTGAACTGATTGATAACCTGGTACTCGCCATCAACCTTTGCATAAATAGTCACAGCACCATTAGCTGTTACCATCAACTCTTGTTGACCATCGGCATCCCAATCAACAGGGAAAGGCACCACGGCACCCTCGGCCTGCAAGGCAGTAAACGGAGCAGCCAACAGAGGAGCAGCATCGCTACCCTGGTTCAGGAAGATGAGCACCTCACCGGTAGCGTTACCGACCATGAGGTCCTTGGCACCATCGCCATTGTAATCAAGCACGGCCGGTGCGGCGTTACTGCCCGCAGCAAGGACACCATTGACTGTCTGCAGATCGGTACCAGCGGCAAATGCGGGAGCCCCTTCCTGGCCAACATTAACAAAGAGCTTTACCGAGCCGTCTGCTTGGCCGACGATCAGATCTTTGCGGCCATCATTGTTCCAGTCTGCAACAAAAGGAATTGCACTCGGCATAACCGATAGACCCAGAGATACCCCAACACCAAAATCAAGACGATTACGACCAGTCATCTGCATATTGGTAAAGAGAGTAATCTGGCCAGAGTCATCGCCTACCAGCATATCGAGATCGTGGTCGTTGTCGAAATCAACCAGGAACGGAACGGCTGCACCACTTACGAAGAGACCGGAACGGCCGTTAATACCGTTATTACTAACACTCAGATTCTTAACCGCCATAGCAGGGACAAGCTCAGCGTAAAGATCAACATTCTCACCATCGGCCAAGGTGATCTGGGTAACGAATCGCTCGAAGCCAGCCCGCTCAACAACGACCGACAGGGTGCCGGGGGTGAAGTCACGCAACTCCATTGGGGCAACGCCAATCGTCCGGCCAGCATAAGCATGGTTACCGGAAAAGGAGACAACAGCATTCGGCATATTCGCGGTAATGGTCAAAGCAGTGGTCTCATAGACAAACTGCCCTGCATTGCTCGGAGAGGAAGCAGCCTGGCCAGCGTCCAGAGCGATGACGCGCCAGAAATACCCGGCACCAATCTCCAGCTCTCCATAACTGGCGAGAGAACCGAGCAACTGCGTCGTTTCCGTCAGAGATTCAACCGCTACAATTTCCTCGAAGACCTCGTCCAGAGCCACTTCAAACCGATAACTGACATCCACATCGTTCGGATCGGCATCAACTGAAGGCTCCCATGAAAAAACTCCGGTTCCATCAATGGACTCACCGTTGACCGGTGTAACCAGTACGGGAACCGACGGGGCCTCCTCTATGGCATTCACTACAAAAGTGGCGTTTGCACTAACCTCTGAAGCATCTTCGCCATCAGTGGCCTGAACCGTCCAGGAGTAAGCAACATTCTCTTCAAGCTCGACGTTAACCAGCACAGATGTCGTACTTGATGCCTGCTCCACAACATCCGTCGCGAAGATGCTCTCGCCGGAACGGCTAACAATCACATGATATGTCAGCGAGTCGCCATCCTCATCGGTTGCGTTATTAAACACCAGGGTCGGAGTTGCTGAAGTGACTTCACTTCCGGCAATCGGACTCAGTGGAAACGGTGTCGATGGCGCATGATTGTTCTGCTCTGGGTTTGTCCCCGTACCATCCAAACCGAAAATCTCGATACGCCCCGTATCGCAACCGACAAACAGCCGATTATTAATATCATCGTAAACCGTGTCGATGACGTTGTTCAACTGGCCGACCCCATAGCCAGCATTGGCATAGGCACCAAGGTAGGTAAAGTTCGCATCGGTAACCCGCACTTGCGAATTCATGTATTCGAGAAAGAAACCACGACCATTGGCATCAAAAGTCAAGCCGCGGGGGCTATTCATCACGGGGGTTCCAAAAGTCGTATTGGCAAAGGCCGTGACGCCAACCACATTCAGGCTGGCATCAAGAGAGAAAGCATGAACCTTGGCATTCACGGAAGACGAGTCAGCAACCACAATCTGCCCTGCCGGGTTGATCGCCATACCGCCGATCTTATTAAATTTGCCGGCATTCAATCCAAACCCGCCAAATTGAGTCTGATATTGACCGGACGCATTGTAGACTTTAACCTGCATACTCCCTGCATCGATAACGTACACGTTACCGGCAGCGTCAAGATCAATGGTACCGGCTACATAGAATTCCGGGACGTTAACCCCGGCACTGGAGAAAACCCCGAGCTGTTGACCGCTGAGTGCATCGATGATCACAACCGACTGCTTGCGCGAGACATAAAGTCGCTGGCCATCGGGTGTCACCGCCAAGCCACTCCCCGAAGCCTGCAAGGCGAAGTCTTCCAGCAGCTGCCCGTAAGGACTGAACTTATGCACCAGACCACCACGGTTATCAGCCACATACAGATTACCAGAATCATCCAGATCCATCGCCCCGGGCACCCGAAGAGTTAGTGTCTTGATCTGCCCCAGTGAGGTAAAGCTCGGAGCCACGGCATAAGCCGGACTGAGCCAAACAACACCAAGCAACAGCGATATCACCGTTATAAGGCTGAACATCGAGTGAAATTGTTTCATTATGACGCCTCCTACAAGTCCGACGCGGTCTGAATAATGTTTAATATTACAGATGGTTGCCAATCTACAAGACAGTATTCAGTCAGCAAATACGGCAACGGCTATCTAGAAGGTAATGCAACCTTGATACCAACTTTTTTCGACCGCGACAACGCAATTCAATTGCCGCAATAACAGCTCTAAAAAGTTGGCGAGGGGGAGGCTTTAGTCGCAAACCGAATAAGTTCCATTTTTTAAAGATAAACAGGACACGGATTGCACGGATGAACACAGATTTACAGACAAGACATCATTGAGAAACTAGACCTTAGTTTGATCCGTGTTCATCAGATTCTTATCCGTGTCCAGAGGTTTTGAAACTATTTTAACCTAAAAAGCCAAACTTCTTCATCCGATAACGAAAAGCATCAATACCCAAATTGAGTTTCTTGGCCGCTTTCGACTGGTTGCCCTCGGCAATTTCCAGAGACTGGCGGATCAACTCCCGTTCGACATCCTCAATATCAATGCCTTCCGGTGGAATACGCAGGTTCATCGGACCAGACGCAATATCACCGGTCTTCGAAACCAACTCCCGGGGGAGGTGTTCAAGCATGAGGGTTTCTTCGCTTTCGAGGATAATCGCTCGCTCAATAATATTGCGCAATTCACGAACATTGCCCGGCCACTCGTATTCTTCAAGAAATTTACGGGCCATTTTGGAGACACCATCAACGTTCTTGCCGAACTCTTTATTGTAGTGACGGATAAAAAACTCGACCAGCGGCATGATATCTTCAGGCCGCTCACGCAGTGCTGGCAGGTAGATCGGTATGACTTGCAGACGATAGTAAAGATCGTTACGGAAGGTTTTCTCCTCTATCTTTTTGAGAAGCTCCTGATTTGTTGCAGAGACGATGCGGACATCGAAGGGAATCTCCTTGGTACCACCGACCCGGCGAAAGGTCCGCTCTTCGAGGACACGCAACAACTTGGCCTGCATGCCCATCTCCATATCGCCGATTTCGTCAAGAAAGCGGGTACCACCATCAGAGACTTCGAACATACCTCGCTTCTGGCTCTTGGCATTGGTGAAGGCACCTTTCTCATGCCCCATCAGTTCGCTTTCGAGAAGAGTCTCTGGAACAGCGGCACAGTTAATTGCCATAAAGGGTTTGTCGCGACGGGCACTCTCCATATGAATGGCCCTGGCGATCAACTCTTTGCCGGTACCGCTCTCACCCTGGATCAGAACCGTGCTGGCATCACTCTTGGCAACCTTGCGCACCATATCAAGGACCTGCTGCATCTGGCGACTGCTACCGATGATATTATCAATACCGAATTTGCTCTCCTGGGTAGAACGCAGGCGGGCAACTTCCTTGCGTAATTGGCGGGTTTCAAGTGCCTTTTTGACAATAATCGACAATTCGTCAAGATTAAACGGCTTGTTGATATAGTCATGAGCACCGAGACGCATGGCCTTGACAGCTGTCTCTAATATGCCAAGCGCGGTCACCATAACGACGATGATCTCGCTATCAAGCTCCTTGACCTTTTCCAGAACTTCCAACCCATCCATGCCAGGCAACTGGATATCAAGCAACATCAACTCAGGAGAATCTTCCTGCACCAGCTTGAGTGCATCCTCACCATTGGCGGCGGTCGTAACCTCGTAGCCCTGCTTTTTTAAGGACTGCTCCAGTGACCAGCGAATCAGGTGTTCATCGTCAACAACTAATATTCTTGTATTACGCACTTTTTTCCTCGTTCATATCTGTGGCAGCATCCGTGCTGACCGGCAAGCTAATAACGACACGGGTTCCCTCGCCAAAGCGACTACTGATCGTGAGAGTTCCACCCTGTTGCTCCATAAGCTGGCGACAGATCGCCAGGCCGAGACCAGTCCCTTGGGTTTTGGTGGTAAAAAACGGCGTAAAGATCATCTCCATATCTTCCGGTTTGATACCCGCTCCCGAGTCACCGATCAGAACCCGGACAACATCTCTACCCTGCTCTTCGACAAGATCCGTCTGCAACAGTAAAGTACCACCATCGGTCATCGCCTGTATGGCATTAATTATAATGTTAAAAAATACCTGTTGCAACTGCTTGCCGTCAACCCAAACCGGCGGCAAATTACGCGTAAATTCCTTATTTTGATGAATATTTCTTGCTTCAGGGTGCTGACTGATGAAAAACATCGTCTTCTTGAGCAGTTCATTGGTGTCAACATAGTCGAAACTCGGCTTGCCGGGACGGCCAAAAAAGAGCAGGTCGGTTGCTGCCTTGTCGAGTCTGGCGATCTGCTCAAGAACCTTGTTGATGACTTCGCGACGCGGGTCATCTTCGGTAAAATCGTCGGCGAGTACCGTAACGGCACCGCTGATTGCAGCCAGAGGATTTTTAATTTCATGAGCAATGCCTGCCGACATTTCACCAACAGAAGCCAGACGATCGACCCGTTCCATCTGTTGGTAGTGACATGACTGGAGTTCGTCATTGGCCTGGCGCAGGCGATCGACCATCGAGTTAAAGCTGACCATCAGGCGACCGACTTCATCATCACTCTGCGGCTCAAGCGTGACGGTCAGATCACCCTCTTCCACCTGTGCCATTCGGGTTGCGATGGTCTGTAATGGCTGTCGTACGAAACGGTGGAAGATCAGCGAAATCCCCCCGGTCAAGAGTAAAACCATCACCAGCATGGTTAGGCTGAAAAGTTGTGATGTCTCCAGCAACTGGGCCTCCATCTCGGAGAGCGAGAGGTCGAGATTCAAGACACCAATAACGCGCCGGCCAGCGCCATGACATGGCGTACAGCGCTGTTCAGCATAGATCGGTTTAACGACCCCCATGACCTCCTCGCCAGTTGGGCCACGAAAGATATCATGCCCTTGCCCTTGCAGGAAGGTTGCCAGACCATGAGGATCGACTCGACGGCCTATCTCGTGTGGTTCAGACGATTTGAGAACACGACCATCGGGGTGAAAGATGCGTACACCAGCCAGGCGAGGATCACTGCCGACCATTTCCAGGATCGTCTGCACATCACGGGTATTACCTGTACTCATAGAACTGCTGATGGATCGTTCAATGACTGACATCATCAGATCAGCAGTACGCAAGCTGGTGCGGGTGATATGGGTATGTTCGCGGCGAATGTGAAAGATCGTCACACTACCGATAGCGACAAGGAAGAGTAGAAAGGAGAGTATGACGATCCGGCCGATCAGGCTTTTAAAAAACATCGTGCTCCGTTGCTTTATGGCTTCGCGCTCTCCGTTCCAGGTCTGGCGAAAGGGTTTTGAGTCGTCCGCTTCTGTGGCTTCTTTTTTGACGGCGTAAAAACAAATTCCCATTCCTGGTAAGAAGTCTTGTCGCGCAGTTTATCCAGCGACTTGGGAAAACCGTCCTTGCGGAAAGGCTCCAGATCACTGCTGCTGCGCACGCCAATAATCCGCTCTGCAGGGTCGGTTACCAGTTCCCAGTCTTTACCGGTCATGGGATCGTTATAGAGTTTGCGCAAATGCCTGACCACACTCGGAAAACGCGGGTCGCGCAGCAGATCTTCCAGTTTGGCTGGAAGCATCTGTTGTGGGCCATGCTTGACCGCGTAGTAACTGGCAACAGCCTGCTGATACTGCTGACCGCGAAAGAGCAGCTCTGCCTCCCGGGCCTGTTGCATGGTGCTGCGCCAAGTCTGGCCTGCCATACTGGCAGCCAGCCCCAAAACTGAGACCATGACCAGAAGCAGAAGCAGGATGGCACCGCGTTGACCCGTCTGTGAAGATCTAAGCTGACCTATCTGTGAAGATCTAAAGATCATTGCTGCTCCGGAACTCTAGCCCTCAGCCCCTAGTCTCCAACTTCCAGAAAGGGACAGTCCCCATACGGGGACAGCCCCTCACTTATCATCCCCCATCAGATAAGAGAGGATCACTTCATCCAGACTGAGTTCGATGGCTGAAGCAGGCGGTTTCACTGCCGCAGCAGGCTTCGATGCTACTGGCACGGCTTGCGGTTCAGGCTTCGGTGCTATTACAGGTCTCGTTTCAACGACAGGCTTCGGTGCGACAGGAGTTGCAACAGATGGAACCGACGCAGGTGCGGTCACTACCGGATCAGTAACAACGGAAGCTGCCACCGCAGGCTTTTGAATAACGGGTTTTGCAACGACAGGTTCTGGAACTACTGATTCTGGCATGGTCGGTTTCGCTGCAACCGGAGGCGCACTGTCCTTCTCGTCGCTAGCGGCCTGCGTAGTCATTTTCCTGCCCGGCTGGAAACTCTCGATCACTGCATCGAACTCTCCGGCCTTGAGGCTACGCAGCATTTCCTTGTGCTGCTCCTTCATCAATTCCTCGACAACCTGATCCAGGTTGTCGACCTTGGTGATGTCAGCATAGGAGGTTTTCTTCGAAGCGAGGATCGTCCCGCCCTGATAAAGCAGGGTAACGATGTTGGGGCTCTTCACCCCACTATCCTCAGTTTGAATGTGGTAGACCTCACCCTTGTAACGAAAATTATGATTAAAGCCGACGACCATCTACTCTAGTTCTCCATACTCATCTAAAAATGAATCAAGACCACTAACATAAAGCAAAAAGCGTAACGCAATGACGCTAAGAAAACCACTAAAAGAAATGGTTTTAAAACCCTTCAAAAAGCTTTTGATTCTCTTTGCGTTCTTTGCTCTCTTTGCGTCTTTGCGTTACGCTTTTAGCCTTTAATCTTGTCATTGTGACACAAGCAAAAAGCCAGCGCAAGTCGGCTAATTCAGTGCCCTAGTGCTGCCTTAACCTTAGCCACAGCCTCAAGAGCATCTTTGGCATAAATGTCGGCACCGATGCTGTCAGCATAGTCCTGAGTGACGACGGCGCCACCAACCATGGTAAAGACCTTGATCCCGGCGTCCCTGAGTTTGCCCAAGGTCACATCCATCTGTTGCAAGGTGGTGGTCATCAGGGCGGAAAGACCGACGGCATCAACGTTCTTATCCAGCGCCACTTCGAGAATTCTGGCGGTAGAAACATTTTTACCGAGATCGATCACCTCGAAACCGTGGTTCTCCAGCAATGTACATACGATATTCTTGCCAATATCGTGAATATCTCCTTCTACCGTGGCCATAAGGATGCGGCCAAGGGATGGACCGCTCTCACCGGCAAAGTTTTCCTTGAGATAGCCAAACGCGTTTTGCATCGTCTCCGCGGAGCGCATGACCTGAGGTAGAAAAATGCGATTGTCAGAAAAACGACGGCCGACTTCTTCGAGTCCAGGCAACAGACCTTCGTTGCTGATCGCCATGACATTCATGCCTTCCTGCAGAGCGTCCTGAACCAACGCCACAATCCCTTCGCTGTCGCCACCAACGATGGCTGCGGCAAGCCGTTGACGAATATCTTGAAGGGACTCATCTTCTCCGCTAGCAGGGGCGGCAAGAACTGCCTGCTCGGCATAATGGCCGATGTAAGCTTCGGCACGCACATCCTGACAGAGCAAGACCAGCGCTGAGCGATAAGCATCCATCATTTTTTCATCTTTCGGATTGATGATGGCAGCCTTGAGCCCAGCTTCCAGGGCCATAGCAAAAAAGGCTGAAGAGAGCACCGGGCGAGACGGCAGACCGAAGGAAATATTACTCACACCAAGGGCTGTAGAGAGGCCGAGTTCGTCGCGGACCAGGCGTAAGGCACGTAAAGTTTCAAGTGCGCGCTTTTGCTCGGCAGAGACGGTCAAGGTCAGACAATCGATCACCAGGTCCTGTTTCGGCAAGCCGATGGCAAGCGCAGCATCAAGGATGCGCTGGGCAATTTCGACACGGCCCTCTGCTGTTTCCGGGATGCCCGCTTCATCGAGAGTCAGGCCGATGACTGCGGCGCCATAGCGACGGGCAAGTGGTAGAACCCGTTCAATGCTTTTGGCTTCCCCGTTGACCGAGTTGATCAGAACCTTACCGTCGGCTGCCTGCAATGCCCTTTCAAGAGCCTCGGGATCCGATGTGTCGAGGACCAGAGGTGCTGTGCAAGCACCGGTCACAGCGTAAACCGCCCGTTCCATGGCTGCGGCCTCGTCAACACCGGGAGCCCCGCAGTTGACATCAAGCAGGTGTGCTCCGGCAGCGAGCTGGGCGGTTGCTTCGCGACGAATATAAGCGGTCTTGCCAGCAAGCAGTTCTGCCGTAAAACCCTTCTTACCGGTGGGGTTAATGCGTTCGCCAATCAAAGCACAGGGGGCTTCACCACCGAACTCGGCGACAGCGCTGCGGCTGGAGAGAAAAGTACGCCTGGCCGGGGGAGTCCAATCATGGGAGAAGTTGCCAAGCGTTGCGCGCATGGCGCGGATATGGTTTGGAGTTGTACCACAGCAGCCACCAATGACCCGCACGCCGAGGGCGATCAGGCGTTCATGGTAAGCGGTCATCTCCGCTGGAGTCCCCGGGAAGAGGGTCTGACCGTCTTTGAGAATCGGCAAACCAGCGTTGGCCTGAGCAATCAATGGCCGGGATGTCACCTGACGCATCTGGGCGAGAACATCATGGATGCCATCGATACCGAGCCCGCAGTTGGCGCCAATCACATCAACCTGTAAGGCATCAAGAGTGACTGCGGCAGCCTCTGGCGGAGTTCCGAGGACGGTACGGCCAGCGTCATCAAAGGTCATCTGGGCAATGATTGGCAGATCGCAAACGTCGCGACAGGCGATAATACCAGCGCGCAGCTCACGGATATCAAGAAAAGTCTCAAAAGAGATCAGCTCAGCTCCCGCGCCAGCCAGAGCGGTGATCTGCTCGGCAAAGATATCGACCATCTCAGCAAAGGTGGCATCACCAACCGGCTCGACAAAGCGCCCGGTGGGACCGACGCAAGCGCCGACAAAAGTCTGGTCGCCAGCGGCCTTATGTACCAATTCAACGGCACGGCTATTCAATTCATTAACTGCGGTTTCCAATCCGTAATGAGCAAGTTTGGCACGATTACCACCAAAGCTGTTGGCAATCAGGATATCGGCACCGGCCGCAGCATATTCAGTGTGGATACTGACCACGGCATCCGGTGCGGTCCGATTCATCTCTTCAGGACAGCCGCCCGGTGCTAATCCTCGTTCCTGGAGTAAAGTACCCATGGCACCGTCAAGCACCAGTATTCGTTCAGTAATCGCTTTACGAAAATCGCTCATCATTCTCCCCCTGCGGAAGAACTCGTCATTTGACCAACAGGTACCAGTCCCTCCTCTACCAGTGTAAAATCAGGATTAATCGGCTGGCGTAAATCGACATGGCCCTTAAGGGTAGGCACCGGGGCTCCTTCTACCAAAAACTGTACTTGACGCAGATGAGGAAAATTTACGGCCAGAGTATCGGCAAGCCCGTAGATCGTAAGCAGTTCACTCTGGGTTCCTCCAGGGTGGGCAGCAATCATTTCCTGGCTGAAATCAATATTTACAAGACTGTCAACAACTGTGATGCCACGCAGCTTAACCTGTGTAGAGAGGATCGGCGCAAGCCCACTTTCCGGACCGGCAATCAGTGCTTCAACCGTATCTCGCAGACAATCCTCATCGATTTGACATTCGCTGATCGTGCGAGTCTCTGCGACCAGAGTCTGACCGTCAACTGATGCAAAGTAGAGGACGACATCCCTGGTCAACTGCGCAGAGATATCCACGGTAACTGGCTCTACGCGGGGAGCTTCCCGGGTTTTAAAATAGCCAACAACCAAGCCGACAGAGAAGACCAGAACAACCAGGCAGCCAAACAGGATCAGGCGCTTGCGCAATGACCCTTGCTGTGATTTACGTGGCTTATGCTGTGATTTACGCGGTTTATGATAAGAATTGGGCATGGTTCAGATTCCCTCAAGACTGACCGTTGTCACTCCTTGAAGTTTCTCACCAAGGAAGGCTCCGCCAACCCGTTCGAAACGGTCAGGGATATCGGTCACAAAATAACGTGGTGGCTGAGCAGGGGTTGTCTGTTGCAGTAGCTGATGTTCCTTGAGCTGAACGGCAACGGCCTTGGCCGTCTCCTGTGCGGAGTCGACAAGCTGGACCCCCGGACCGACAACCTCCTGCAACATTTGTTTCAATAGCGGGTAATGGGTGCAACCAAGCACTAGAGTATCAATATTCTTTTCGAGCAGAGGCGCCAGGTATTCGCGTGCCACCAGACGAGCCACATCGTGATCAGCCCAACCTTCTTCAGCAAGTGGTACAAAGAGCGGACAAGCGGCAGCATGCACCATAACATCCGCTCTTCCCGCTTGCAGGGCACGTTCATAAGCACCGCTACGGATGGTCCCTTCGGTACCAACAACCCCTATACGGCCATTGCGAGTGACTTCCAGCGCCCGTCGTGCACCAGGCTCTATAACACCGACCACCGGCACCTGATTGTGTTTCGCCAGTTCGTCAAGGGCAACCGCTGAAGCTGTGTTACATGCCACAACCAACAGTTTGACCTGATGATTAAGGAGGAAGCCTGCCGCTTCGTGCGCATAACGCAACACAGTCGGCGAGCTTTTCGTGCCGTAAGGCACGCGCGCTGTATCACCGAGATAAACGAGGGATTCATCAGGGATCTGACAGCGCAACTCCCGCAGGACGGTCAGCCCGCCCACACCTGAATCAAAGACACCAATGGCTCGTTCTGACACTCTTTCCACTCTCTTTTCGTTGATTTTCAGCAGTGGGCCACTCTAGTGAGGCAGTCGATAAAAGTCAAGATCTATGGCGGTTTTTTAGCCTTTGTCACATCCTGAAAAAATGCTAACATGTCACCAGTCAACAGAGAATAAAGTCGGAGAGGCATTCATGGATTTTTCTGCCGTCATCAAATTCTTGCAGCAGTTTGAAACCGCCAGGGTCATGGCCTACATCCAGGCTATGGACCTTAACGAACTGATGCAACACCCCTATTTCCTGACCGGGGTCGGTGTCACTGCGGTGATCGCCTATCTCATGCACTGGCGTTTACTACTGGTCTTGGTAATGAGCATTACCGGCTTCATCTATCTTCTCAGTTACACACTCGCCCAAGGGACTTCACTGGAAAATGGCATACCGGCCGACGCACTCGGAGTATTGATTCTTGGTGGTGCGTTTATCATCTTTGTTTCTATTTACCTGCTCTTTATCCGCAGCGATTGACGACTAAAGACTTCGACAATCGCCCACACATCAAATTCTTGCAGCAGTTTGAAACCGCCAGGGTCATGGCCTTCATCCAGGCTATGGACCTTAATGAACTGATGCAACACCCCTACTTCCTTACTGGGGTCGGTGT
>PVMK01143372.1_pt1 | contig 12617 bp, 14 predicted proteins | sample 1853481 | NCBI WGS metagenome assembly PVMK01 (sample SAMN08533507, study PRJNA380276) | Marine sediment metagenome, whole genome shotgun sequencing project.
TCAAAAATTACCGGCCAGCGTCCCGAATCTTTGGTGGGAAGTGCCAGTCCGGCATCGGCGGGGGTTTTATCCGAACATGGATGGGTGGTTACAGAGGGTACGTTGTCCGGCCACCATTTCAGATCGCATCCTATTGAATTTGCCTCCACCGACAGATCAAAAAGCAGGGGTATTCCATCTGCTTTATACCGTTTTGCAGCATTTACAACCCCTTTGGCTAAGAGCTCAGCATCCTGGAGCATCTTGTCTGCCGGTTCATTGATCAGAAAAGCGCAATGTACGCCGGCATATGGTACCCATGGGGCTTTAGGGGTCATTTTTCCCCGGTAAGCATCAATCAGCAATTGCTTGGCCATCGATTGTCTCCTTTCTTTTAAAATTGTAAGTCAAAGTTCTAAGAAACCTTGGGTTAACGTTCTTTTCTGTCACCTCCTTTCAGTGCCTGTAAACAGATTTTATTAAAATTAATATTACGATTGTATGAAAAGGTAAATTTCAGGAATCCATATCATTTAACTATGATATTGGTAAAGACCTATTTTGATATTTCATGATTTATGACCGAAATAATTTTATATGGAAGGCAGCGCTAAAGGCGTGTCCGGATCACATCGCTTTTAATTTGAAAGGTGTCGAGCTCCAGGCTGAAATTATCGAGAAAGCACTTCGATTCCATGCGCCGGATCCCGGGCAGGGCTTGGAGATTCTGCGAAAAATTGGCGGGTATGAGATTGCCGGGATAGCCGGCGCCAATCCGGCTGCCGCTTCAAAAAGGGAATGAGTTTGTTTTTGATTTGAAAACATGTCGGACCAAACCGGGCCAAGGCCGGTCTTCTACTAGGCATCCATTTTTTCCTCTTTGCACGGAACAAACCGAATGTGAACTTCCCTAGGCAATGCCATTCCCAATGCCACTTCGGCGGCCTTGATTACTGCCACCGGTACCGGGCAGGAAGGATGGCAGCCCGATTGTTCCGTTAAGGCATAGACCGGATTTCGACTGATGGGTGCAAATATATCTTTCAGGGAAATTCGGGTCAGACGCTCGGATAGCTTCTTGATCTGCCCGCAATCCGAGCCTGAAATTTCCAGCGCAACCATTCGTGCATCCATTTTGCCAGCTTTTATAACACAAGGAAAGCCACAAATTCCCGGATCAACCGTCATACAAACATCTTTTGGAGTTGTATCCGCCATCTCTCCCCTCTGATCACTTACTTACGGTTTAAGAATTTTTTTGAAGATAGTCGCCGCACTTTTTTCGATGATGAATTGGGTCATCAAACCAATTGATTCTTTTCCTGATGCCGCCTGAAGATTTGCTCAATAAGTTCTTCCTGCATTGGAATTATGGACTGATAGACTAACTCTCCGTCCAATGCGATACTGGGCAGCGATTTGGCCTTCAATTCCTTGAAGCGTTGAACCCCTTCCAGGGTGCGCATATCCCATTTCTGCACGTTAATGATTTTTTGAATCTCCGGCGGTAAAACCTTTACCGACTCTGCCATATAGACGCAGGCGACTCATTGCCTGAAATCCGTCAAGAGTACATCAATTAACACCGGTTGTATCAAATTTTTCTCCCTGATTATCTAATCGGTTTTACCAGTTAGAAACGCCTTGGCCGAATCCCAGGTCTCTTCGAGAAGTCCCAGCGTACCTTCGCGAACTTCCGTGCGGAAACCGAAGCGCTCATTAAAGGGATCCGAATTTCTTCTCATTTCCTCAAGGGGCATAACGGGTGTGGAAATTAAAAGAGAGCGTTCATAATGTCTGAACAACCGTTTGGCCATTTTCCGGGACATGTTGCCGAATTCCTGCTCGAACATCTGCTTCCAATGGTATGTCCAGCCGGGTATCATAAAAAAGGTTCCGGCCATCTTGCATTGTTCGCCATAGTAGCATTCGCGCCCTCCGATAAGCAAACCGATGCAGTCATCAACAGGATGATCCTCATCCATTGGGATAAAAACAGGCACACCGGCATCAGACAGCAGCTCATCGGGTTTTTTCAATGCATTGCCGCACAAACCATATCCGAGCATCAAGGCATCCACGCGGGGTCCGAATTCAAGCGCTGCATTTATTAATCCCTCTTGAAGAGTTTGTTTCCTGCTATGTAACCCCAGTTCCAAGACCCGAAGCAGGACTTCGGTGTGATTTTCGAGGGCAGGGGAAAAGTCTTTGAGGTCTGCTATCAACCTGAGGTTCGGGGTTCTCCGAGTTTTCAGGGCCTCAATCAACCGAACGGATCGTTCATCTTCAAGCACCGTAATCCGGCTCACATCCGTATCTGTTGCCAAAAGATAGGCAAATTCAAGTTCCAGAATTTCGCATGTCAGAATTCCTAAGATTCCCATTTGGTTATATTCTCCAGAAATGTTAACGTCGCTGCCGACATACGACATTAGCAAATATAGTCATTGTTTTCAAGCTTATTAAACTGAGACATTGACATTCCCGGCAGCTTTTAATAAACAAAAGATAGTCTCAATACACGGCAAAACTTAGCCGGGTTTTTTTCTAATTTTATCTCAAATTGCTTGCGCGCATGAAGAAATTTACTTTCGAGCTGCCGTTTAAAATCGGCGCTCCATCCATGGTGTTTGGAGAAAATCTCCTGGAGAATGCGCGTCAGCTTTCCGTTTTGGTGGATCATATTGAAATCGTTTTGTTCCATACGCGGACGCTTCACAACTTTCCCTCCGCCAGTGAAATTAAAACCTTAAAGAAATTGGGAGCCAATGAAGACCTGAGTTTTTCAGTTCATCTTCCTGCTTCTTTGGAGATTGCATCCCGGCATAGAAAAATACGAGAAAAATCCGTTCAACTGGCCATTGATCTCATGAAAATCATGGACGAATTGAACCCCACGTATCATATTCTTCATATTCCGCTTACCCCGCCGACATTAACGGCTGTCCCGGGACGGTATCTTACAATCGAACATCGGGATAAGTTTATCGATTGGACCCGGCGAGCCATGGAAAGCCTGGAGATAATTCAGCGCAGGGTAGGGCAGCGCAACAAAATCCTGGTTGAAAATATTAATTATTCGCCGATTTTTCTTAAACCTTTCTGGGATTTGCGATTTTGTGGTTTTTGTCTGGATATGGGGCATCTGGTGCTTGGCCGGGAAAGCGTTATAGAGGTGACCAAACAGCTCATATCCGTCACCGGAGAAGTACATCTCCACGGGGTAAAAGAGGGGCAAGAGCATTTGAGTCTGGCAGTTCTGCCCGAGGCCCGGGTAGCTGAATGGATAAAAGTTTTGAGAGAGACCTCCTATGGGGAGGTCGTCAATCTGGAGGTCTTCAGTGAGGGAGATCTCCAAACCTCTATCAGAATTTTATTGGGTTTATTATCAGTCTGATGTAAATGTCAGGGGATATGAATGGTCAAACAACTTTCTTCGCCCGCACTTAGAAAATCAGAGGTCATCATTATCTCAGGGTTTCTGGGAGCCGGAAAAACCACCCTCTTGAAAAGGATAATATCCTGGGAGAGTGATCTTTCCGAGACAGTCGTCATTGTAAATGAATTCGGAGATGTCGGCATCGACGGATCCTTGCTGAAAAAGGCGGGATCAGACGTCGTCGAACTCACGGGTGGCTGCATCTGCTGCACTCTGAAAGCGGATCTTAACCTGACGCTCAAAAAGGTCTGGCAGCAGTTCAAGCCCAGGCGGATTTTCATAGAAACTACCGGGATTGCTGATCCGTTCATGATAACGGATGTATTTGATGACCCTGAATTACAGGATCAAATGGAAGTGTTCAAGGTCATCACGGTTCTGGACGTCGAACTCTGGGAGGCTCGAGAATGTTTTGGAACGGTTTTTTCCAATCAACTTCGGCAAGCAGATCTGATTCTTCTCAATAAAATTGACGTCGCGGACGAGAATACAATTTTTCAGTTTTTAGAGGAAATACACACGATGGTGCCGCACTCTCTGGTGGTGCCGGCCATTCATTGCAATGTGGATCCTGAAATTGTTTTGGCCGGTCGGACCGGGACCCCGCACCTGCCGGACTATGATGAATTCAATCATCACCACCATGAATCCGGCGCACAGGGAAAAAATCAGGCGGATAATGATAGAGGGTCATTTCCTTACATTTCGTTTTCCTTCCGGTCCGGCGATGCACTTGATGAAGCGTGTTTCAAGCAGTTTACCGAGAATTTGCCGTGGGAGTTGTTCCGCATGAAGGGGCCGGTGCGCTTTCGGGAGCGCACGGTTTTTGTCAACCATGTGGGCGGAAATAGTGAGTGGTCGGTGTGGGACGACTTGGAAGAGACCTGTCTGGTCTTTGTCGGATGGAAAGATGAAAGAGAGGAGACGATTCGAAAACTCAAAAACTGCATTTTGCCGGATCCCTCAGTCTGCATCGAAGATGAAGAGAAATGATTACCGGAATCAAATATCTTCAATTTGAGGAAGGAAGGCTGGGAAAATGAGTTTTATCGCATAAAGTGAACCCCGACCCACATGGGGGTGAAGTTAAACCCGCAACAGATCATAAAAAGGAGAGCTGAAAATGGCAAGGACAGTCGATAATTTGATGAAGATGTTTACCAGCGGATCGGAATCCAGCCTGCGGTATATGGTATTTGCCGAAGCGGCGGAAAAAGAAGGTCATCCCAACGCGGCGAAAATATTTAAAGCTGTTGCCAAGGCTAAGATGTTCCATGCCCTGTCGCATTTCAGAGCCGCTAATTTTGCAGACACGACCACCGAGAATCTCAAACAGGCCCTGGAAGAGGAAACCTACGATTACAAGAACGCATATCCTTCCATGATTCAGGACGCCGTGAAGGACGATGCGCTGGAAGCGCGACACAGTCTGGAATATGGCATGTCGATCGGGCCGATTTTTACCAAGCTGATCAGCAAGGCCATCGGCAATCTTGATGCCGACGAGGGTGGTTCCTATTATGTCTGTCCGGTATGCGGCGATATCGAGTTTGGCAAGCCACCGGCTAAATGCCCTTTCTGTGGGGTGGACGCAAGTGATTTTGTGGCGGTTTCCTAGCGAGCGGCTCCGAAAATAGTAGAATACATTGTGGGGGATAAGGCATGTTCGAGATTTATGAGAAAATAAAAAGTGGGATCGTCGGCAGAGAAATCGAAATAAAGTCGATTCTGGTTGCCATGGAGGCCGGCAAACACATTTTACTTGAGGGACCCCCCGGCACATCCAAATCGACCTTACTGCGAAAAATAGCTCGTGAATCCAATATGCTTTTGTATATTGTCGAAGGCAACATTGATCTAACACCTGCCAAATTGGTTGGTCATTTCAACCCTGCGAAAGTGATGGCCGACACTTACCAACCCGAATATTTTGAAAAAGGGCACTTGACCGGAGCCATGGAGGGGGGCGGTATTTTGTATATCGAGGAATTCAACCGAATGCCGGCCGACGTTTCCAACGTACTTATTTCTCCCATGGAAGAAGGCGAAATGTACATCCCCAGGTACGGGACGGTTAAAGCTGTCCGTCCGTTCACCGTGATTGCAGCGCAAAATCCTTACGATGACGTTGGCACCGTCAGGATCAGCAGAGCTTTTATGGATCGAATTTGTCTGATTAAAATGGATTACCAGAGCGAAGAGGAAGAACAGGAGATTGTGCGGATTCGGACCGGACTGGACGATTCCGAGACGATTGCGCTGGCGGTCAGGATGGTTCGTGAAACGCGAGACCATCCGAATATTAAATTGGGTGCATCCATTCGGGCTGCTATTGATATGGTTGATTTATTCAGCGGTATGCAGAAACTATCAGATGAGCCCGACCAAAATTTCTTGATCGCCGCGCGCATGGCTTTATCCGGCAAAATTTGGTTAAATGAAATGTCGCGTAAAACGGCGGATCAAATCATTGAAGAAATTTGGAGGCACATCAGAGACCAGTCCAAGAGCTCCGGCGGTAATCCGGAAGGCAGTCCTGGCGTGAATTTGAGTCCGGAAGATCTTAAAAAAATACCTGACGAAGACCACGAGGCTAAAAAAAACGATCGATCCCTGGCCTATCAGTTTCTTTCAACCGCCAATGGGTCATCATTTTTTAATTTTGAAACCAACGATCCTCGCCATTATTGGCAAATGGCGCATCACTATAATGATTATCCGGAGGAACTCGAGCTGTTTTTTGAGCAGCCGGGTTGCCTGCAAGCTTTCGCCCGCATGATTGACAGACTGCAAGATGATGTGGCGGTCCAAGCCACAAAAATAGCCAGTCGTCTGATTATTGCCATCGCCAAACAAATTGCCGATGCGGGGTACCGCGCCGGCAAACTAAAATTAATCCCGGGTTTCAGGGACGGTGGCGAAATAGAATTGGACTATAGTCTCGAAAAACACACGGAAACACCGGAACGCGGAATTTTGGACAACCTGGTATCGTATATCAGACATATCGAGAAAAAATCGGTTGTCCTGATGCTCGACTACAGCTATTCCATGCAAAGTAATATCATTCTCGCTGCCATTACGGCGGCTGCCATCGCGCAGCACTTTAAAAAAGATTACGCCGTCCTGGCTTTCAACAGCGGCGTTTGCATTCTGAAAGAAGTCGATGAATCCGCAGGTCCCGAAAAGGTCCTGGAAAGGCTGTTTGCTTTACAATCCTGTGGGGATACCAATATCCGTAGTGTTTTGGAAGCTGGTCTGCTACATGTGAGCAAGTTTGAGCGCAAGGCAGGCCTGCTATTGACGGACGGAGATTGGAACAAAGGCGGAGATCCGTTTCAAGCGGCCGTCCAGTTTGATAAACTGAGTGTCATCGGTTTTCCGTATGCCGACTTTGAAAAAATCCGTCAATTGGCCCTTAAAGGGAATGGAAATTTTTCCATTGTCAAGGATGAAACCGAAATAGCCGGAGCCATCATGCGGTGTTTACATTAATATAGCAAATCACGCAACCCTGCTAACAGGGTGACGTCAAAGTAAATTCAATTCCAGTTGTTTCAGAAGGCTTTATGTGTCAATAAATTGGAATTTATTTGAGAATTGGCTTTTGGTGCTTGAAATTTTCAAGTTATTCAATTAGCAGATAATTTTTTTTCGTAAAAATAATCTATTACCTGTTTAAATGACGGAGCCTTGATCCGGCTTACGTGTGCCCCCACTTATCATCAGGCAAACTATTCATATAATCATTTAGAAGCTTGGCTTTGGCCAATTCCTGTTTCTTTTTCTCTACTCTATAAACTATACAGGCTCGGGCAAAGGATTGCCGGTAGGCTTCATATATTTTTGCTCTAATTGAACGACCATGCGTTTTCATAATTTTATTATTCCATGGAATCATCGAATATTGAACCTCCTTGAATTAGCTTCCAACCATCGAATCCTTTCCCTGTATGAGAACGTGGAGTCTGGCGGTGTACGCTTCAAAGTTTATAACGTCTTTTATAAAAATATAATCAAAACATTATAATGCAAGGGGCAGGAGAAAACAACCAGCATAAATTATTCGACAAACTGGAAAAGAAACTGTGTGTCAGATTGGTTGCCTACGAAACGCACTAGGCGTTCAATCAATCATAGAAATCACAGTATATAAACGCCAATGTTGCATAAACAACATGGCAAAGATTAGCTAATGGTCCGTTATGATACCCGATATCATAGTGGAAGCACCATTTTCGACACTACATTAATAAACTCTCTGAATGATCTTTTATTTCATCTAAAAATATATTTTGACCTGCCAGAATGCTTGACTTTTGTCCATTTTTGTAAAAAAGGAAAGTGGGCAAACCACTCACATTTAATTCAATGAGCAATTGCCGATTGGGTCCAATCTCCATGTTATAAAAGTTGATCTTGCCCGCCAATTCATCAGCAAGGGCCTCTACCTGAGGCTTTAAAGCTCGACAAAAGCCTCATCCACAGATAACAACAACTACCGGTACACTGCTTTTGAATACATCGGACTCAAACCCATTTGTATTCACTTCTTTCATAATCGCTTTTCCTTTCTGATTTTAACAACGGCGCGGAGTAACATGACTGGAAATTATGAGTGCATATGATTCATAATCTTACCTTAACAGGAACTTAAGCTATTTGACAACTATGATTTTTTATTGCGCCATATTGTGTCGGCCGACTTCAATTTGACTTTTATCTTGATGGATTTTACTTGACAAATTCAGCTCTTTTAAATTACTTTAACATCATTATTGCTCCTAAGACCACTGAACCTTTCATCTGAACTGTGATCTCGCGACATGCTTCCCCTTCTTCTCATACTTTCTGAATGAATTGAACCGCTTTTCTATGTATTTGCACAGTTGAGATAGATTAGAGTTTTCTTTAAACTTTTAATAATGAAATCTCGCCAAAGGAGGAAATCATGATCGTAAAAGTTATGATTAAAAGAAAAATCAAGGAGGGTAAAGCCAGGGAAGTGTTTGCCCTGTTAAACAAATTCCGTTCTGAGGCCATGATTCAGAAAGGGTACATCACCGGTGAAACACTGATGAACCATGATAATCCTCGGGAAATATTGGTGATTAGCATGTGGCAGGACATGGAGAATTGGCTCAAGTGGAGAGAAAATCCTGAACGGAAAGCCAACGAGACTCTACTGGAAAGGTGGTTGGAAGAACCTACTGCTTACGAAAGTTATATTTTCAGTACGCATTACGCTCAATTTGCCAAATAGACCGACAGGTATAATTAGGTTCGAGTTTTTTCCTCGTTCACGGAATACTAGACCGGCGGTAAATGGTCTTCATGTCCGGGTGAAAGTTATTTTATGAATTTATGGTTCATAAAGGAGCGAAAATGAAACTCGAGATTTTAGGAAGCTGCCCGACTTGTGAATCTCTGTTCTATGACCGCCTTCTGCAATCTTTAGAAATGGCGGGCTTGAAGGGAAAAGTCCAGGTAGAGCGAGTTAAAGACCCAAATTATTTTGTTGAATTGGGCGTATTCGTGACACCGGCGCTAGTTTTGGACGGTGAGGTAATTTCCACCGGCAAATTGTTGATGCCGGACGACATCTTGAGATTGCTCCGAGCGAAGGGAATCGGGTAGGCCGACCGGTTGAAGTCGGTTTTATACTATTGCAAGCTCAGATTTAAAAGCTTTTCTACAAACATTAAATTTGTCTCACTGTTTTTCAGCGAAATCCGGATAAAACTATTTGATAGTCCCTTGAAATTCGAGCAATTTCTAATAAGTATTCTCTCATGTAACAAAGCTTGGCAGATGGCGTCGGCCGTATGCCGGTTAACCAACTTGGCAAGCATAAAAGAAGTAGTGCTTGCAAAAAGCTCTATACCAGCGGCATTTTTGAGTTTTTCAGCAAATCGTCGTTTTCCATTAGTTTTTGGGTGCGATCAACGAAAGAGTTTACTTCAGCCTTGTGTTCCATCAGATATCGCACGCCAGCCTGGGCGAGGGCATTAACACTCCAGGGGAGGGAATATCGTGTGAGTGTTTCAATTACGCTTTTTGATGCGATGATGAAGCCAATCCGCAAACCGGAAATCCTGAAGATTTTTGACATGGAATTTAAAATGATAACGTTTGGCAGGCCACGGCCGATCATACTTTCATGATCACCAGCGGTTACAAAGGGCAGGTAAGATTCGTCGATTACAAAATAGGTGCCCGGGAGGGTTCTGCAAAGTGATTCAATCTCAGCACCCGTGTACAAAATACCTGTCGGATTATTGGGATTGCAGATAAAAACTGTATCGAACCCTTTCACCTGCTTTTTTATCATATTAATATCCGCTTTAAATCCCTGCGATTCTTGGGCGATGAAATACTCGAAATGGATGTTGTGCATGCTGCATGCATCCGCATAATCCGCATAGGTCGGTCCGATGATCAGCGCTCTTTTTGTCCCCAGGGCCAGTGGTATCGAGTAAATAAATTGCGTTGATCCGTTGCCGGCAAGAACAGTTGCAGGATCGACGCCGTAGCGATCAGCAAAAGAAAGTACAAGTAAGTTGGAGTCGACTTCCGGCAATGCTGTTATGATATTTAAGTTTTCTTTCAGGAAATTTACAAGGCCGGGCGGAGGACCCAGCGGATTCACATTGCTGCTCATATCAATAATTTCAGAAGGCATACAGCCAAGCCTGTGTGCGATATCATAGATATTTCCGCCGTGGCCATTTAACATGTTCGTCTCCTGATAAGACCGGTAATAATTACATTGACTCGGTAAATTCCAGCACTGCTTCTGCATGTCGTCGGTGATGCCGGCCTATTCTATGTTTAGCCTTCAAAGGGGTTATCTTTTTTTTCTGCTTTGCGATGATCAGGGTCCAATAATTTGGAGGCCTGCTAGCGAATTCCTTGAGGTCAGTTACAATCTCTTCTCCTGGAAGCCCACATTTGGAAATGCCGACACAGTCCTGGAATAAATCGGTTTCAGCCACGGCAGAGATTATATCTTTGACATTCCGGTATGCCTTCAGGAAAACCACGGTTTCCGGCTTGCAGGAGAATTGTCTCAGACGGTCGCCGCCCTTGACACCTGAGGTAACCAATAGCGATTCCTCACCTTCCACCAGCGGCGTATTCAAGCGAGCCGCGGCTGCCTGGTATGAAGTGATACCGGGAATGCTTTCTATCTCGATATAGGGTGCTGAGGCTTTAATATGCTTCAGGATGTAGCCATAGGTGGAATAGGTCATGGAATCTCCTACTGTTATAAAGGCCACATCTTTGCCCTGCACCAATTCATTTATAATTATGCGTGCATTCTCAGTCCATGCTTCGCGGGTTTCTTTTTCATCTTTTGTCATGGGGAAATAGAGCATCCGTATGGAAGTAGCTTCCGGAATATGAGGTTTGGCAATGTTCACCGCCAGACTGTGTTTGTTTTTGGTGGATGCCGCCGCAAAAACGACCTGCACTCTGTTTAATATTTTGGTAGACTTGAGCGTGATCAAGTCGGGATCACCGGGTCCGACCCCTATACCATATAAAGTTCCAATTTTTTTATTCATGATACCCCCCTTTTGAATTTAAACTTGGGAATGCCGGTACAGTCGCCTGGAGCAGAAAGCACGGAGTTTTTCGCCAAATAGTCGTATCTTTTTGGCTGTTTCAACTTAACTTATACCTTTTGTTTTCTGCTTTATGCATTTCACCGCTCGGCATCCATCATCTCCAATAGCCATCCTTGATCAATAAAGTTGAATCATTGGCCATTCCGGCAAAGACATCCGCGAGACTCACGATTAAATTTCACCTCCTTTTCCGGCCAATTTTGAACTCCGGCTTTCATATTCTCCCCAAAAAAAAACCCCCGACTCTAAATATAGAGCCCGGGGATAAAGCCGTTTTCCCAATCCCCCACGAAAGCAGTGAACGTACTTCCATGATGTATGGATCACATATCAGGCTGGTCTTCGGCTTCCACGCCCTTTTAGCGGCCTTCCCATCTCGCTTCAACGGAACAGTGGCACGTCGAATGCTAAAAGCGTTCCTTTTCTCTTAAAAGGGAAAAGGTGAGGTTACAGCGGCGGTCCCGCTCCCGATTTTCACGGGATTCCCTGTTAGGCTATCAAGCACCTGATACACAAATTCTATTTTATTTTCGGCGTATCGAAACCAGCGCTAATCGCACTTGATACGCAGCTTCAGATTTTTTAATAAAGCTAAACCGGTTCTACTAATTTGAGTTGTTAAAATCAATATAAAAATATTTACTGATTTTGGCGGATAAAAAGTGGAACCAGGAAACCTGATTCCGGACCCACTCTCACATCCCATCTTGTAATCTGCCTTATCGCATTTCTTTCAGATTCGGCGATACCTGGAATAATTATAATTGGTCTTGTGAGCTGATTTTGAACCCTATTTTCTTTTATTGCTTTCCAAACTTCCATTGCTTTGAACATCCGCTCATGTACGGCATTGTCGACGGAATAGCCGTGGGTATAAGTAGGCAGCAGAAAGGTTTTTGTAGCTGTAAGCTCAAGGATTTCCTGCATAATTCGCACGGTTTCACTAAAATTGCAGGTGACCAAAAGGGGCGACTCTTTATCCGGGCCGTTTATTTCAATAAGTTCGCACGGCGTTTGCTCCATCATGATATTGTATGGAATGGGGTCTTTGTTTAGCCCCACAATAGCACCTAAAGCATCAGCAAAATCATGATCCAGATCCGCACATTCGTGGGGTTCCAACTCTTTTTCTAGAACAGCTGCGGCAAATTCAATACAGCTTGAGAATCCGCAATTTCCGCAGTCAGTATCTGGTAAAAATTCGGAAAGTGCTTCAGCTTGAGGCGGATAAATCTCCGCCATTTCCTGCTCCACAACCATTCCCAACCTCCTTCGCTTGGTGGTGTTTAATAAGGATAATCGACAATAATGGTGTCATAAATTCCCGGATCCTTTCAAATATAGGTTACTCATTCATTAATTCGCTATATCGTACTTTTATGGGTTTTCTTTCCAGGATCATGCTGTAACAGAGGCAAAATTTGGTCACTATATCCTTTGATAACGGTGTCTGGTAATGTCTGAGCCGCCCAAGCCAGCGACTGAGCCTTTGTCCGCGGATATAATCGGGTTGGAGCAAAAAATCCCTTTTGATGTCTGCCCGCAGCAACACAAAAAAAATCAGACAG
>PVMK01121309.1_pt1 | contig 12615 bp, 13 predicted proteins | sample 1853481 | NCBI WGS metagenome assembly PVMK01 (sample SAMN08533507, study PRJNA380276) | Marine sediment metagenome, whole genome shotgun sequencing project.
TTCGGAATTCCGGCGCCTCGGCTCGGGCATGGACCATGGCGCCGCGGCGCACGCTGACATTTGCCTCCACCATGCAGCGATTCTTCTCTTCCGACAGCGTCACATCAATGCGAGAAACGCTCTCGTCGCAACGTGCGAGGCGCCCGAACCGCTCCTCCATGTGCTCTCTCAAGCTCTCCGCGAGCGCCACGTTCCTACCCGAAATGATGATCTGCATCCCGTGCCTCCTCTAGCGTGATGCTGCCCTGCTCAAGATATCCTCGACTTCGTCCGAAGTCGCCTCCCAGGTAAATCGAGCCGCGTGCCGTTCGGCGTTGGCTCCGAATTCCTCTCTCAACCTCTCGTCTTCCACGAGTCGCCTGAGCGCCGCGGACCATTCCGTCACGTTGTCGTGCGGCACCAGGAACCCGGTCACGCCGTCCCTGACCGACTCACGCAGACCCGGCGAATCACTCGCCACAGACGGGGTTCCGCAAGCCGCGGCCTCTACATTCGTGATCCCCCAGCCCTCTTTGGGTGACGGATAGACGTTTGCCCACGCCGACCGCAGGATTCGGACCTTCTGATCCTCCGAGACGAATCCTACAAAAGCCACCTGGCTCCCGAGATCCAGATCTTGGGCCAGGCGCTCGAGCCGGTGCCGGTCATCCCCCTGGCCGACGACGAGGAACCTCACGGTCAGTCCCTCGCGCCGAAGTCGATCCAGCGCCCGCAGGACGATGTCGATTCCCTTGTACCGGCGGAGGCGGCCCACGTACGCGATCGTAGGCGTGGCGGCGCGATCAGCGTCCGGATCGGGTCGAAACACCGAGTGATCGATTCCCGGGTAGCTGACGTGAATGCGATCTCGCGAGAAGCCGCGGTGCTCCAAATCCTCGGCTGTGCTGTCCGAGATGACAACCACCTCACTCCCCCGGTACACGAGGGGCATCAGGCGCTCAGCCGCCCATACAGTGGCAGCGACGGGGAATCTCTCCTGCTGAAACGCGGTCGATCCGAACAGATGGGGAACCAGTCCCACGACAGGCGTGTCCATCCAGATGGGTGTAAACAGGGGTAGCTTGTTGATGTCCTCGACGACGACGTCAAAGACGCCCCCGGCCGCTACGATGGACCGGTACCCCCGTCGTACGTGCAGCGGAAACGTGTACCGAGTGCCGGTCCGGACCCCGCGCATCCGGTCAACGATCTCCTCCCCGCGCGCCGACTCCCAGCCCGAGACGAGCAGCGACACGTCATGCCCCCGCGCCGCCAGTCGCCCGAAGATCTGGTGGAGATGCACCTCCGCGCCCCCCGCCTCCGGGTTGAGTCTGTCCTGCCAGTTCACGACCAGAATGCGCACGATGGAGTCCGGCCGGTTCAGGAATTGGTAATTTCGCGCCCCACGGCGTCCAGCACGCCGTTCACAAACCCCGGGCTGTCGTCGCTGCCGTAATGCTCCGCGAGGCGGATCGCCTCATGTATCGCGACGCGTGGCGGGACATCGTCGATCGTCAGTATCTCGACCGTTCCTATGCGGAGGATGTTGCGATCGATCGCTGAAAGGCGGTCCAGCCGCCAGTTCGGCATGCAAGCCTCGATACGGCTGTCGCATTCAGGAAGTCGCTCATCCAGCGCCTTGATCAGACGGTCGATGTAGGGTCGGTACCGTGCGCTCACACGTCGCCCGCCCAGAGCCTGGCGGGCCCAATCACGAATGGGACCTTCACCCGTCATGTCCCAACCGTATAGGATCTGCAGAACCCAGCTGCGAGCCCTGGATCGCGGGTTGACGGGCTTCATTTCAGGCGGGCTACCAGATCGCACATTTCGAGCACCGCGAGGGCCGTCTCCTCGCCCTTGTTCCCTTTTGCGCCTCCAGCTCTCGCCATCGCCTGCTCCCCGTCCTCCGTCGTCAGCAGGCCGAAACCGACGGGTACTCCCGTTTCACGTGCGAGAGCCTCGAGACCCACGGTCGCCCCCAAGGAAACGTATTCGAAGTGCGGCGTTTCGCCGCGGATGACGCACCCCAGGGCGAGGACTCCGTCGTAATGGCCACGCGTGATTGCCAGGCGCGCTCCGAGGCACAGCTCCCATGCACCGGGAACGCGCACTACATCGATATTCTCGGGGTCGACGTCGTGCGCCTCGAGACACTGGCGGGCGCCTTCCTCGAGGCGCCGCGTGATCGGCTCGTTGAATCGGCTCACCACGAGGCAGACCCTGAGATCCCGCCTCTCGGTTGAGCCCTCTCGGGCGCTCATCAGGATCCGAGCAGGTGGCCCAGCTTTTTCCGCTTGACCTCGAGGTACTCGTGATTGAGATCGGTCGGCGTAACCTCCAGGGGGACCCGGTCGGTGATCTGCAGACCGAATCCCTCCAGGCCCGTGAGCTTCTTCGGGTTGTTTGTCATGGCTCTAATCTTCTCGAGCCCCAGATCGAGGAGAATCTGAGCACCAATTCCGTAGTTGCGCAGATCCGCCGGGAAACCCAGCATCTCGTTCGCCTCGACGGTATCGTGTCCCCGGTCCTGAAGCTCATACGCCCGCAGCTTGTTGAGCAGGCCGATCCCTCGCCCTTCCTGGTCGAGATAGACGATCACTCCACGGCCCTCCTCCGCGATTCGACACATCGCCGCCTGCAGCTGTCCACCGCAATCGCACCGACCTGAGTGGAACACGTCTCCCGTCAGACACTTGGAGTGGACTCTCACAAGCACGTCATCGAGTCCCGCTACCTCACCGCAAACGAGGGCGATGTGCTCCCTGTCGTCCACGAGATTCGAATAGCCGATCACCCGGAATTCCCCGTATGGAGTCGGAAGCATCGCCTCAGCAACCCGGCTCACGAGACGCTCGTTCTTGAGGCGATAAGCGACGATCTGAGCAACCGTGATGAACGGCATGTCGTGTTGGGTCGAGAACTTCTCCAGCTCGGGCCGCCGGGCCATTGTCCCGTCGTCGTTCAGGATCTCGCAGATCACTCCGGCCGGGGCCAGGCCCGCGAGTCGCGCCAGGTCCATCGAAGCCTCCGTCTGTCCGACCCTCTGAAGGACCCCACCCACCTTCGCTCGCAGAGGAAATACGTGGCCCGGTCGAATGAAGTCGGACGGCTTCGAGCTCGGGTTGACCGCCATCTGGATGGTGGACGCCCGATCGCTGGCGGAAATGCCCGTAGACACGCCCATCTCCGCCGTCGCGTCGATGGATACGGTGAACGCCGTACCGTTCGGGTCCTGCCCGCGACCGTCGGACATCAGCGGCAGGTCGAGGCGATCCGCAATCTCCGGAGCGAGTGTCAGACAGATGAGTCCCCGCCCGTGAGTCGCCATGAAGTTGATCATCTCCGGTGTGACCAGTTCGGCAGCACACACCAGGTCTCCCTCGTTCTCCCTGTCTTCGTCATCGGCCACGATCACGAGACCGCCTGCCCTGATGACGTCTATGGCTTCACGTACCTTTCGGTCTTCGGAGGACACCACCGTCCGACCCCTCTCTATCTGTGCGTCAGGCCGCATCGACTTCGCGGTACGGTCGCAGTAACTGGTCCACATACTTACCTACGAGATCTGCTTCGAGGTTGACGAGCGAACCCGACTCAAGCCGACCCACGTTGGTGTGACTCAATGTATACGGAATGATCGCCACTTCCGCGACGTCCTGAAAGAGCCGATTCACCGTCAGGCTGATACCGTCGAGGGCGATCGACCCGTACAGAACCGTGAGCCTCGCAATTTCCGCCGGCATGCGAAAACGCAGGAAGACGGTTTCCCCTGCCCTCTCGACCTCTGTGATCTCGCCGACTCCGTCGACGTGACCCTGAACGAGATGTCCGCCCATCGGCTCGCCGGCGCGGATGGCCCGTTCCAGATTGACCTCGCGGCCCGGAGTGAACTCACCCAACGTCGTACGCGAGAGCGTAGTGCGAATCGACTCGAAGGTGAACTCCTCGCCCGCTGCGTCAAATACCGTGTGGCAGACTCCGTCGATGGCCAGGCTGTCGCCCCCGCTGAGCAATTCGGCCAGCTCGGGCGCCGACATGAAAAAACGAATGCCCTTGTCGAACTCCTCTCGCCCCGCGACGCGTCCCACCGTCTCCACAAGTCCAGTAAACATCATGCGGCCTCTCTGAGCGCTTCACGCGCCTGCAAGTCCTCCAGCTCGAGAAGCACATCCCGTCCCAGCCTGTCGTGATGCACGACCCGCCAGTCGTCGGGGTCCGTTCTCGTGCCTTCCGCGAACGCCGGCACTCCCTGCGGACCGAGAATGACCGGAGCATAGATCAGATACTGCCTTCGCGCGTGACATGCGCCGAGGAGGGCCGCGGCGAGTGTTCCTCCACCCTCCGCCAGAACGGAACGTATTCCCCTCGCCTGCAGCTCGCGCAGCACAGAATCCAGGTCGAGTCGGGTTCCGTCGGCTCTCACCTTGGCGACCATGGCCCCCCGAACCTCCAGAGCCCTGCGCCGGGCGTCTTCGCAATCCTCCCTACACAGAACCAGTAGGGGCGCTTGTTCAGTGCTGTTCACGAGCCGGCCTGCGGGATCGAGCTCGAGGCGCGGATCGAGCACAACTCGCACGGGTGGTACTCGGGGGCTCGAGTAATGGCGAACCGTGAGTAACGGGTCATCGATGACGGCTGTCCTGCCCCCCACCATGATGGCGTCGTGTCCGGCCCTGAGTCGATGAACGAATGACGCCGCCTCAGGCCCCGTGATGTCCGTACGCTCGCCCGGGCGGGCGGCGATCCGTCCATCCAGGGACAGGCCCAGTTTGAGGGATACCCAGGGCCCGCGGCCCAGACGGTCCCAGATGAAGGGACCGTTAAGGCGGGCCGCCTCTTCCGAACGCACGCCACCCACGACTTTGAGGCCGGCCGACTCCAACTCCCGGGCACCTCCGGCCGCGACGCGGTCTGGATCGGCGGTTCCATACACGACTCGCTCGATACCGGCCTCGAGGATCGAGCTCGTGCACGGAGGCTTCTTCCCATGATGATTGCACGGTTCCAGGGTAACGTAGAGAGTCGATCCCGCGGCCGCTGCCCCCGCCTGCCGGATCGCCATGACCTCGGCGTGCTCTCCGCCGTACTCGGCATGGAACCCCTCTCCGACGATCGCTCCACCCCGCACGATCACAGCGCCCACCAGGGGATTTGGGGATACGCGTCCCCAGCCACCGTGGGCAATCTCCAGGGCGCGGTCCATGAACTCAGGTTGTTGAGCCACTGCCACGGGGCGGGTCATGCAGGACTCTCCAGGCGCACCACGCCGGAACCGCCGAGGATCTCACCACACACGAATCCGGGCGTTCCTTCCGCTTCCACGCTGTCGAGGACTTCGTTGACAGATTCCGGCCGCACAATGGCTATCATGCCCACACCCATATTCAGCGTCTCGTACAGGTCGTCCCGACCGAGCCCGCTTTCACGCGCGAGAACACCGAATACCGGCCCCGGGTCCCAACTGTCGATATTCACTACCGCATCACAGTCTGATGGAAGGACCCGCGAGAGGTTGCCGGGAATTCCCCCGCCCGTGATGTGGGCCAGCGCTCGGATTCTGCCGGCACGGCAAGCGGGCGCGAGAGTCCGAAGGTACGAGATGTGTACTCGCAGCAGGACGTCAGCCACCGACTCTCCCGTGCCCGGAAACTCGTCCCCGACCCCCAGACCCATATGGTCGAACAGGATACCCCGGGCCAGACTGTAGCCGTTAGTGTGGAGCCCGGACGAGGGCAGCGCGACAAGCTGATCGCCGACCGCCAGCGACCCTCTCCCCGGTACGTCGAAGCTCACACGGCCGACGATGAAACCGGCAAGATCGTAGTCCTCAGGAGAGTACATGCCCGGCATTTCGGCGGTCTCTCCGCCAAGCAGGGCGCAACCGTTCTCCCGGCACCCGCGAGCGATTCCGGACACCACATCGAACGCCACGTCCGTGTCCAGGCGGCCGCATGCGAAATAGTCCAGGAAAAACAGCGGCTCCGCGCCCTCGGTCAGGATGTCGTTGACGCAGTGGTTGACCAGATCTTCGCCGACAGTGTCGTGCCGGCCCGCCATCCTTGCGACGAGCACTTTTGTGCCTACCCCGTCGGCGCTTGCCACGAGCTCAGGATCACCCTCGAGTCGGAACCGGGCGCCAAACGAACCGAAGTTGCCGCTCACTTCGGCCGAGCGCGTCGAGGCGGCGAGGGCCGAGAGACGGTTCGTCAGGCTCTCGGCGGCACGAATGTCCACGCCGGCATCCGCATAGGTGAAGCGCACGTCCCCCGTCATCAACCCGTCTCTCTTTCAAGTCTCTCCGGAGCGGATATCCCCAGCACCGTCAGCCCGGAGCGAAGGGTGACTTGTACCGCCCGAGCCAACGCGAGGCGCGCCGGCCGGCTGGGACCGTCGGCCAGCAGCCTGCGCTCCGGGTCGAGATTCCCCTCGTGATACCACCCGTTGACGGCTGCCGCGACTTCCTCGAGATAGTTGCATATCTGATACGGAGCCCTCGCCTGAGCCGCGGCCCTCACGCTCTCGGGAAACCGGAGTACCCTCATCAGCACCTGGCGCTCCGTACCGGAATCGAGATGAGCCAGGTCGGCATCCGTCGCGGCGATGGTCTCCGGATCTACCTCTCCCCGGCGGAACACACTGCACATCCGTGCGTGAGCGTACTGCACCTTGTACACCGGATTCGCCTCCGATGTGTCCAGCGCAAGGTCGAGATCGAACGTCAGTGGAACCTCGGCACGCCGCATCAGGAAGAAGTAGCGCGCCACGTCGGGTCCAGTCTCCGCCACCAGATCGCGCAGGGTGACGAACTGACCGGTGCGCTTAGACATGCGGACCTCTTCGCCGTCCTGCATGACGGTCACGAGCTGGATGAGCAGCACCTCGAGGAAGTCCTCGTCCAGCCCCAGGGACGTGAGCGCCGCCTGCATTCGTGGCACGTGTCCGTGGTGATCAGCCCCCCACACGTCGATCGCCCGGTCGAACCCGCGAACTGCCTTGTCCAGGTGGTAGGCAATGTCGGAAACGAAGTACGTGTGCGAGCCGTCGCTCTTGACCAGGACCCTGTCCTTCTCGTCCCCGAGATCGGTCGTACGGAGCCACACGGCGCCCTCGTCGAGATAGGCAAGGCCGGACTCTCCGAGGCGGTCCAGTAGATCCGAAACCTCGCCGCCGCCGTACAGGGACGATTCATCAAACCACCGATCCATCCGGACGCCGAAGTCGACCAGGTCGGATTCCTGTTCCCCACGCAGCAGCGCGGCCGCGCGCTCCGACAGCAAACGTACGCGAGCGGGGCGCTCCATACCGCTAAGATCCTGTCCGATCTTATCGGCCAGGTTCTGCGCGATATCGATGATATACGCTCCCTGATATCCGCGCTCGGGCATCTCGACTTGCTCTCCGCCCGCCTGCCGCATGCGAATATCAACCGACTCACCCATTAATTCGATCTGGCGTCCGGCGTCGTTGACGTAGAACTCACGTGTGACGTCGTGTCCCGTCCACTCGAGAAGCGAGGCCGTGGCATCTCCGATCGCAGCGCCCCGCCCATGCGCCACGTGGAGTGGCCCGGTCGGATTGGCCGACACGAATTCGACGTTGTAGCGCAGCGGATGCGCAGCCGTCGAACGGCCCCACTCCACGTCTTGTGACAACAGATCCCGCAGGCCATCCCATAGAACGCGGTCCGAGAGCCGGAAATTAAGGAATCCCGGCCCGGCGACGGAAACATCCGACACGCCAGCACACTCACAATCGATCCGTTCAGCAAGGTCCGTCGCTATATCGTGCGGGCGGCGTCCCAGTCTTCCAGAAAGGACGAGAGCCGCATTGGACGAGTATTCGCCGTGCTTAGGATCGGCCGGGCGCTCGACGTGGGGTATGAAATCCTCCGCAGCACCGATAGCGATCGCGGCTTCCTTCACGGCTGCGGCGACAGCGCGCGCCGGAGAGCAGAGGACCTCAGTCCCCCCCATCGCCGCCGTCCTTGCTCCCCTTGCCCGACTTCGCCGCGCCGCCGTCCTTCTCGGCACTGGAATCCGCCTTGCCCGGAGCTGATCCCGACCCGCTCCTGTAGTCAGTAGCGTAGAAGCCCGGCCCCTTGAACACGAGACCGCCGCCACTGGAAATCAGGCGACGAACGAGCCCACCGCACTCGGGACATTCGGTTATCGGATCCTCATTGATGCCCTGGAACCGCTCAAAAGCCTGTCCACACTCACGACATTCGTATTCGTACGTCGGCATGCATTCCTCTTCCTGTGCCGCCCTGCCTCAGGAGGGCCGGTAACTGCCCCACAGCTCGCCCAAGCGAGCGCTGATTTCGCCCACGGTGGCCCTGACTTTGACCGCCTCGACCATGGAGGGCAGGACGTTGATTTCAGCCTGCGCTGCCGCCGTGACATCGGCCAGCGCCTTCTCGACGGTGTCACCGTCCCGGCGTGCCCGAACCTCGGTCAGGCGCCGGCGCTGCGATTGCTGCAGTTCCTCGTAATCCGGAACGACGATTGGCACGTACGGCTCTTTCTCCGCATAGACGTTGATGCCGACCACGCCTCGCTCGCCGCTCTCGAGCTCCAGCTGCCAGGCGTAGGCGGCCCGGTGGATTTCCTCGGTCATGAACGGTACAGCAGCTGCGGCCCCTCCAAGCTCCTCGATCCTCTCCAGGTAAGTTCCTGCAAGCTCCTCGAGCCTCTCCGTGAGGCTCTCGACATAATAGGAGCCGCCCAGCGGATCGACCGTATCGCGAACCCCGGATTCTTCAGCCAGAACCTGCTGGGTCCGCAGGGCGAGTCGCGCAGCCTCCGCACCCGGCAACGCAAGAGCCTCGTCATAGCTGTTTGTGTGCAAGGACTGCGTGCCCCCCAGGACGGCGGCCAGGGCCTGTACTGTTACGCGTACCACGTTGTTCAGAGGTTGCTGCGCCGTGAGCGTTGATCCAGCAGTCTGGGTATGGAATCGCAACCGACAACTGAGATCAGACCCACCGAACTCCTCGCGCACGATGCGCGCCCACAACCGTCGTGCCGCCCGGAACTTGGCGACTTCTTCGAACAGGTTATTGTGGGCCGCGAAGAAGAAGCTCACACGTGGAGCGAATTTCTCGACCTCCAGGCCACGGTCCAGAGCCCGTCGAACGTACTCCTTCGCGTTGGCGAGCGTGAACGCCAGTTCCTGGGCTGCCGTGGCCCCCGCCTCCCTCATATGGTAGCCGCTGATCGAAGTACTGTTCCAGCGGGGCAACTCCTCCGAGCAGAAAGAGAATATGTCCGTGACGAGGCGGAGACTCGGCTCGACCGGGTAGATGTAGGTGCCGCGCGCGATGAATTCCTTCAGGATGTCGTTCTGGACCGTGCCCGCCAGGTTTCCTCTAGCAATCCCGCGCCCGTCAGCCACCGCTACGTACATTGCGAGGAGGATTCCCGCCGTGGAGTTGATCGTCATGGACGTGGAGACACGATCCAGCGGAATCTCCGCGAACAGGCGGTCCAGGTCGTCCAGCGTATCAACAGCGACTCCCACGCGTCCGACTTCGCCGTTCGCCCGTGGATCGTCGGAGTCCAGTCCCATCTGTGTGGGGAGATCGAACGCAACGGACAGCCCCGTCTGACCCGAATCCAGGAGATACCGGAACCGTTCGTTCGTCTCCTCTGCGGTGCCAAAGCCCGCATACTGCCGCATGGTCCATGGGCGGCCCCTGTACATGTCTGAGTGCACACCCCTCGTGAACGGCCACTCACCCGGAGCACCCGGAGCCGGGACGCCTTGGTTGACGACGTCCGCCGGCCCATACACTCGTTCGATCTCGATGCCCGAACTCGTCCGTCGCCCACGATCATGCGACATGGCTCACCTCTACTCGATCCGAAGAAGGACGGCGTCCCGCTCTACCGCCTGTCCCGCTGCGACTTCGACCGACACCACCGTGCCAACCGCGTCAGCCCGCAACTCGTTCTCCATCTTCATTGCCTCCATGACGATCAGGCCGTCTCCAGGCACCACGTCCTGCCCCTCCTCCACCTCGACTCGGACGATGAGTCCGGGCATCGGCGCCCGAACCTCCCTTCGAGTCTCGACAGGAGCCGCATGCGATGCCAGTTCCCGGATGTAGCGCCCCCTCTCGTCCTCGACTCTGACCTCAAACAGCCTGCCCTCCAACTCGATCACCCAGCCGTCGTTGCGACGCCTGGCGAACAGGCACAGCGACCTGCCGTCCATTCGCAGGTGCTGTCGATCCGAGCCCGGCAGCGTCGAGATGTCCGCATCGCTGACATCTCCATCGATCCTCAAGCGTCCATCCTCGACCAGGATCTCCCGCATGTCATCGCCAATGGTTGCGAAGTAACGAATCTCCTGTTCGCTCATCGTCTCCGCCTCTTCATCTTCAGCGCCGATCCAACCATACGATCGTCTCGACGTGCGCCGTCTGCGGGAAGGCGTCGAACGGTTGTACCTCGCGCACCTCCCAGCCGCTCGCCAGCCTCGCCAAGTCCCTCGCCAGCGTGGCTGGATCACAGCTTACGTAGGCGAGAGACCTCGCCTCTCCCGATACCAGGGCCCGAGAGACCCGTCGCGACAACCCGGCCCGAGGTGGATTGACGACGACGAGGTCCGCCGGCAACAGAGACGCGATTCGCTGTTCGACCCGATCCGCCACGAAGGCGACCTCTGTGCCAACACTTGACGACGCCGCGATACCCGCGTCCACAGCGGCCCCCGAGACCTCGCATGCAGTAACGCTCGCGCCCTGGCCAGCCCAGCGGATCGCGCGCGCGCCGACTCCGGCGTAGAGATCGAGAATGTTCATCCCGTCCACGTTTCCGGCACGTTCATCCAACCACGCGTCCATCGCTGCCGACACTGTCCGGTTCACCTGAAGGAACACGTCTGCCGGCAAGTCGAACTCGATGCCCTGCCACCGATCTTCCAGGGTCTTCTCCCCCGCCAGATGTGCCAGGCTTCCATCCGCACGCACGTGATGACAGCCAATCAACCCGGGCACGCCCGACAGCAGCCCTTCGTACGCTGAAGGTTCGACGGCCGCGCCACCACGAATCAGGAGGTCCACTTCCCCCTCTGCCGATGCACGCAGGGTGATACGGATGTCCTCTCCCTGAGGCAGGATCGCAGCCGCCCCCCATAGCTCGCGGACTCCTTCCCAAGCAGCTGAGATGGCAGGCTCCGCAAGGAGGCACTTCGACACCTCCAGGACGGCGTCCGGCTCGTCCAGCCTGCGATAACCCACGACGGGCGTCTGTCCGCTTCTTCGAACCGAGAACGTTACCCGATTGCGGTAGAAGAACTCGCTCCCGGCAACGGCCAACTCGGGCACCCTGAGATCCATGCCGCCGATCCGGCGGAGCGCGTCCTCTACCAGTCCCCGCTTCACCCTCCTCTGCTCGCGCGGATCGAGATGCTGTACCTGGCAACCGCCGCACCGGTCGTACAGCGGGCATGGCGCCTGTCGCCAGCCACTTCCTCTCTCGAGGAAGCGTACCACCCATCCCCTCGCCCACCGTGATCGCTCCTCCGCGATCGCGACGTCCGCGACATCGCCAGGGGCCGTCCGCGGGACGAACACTACCCTTCCCGACCCTCCCTCCCGACTCCGCTGCCGCCCGCGGCGATGCGGTCCACAGAAACCCGAACCGTTCGCACCGGCGCCGAGGCGGCCGTGGCCGTGGCCTCTTCACGCCAGGTTACCATCACGCCAGGTCCTCCGGCCGGAAGCGCCGACGCCATTCGCTCATCCCCACCTGCGATCCCGCGGGTGCGAGCGTGCCAACGTCCACGGAGATGCCGGATCCGCCCCGCCTGCCTCTGTGCTCCAGCAGCGTCGCCGCAACAGCCGCGGCTCGAGCGTGCCAATCGGCGCCTCCTGACTCAACCAACCCGGGATGACGCTCGACGTACCGGACGGAGATGTCGCCCGCCCGGAAGTCCGGTTCGTCCATTACGGCGAGGTGGAACGGCTGAGTCGTACGCACACCCTCGATCTGGAGCTCGCGGAGGGCTCGACGCATCCGGAGAATCGCCTGGTCACGATCTGCAGCGTGCACGATCAGCTTGCCGAGGAGTGGGTCGTAATGCAGTCCCACGTCGAAGTGCTCGACGATCCCTCCGTCCCAGCGCACTCCCGGGCCGCACGGCACTTGGAGCGAGGTGATCCTCCCGCTCGACGGCAGGAAACCATGGAACGGATCCTCACCGCTGATCCTGCATTCCAGTGAGTGCCCCACGGGCCAGTCGGCGTTGGGCTGGACGGAGAGTGGCTCTCCCGCTGCGACCCGCAACTGTTCCTGCACCAGGTCGACTCCGGTGACAAACTCGGTGACCGGATGCTCCACCTGTATCCTGGTGTTCATCTCCAGGAAGAAGAACTCACCATCCTGATACAGGAACTCGACCGTGCCAGCGCCGACGTAGCCAACCGCACGGGCCGCGGCCACCGCGACATGACCCATACGCGCCCGTAGATCGGCATCGACTGCTGGAGACGGGGACTCCTCGATCAGCTTCTGGTGACGTCGCTGGATCGAGCACTCCCGCTCGCCGAGATGGATCACGCATCCCTTCGAATCTGCAAGGACCTGGATCTCTATGTGCCGCGGATCCAACAGATACTTTTCAACGTAC
>PVMK01122441.1_pt1 | contig 12612 bp, 10 predicted proteins | sample 1853481 | NCBI WGS metagenome assembly PVMK01 (sample SAMN08533507, study PRJNA380276) | Marine sediment metagenome, whole genome shotgun sequencing project.
TTTCTTTGCCACGTGAATCACCCAAAAGTATGATTATGGTTCGTCGGCCAATGCCGGGAATTCTACTTAAACATAGAGTACGCTACGGCATTAAGACGGAAAGGGGCAAAGAAGAAAATCGACGGACCGAAAGGAGGGCAGGCCACAACGGATGCCCCGATTGTACGACAAATATCGAAAAACCTGTCCGCCAGTGGTGGTACTGGCCTGCCAGGTCGCTTCGCTCGGGCCTCTCACCAACAATGGCGCCTCCCAAGCCTTTAGAAAGAGTAGAAAACGTAACGATGCGTTGACACGGCCCAATCCATAGCTTTATTTTTACACGGATCTGGTCGGTGCCCTAAAACGGCAGTTAAGGCCCGGATTTCACTAGCAAGCGCTAGAGCCTGGGCCCACTTGTTGCGCAGTCATCCTTAAAAGGTATCACTATGAACAAATCTATGATTCTCTGTGCCCTGTGTACCCTGTGCGTGTGCTCTGTTTTCTCAGAGCAAGTCTACGGGGCAGCGCCTCAACCCAATATTATTTTGGTAATGACAGATGACCAAGGCTATGGCGATCTCGCTTGTCACGGACATCCGTTTCTAAAGACACCCAATCTGGACAAGCTGTATGCCCAAAGCACGCGTTTTACTGACTTCCATGCCAGCCCGACATGTGCTCCTACCCGGTCGGCGCTGATGAGCGGGCGGGCGCCCTTTAAGAATGGGGTGACCCATACTATTCTTGAACGCGAACGCATGGCGCTTTCCGCGACCACCATTGCCCAGGTACTAAAAACAGCCGGTTATACCACGGGTATCTTTGGTAAATGGCATCTGGGCGATGCAGACGCTTATCAACCCAATCGACGTGGTTTCGACGAGGTGTTTATCCACGGTGCAGGTGGTATCGGTCAGAACTATCCTGGTACCCAAAGCTCGGTTGCCGGAACCGATTATTTCAATCCGATCCTTAAACACAACGATACCTTTGTTCAAACAGAAGGGTATTGCACAGATGTCTACTTTCAACAGGCGCTGTCGTGGATCAAGCAGAGCAAAGAGAGACCCTTCTTTGCCTACATATCGACCAACGCGCCTCATAGTCCCTATAAGGTGGCTGATAAATATAAAGCCATGTATCAGGGAAAATGCAGCGACAGTTCCGCGGCATTTTTCGGAATGATCACCAATATCGACGAGAATATGGGACTGCTCATGAAGAAACTGGATGAATGGGATCTTGCAGATAACACACTGCTTATTTTCATGACCGACAACGGAACTGCCGCGGGCACGTTCAACTACGGAATGAAAGGAAGAAAAGGAACTGTCAACGAAGGCGGCACCAGGGTACCGCTCTTTTTCAGGCTGCCCGGCAAGACCAAGCCAGGTGTCGACATTGACCGTTTGGCGCGACACTATGATTTGTTTCCGACATTGGCCCAATTTGCTGGCGCAACAATCCCACAGGACTTAAACCTTGATGGTCGAAGTTTGATGCCGTTAATCGAAAACCCCAAAGCTGACTGGGACGATCGATTTACCTTTTTTCACATAGGCCGATGGGGAAAGAAAAATGCTCCAGGGCGATGGGGAACAGGAGACACCGATCCTGACAAAGCCAAGTACAAAGGTTTTGCCGTGCGAAATGAGAAATGGCGCCTTGTCGGCAAAAGTGAGCTCTATAACATCGACGAGGACCCGGGCGAACAGAATAACGTGGCCAGCGAAAACCCACAAGTAGTTCAACAAATGCTCGAAGCGTATGACAAATGGTGGGATGAAGTCAGGTCGCTGATGGTCAATGAAGATGCTTCGCTGGATACGGGCAATCCATTTCGCGACCAGAGTGATAAACAGAGAGAGGAAAAAGGGATTCCTAAAGCAAATTCGGAGTCGGTGTAGCGGGATTCGCAAGAATTCCGATGAATCTGGGCTGAATTCTTGCGAATCCAGCTACGGTCAGTCGCTGCGTCGACTTCAAAAACGCTATAGAAGCGCGGCTTCAGAGAAGCCCGGCTTCTTGAACGAAAGGAGTTCGAAATGACCTAAATTCAGCCTGTTGTTTCCCAGGCGGTTGCGACAGATGGCTTGTTTTACAGAGGAGACGATCGGAGCAACGGACAAAACCCATGAATACTTTCCCCGAAGTTGGGACCCCAGGAGACGAGAAAAAACTGGCAGCGCGTCGAGGGTCGCTCTCGGTCAGCGCTGCGCCATCCGCTCAGGGTAGACGACCAATTCGATCCGCCGATTGCGGGCCTGGCCGCTCTTGGTGGCGTTGGAGACCACCGGATGGTTGGCCCCATGGCCGATGACGAACAACTGCTTGGCGGGCAAGGCGCCCCGCTGAATGAGCGTGTTGTACACCGCCAACGCCTGGGCGGCCGAAAGATGGTGGTTCGATGGAAATTGCTGAGAATGAGTCGGCTGGTCGTCGGTGTGGCCCTCGATCCCGATGAACTGGTTGGGGAAGGTGCGCCGCAAGTCGGCGGCCACGTTTTGGATAAGTTGCTCCGCGCCGCTCTTGAGATAGGGACTTCCCTCGACGAACAACCCGTCGCCGGCCAACTCCACCCGCACCACGTCGCCATCCTGCCGGACGGTCGCGCCGGGGATGTTGGTAATCGTGAGGTTCTTGAGCAAGCTGTTGTTGGCCCGAATTTCGGCACCGGCACGTTTTTCGACCGAAGCCAACAACGCCGACGTTTGGGACTTCAGTTGCGAGTTGTTCTCGCGCAGCGCCAGGAGTTGGTTGGTCGTGGTTCTGAGTTGCTGCCGGGTGGCGGTCACCTCGTCGTTCAAGAGCTGAATCTGTTGCCGCGATTGGGCGAGCAAGGTCTCCAGTTCTTGGTTGTCCCGGTCGAGCGTCTGGGCGCGACTTTGATACTCCTGGGTTTGCTGCGCCAGGGTTTGCATCTGTTGCTGTAGCCCAGCACTGCCATTCTGGTTGGGCTTGAACACAAGCCGACCGCAGCCGCTGGTTAAGAGCAGTAAGACGAGTGCGATCGAGGTCGTGGCGTGCGACGCGGTCTTCATGCGACAATGAGATAGAGAGTACTGGTGCCTCTGGAGGGGGACCGTAGCAAGCACCCTACCGGCTCACAAGGCCAACTCCGCCACTCGCCTTGCTAGCAGCGGTCGACTCAGTCGCCTGCCACGGCGCTGGGGTCTCCGGATAGCAGCCGTAGAACCGCTTGACGTAGTTGCGGTGCCATCGCTGGGGACGGTGCGGCTGCCAACCGAGCCGCTGCATCAGCCAGTCAGAAAGGCGCGAATTGAAAGCATCGCAGAGCAGCGCGTCGGTGCCTTTGGTTCGCGCCACCCGTCGAGAGTCAGCAACGCCGCTCGGATCGTGGCGTAGGACGTCTCCCGCGTGGAGACGATGTATTTGAGCGCCAGAAAGTTGGGAAACCGCCGCGGCTGGTTGTAGTAGAGCAAGCAGCGGTCCGGGGCGCCGCGGGCGTGGTACACCGGCCCCGCCGGCCAAATCTCCGGCCAGGCGATCAGCTTGGGCCAGCGCCGAAAGTGAATCGCGATCAATTTGCCGCCCCCGGTTTCGATCACTCCATAGGGGCGCTGGCGGATTGCCTCCTCGGCGGCACTGCGATTCTCGATGGTTTGCATCACGATCGAAGGCATCACTTTTCCTCATCTTGGACGTTATGTCGCCCGAACAGAACCCTTTTGATCTGTTGCCAGATCGCCAGCATGACGCCCAACATGCCGAAGCTCGCCAGCAGTACTACCGGCATCAGCCAGCCCACGCTGAACACAGCCTGCAAGCCGGGCGACCAAAACACGGGCCAGTCCACGACGACCGCCAAGGTGCCAAGCAGAGAAATGGACCGTAGGGGATCACGTCGTCGCGATGGAGCACCAATTGCAGGATACCGATCACCAGTGCGGCAAACGGGGCGACAAAGAAAATGACGACCCCCGCCTGCCAACCGACGAAGGTGCCGACCATCATCATCAGCGTCACGTCGCCGAAACCCATCGCCTCGCGGCCCAATGCCCAGGTTCCCACGAGCCGCACCACCCAGATCATTGCTCCGCTGACGGCCATGCCCAACAGCGCGGTCGCCAGCCCCACCCAGGCCGCGCCGCCGAACCACCACACAGCCGCAATGGCCACGCAACCGACCGCGGCGATTGCTCCCAGCGGCGGTCGCGTCAGTTCTCGCAACACGCGTCGCGCGATCACCGCCAGTGCTCGGCACGTGCCACGTCGGCCCCGCCAGATCCGCGGCGTCAGCGCGAAGCACCACAGCCACCAGCAGGCTTGCGCCAAGACGAGCGCTTGCCAACCGTTGAGATCGTTGGACCACTGGTTCGGCGCGGCCAACGTGACCGGCTCAGCATACATGTTGATCCCCGCCGCCGCGGGCGGCAGTATCACCAGTTCGCCAATCACCGGCGGCACATTGCGCACTTCCACGTGGGGCAGCAGCCCCATCGGCAGTGCGGTCATGAGCACCAAGCCCAAGAGCGTGCCCGGCACGGTGATCTCGTCGGGGATGATCTTCTCATCGATATCAATGAAACTGGCCGCCACCATCAGGGCGATCAGAACGGCGTGGCTGACGAACATCGCGTGAGTGATCCCGTCAGACACTACTGGCAAGGCCAACGGAATCGGCCCGCCGAACACTCCGCTGAGGATGTCTTGAACCTGTTGGTAGACGAGCCCTTGCCGCGCGACTTCCCACCAGTAGAGCGTGGCCAGCCCCAGGCCCAGGGCCGCCTCGATCGCCAGCGGTCGCACCCAAAAACCGGGGCCATGCAGGTTGAACTCACGACGCAGACGGAGCCAACCGAACACGGGAATCCGATCGGCCCACGAACGAGGCGCAGCGCCCGATGGCGCGGGCCCCCAGGGACTAATCTCGCGTCGGTTCCAAGCGAGCCGATAGATGGCCCAATTCACCAGCGAGCCCAACACAATCCCCGCCAGGCAAATGGCCAACAGCCGAACCGACAGCGGTAGCGCGGCAAGAACAAACATGCGGAGGTCGCTTGGCGGGGGTGGGGAAACGCGGAGGGAATCTCAGCCGGCAGGTCCCAAGGCGGCGACGATTTCGTCGGCAATGTCGGCCGGGTCCCTATCTTCGGTATCGACCTCAAGCGTAGCACACGAGCGGTAAATCGGTTCCCTCTGGTCCAACAGGGCCTCAATTTCGTTCCGGCCGCCGTGATTAGTCAGGTTAGGACGCCGCCCCACCGAACTCGGATCGCGGGCGATCCGGCTCTCGATGGTCGCTGGCGAGGCCTTGAGCCAGACCACCGCCCCGCAATCGGCGAGCCGCTGGCGGTTCTCTTCTCGCAGAACGGCACCGCCCCCCAAGGCCAGCACCGTGCGCTGGCGTTTGCACAGTTCGACAACGACCTGAGACTCCACTTCGCGAAAACGCTCTTCCCCCGACTCCGCGAAGAAATCTGTGATGCTCATGCCGAGGGCCAGTTCGATTTCCACGTCGGCGTCGACCCATTCGTAACCGAGGCGCAACGCCACCAACTGGGCGGTGATCGTCTTGCCCGTGCCGCGGTAGCCGATAAGTGCGATCGTGGTGGCTGGCACAATTCTCCCGGACCCAGAGCCAGCATGGCCTTCCGGCCACGGCTTTTACTAGAAAAAAACGACGATGTCCCCTTGGGTCTTCGCCAACTCTTGTCAGAAACGAACCGGACCGATGGTTTTCATGAGTACCTCTCGCATCAAATCCGCGTCTGCCTCTTGATGAGTGAATAAAAAGAATTGCAGCATGGCTTGTCGAATAAACATCTCGACGCCTGTAACGACATGGCAATTCCGCGACCGGCCGTCCTTGATCAGCAACGTCGACTCCGGGTTGTACACGGTGTCGAACACCAGCATCGAAGGCTTCAGGAAAGTCTTGCTTACCGGCGACTCATCGACGTTGGGGTGCATGCCGATCGGGGTACAGTTAAACACAATGTCACACTGCACTCGTTGGCGGGTGTTCCAATCGAGGGCTTTGCAGTCGAAGGCCTTGGCCAGCTTATCGCTCTTCTGTCGCGTCCGCGAAGCGATGGTCACTAGTGCCCCCCGACTCTTGAGTCCGTAAACGATCGGCCGCGCGACGCCCCCTGCCCCGAGCACTAACACGCGCTTGTTCTTCACGGAACTCGGCTTCGCGCCGATCGTGCCCAGGGCTTGTTCGATGCAGTCCATGGCCGCGTTGTAATCGGTGTTGTAGCCGACCACCTCTAAACCGTCGAACACCACGGTGTTGACCGCCGCAATGCTCTTGACCGCGGGATCGACTTTGGTCAAATGCCGGGCGATCGCTTCCTTGTGGGGAATCGTCACGCTCAGGCCCCGAATGCCTAGCCGCGGCGCGTCCTTCATGAACTGGTCGAGACTGTCCGACGGCACGCGAAACGGACAATAGACGGCGTTGATACCCTTGTTCTCGAACGCGGCGTTATGTACGTGAGGGCTGAGACTATGCCCCACCGGATCAGCGATGACGCCATACACTTCGGTGTCGTGTCCAATGCTTTCGTAACGGTAGATGTCCTGCATCTGCTTGAAGCTGAGCTGGCCCGGTGCGAGCGTGCGCTCGTGGTGGAAGGTCGCATAAGTGTACGGCGCTTTGAACTTCGGCGAGAGGATCCGCGACGGCGTGCCGATGTCGCCCATGCACATCGCCACGGTGGGAATCTTGCTCTCTTGCATCAATTCCAGCATTCGCAGAGTGTCATGCGGATCGTTGGCCATCGTGGCGATTTTCACAATATCGGGATCAAGCTTGCTCATCCGTGCGTGCAATTCCCGCAGGTCCTCCGGCGTTTTACGAAAGTTGTGGTAGCTGATGATCCGCTTCGTCTGACCGAAGCGGGGAATCAGCCCGGCGACGTCTTCTTCCAAATCGACGTAGTCGACTCCCTCAGCAATCGCTTCGCGAAGGAGCAGTTGGCGGGACTCCTCGGAGCCGCTCCACTTGCCGCCGTCTTCCTTACGTCGGACAGTGATGATCACCTGGCAGCCCGACGGTCGCTCCGCCAGCAGCCGGCTCATGTTCACCCGACTGGCAACGTAGTCGAGGCGCAGCTCGACCATCTTGGCCCCTTGCTCCGCCAGGTGCGGGTGTTCGGCCATCATGTGCTTATGGCGACTTCGTCCAATGGCTACGCAAAGCATGACGTTTGGAATGATCCTGTCTGGAATGTTGTTCGTCCCCTCGGTACCTCTATTGTGCTGAACCTCCGCCACGAAATCAAATCCGTTTGAATTGCCGATCAAGCTGTTCGCGGGTGAATACCAGTGCCGTGGGCCGGCCGTGTGGACAATGTTGATGGTCCTGGGCCAGGTGCCGTTGGGCCAGCAACGACTCGACTTCCTCGGGCGTCAGGCGATCGCCAAATTTTATTGCCGCCTTACAGGCAATCATGTGCATCAGTTCGTCCAACAGGTCGCGCGGCTCAGGGCTTTTTCCCTCAGTCTGTAGTTGCTCGGCTAGACTATGGAGCACTTCCCCGGGACTGAAGTTCGCCAACATGGCCGGATAGGCGCTCACCAACACCGTCTCCCCGCCAAATGGCTCCACCTCCAGACCCAAGCGGCGGAAGAGTTCACTCTGTTCCAGCACGGCGGCCGCTTCGTCGGCGGCGAGGTCAACCGGCTCGGGCACCAACAGCCGCTGGCTCTCCAGCACGCCGGCTAACACCTTCTCGCGCAACGTCTCGTAGAGAATCCGCTCGTGCAGTGCGTGTTGATCGATCACCTCCAGGCCGTCCTCAATCTCCACGACCAGGTAGCGATTGTGAATCTGCAACGCCCGCGGAGGAGGTAGAGCGGGATCCGCACGTAGGATCGGCGGCGACCCCGCGGCCACGCCACGATCCGCCACTTCACGATCGACTGACGCGGTCGGCAGCGAGACCGAATGCAGCCGGAGGGGATCGCCCGCTTCTTCAGAGGTGGGCTTCTCAAAAACGAGGGGCCCATCTTGCCGATGAGAGCTTCCCAATTGCCGCTTCGCCCAATCGAACAATTCGCTGGTGGCCGGCGTACTGCGGGCAACCTCGTCCTGGTCACCATCGGTAGCCGGCTGCTGAGGAACCGACCCGCGCGCGACCAGGTCTGTGGTGAGAAACTTGCTCCGTAGTGAGCCCAACAGTTGACTGTAGATCCGTCCCCCGTCCTGAAACCGCACCTCCAGCTTCGTCGGATGGACGTTTACGTCCACCTGCGCCGGTGACAACTCCAACAACAAGAAACAAATCGGATAGCGGCCGGTCAGGAGCAAACCGCGATACGCCTCGCCCAAGGCGTGCTGCAGCGACCTGTCGCGGATGTAACGGCCATTCAGATATAGATACTGCATCCGGTTGTTGCCTCGACTGTGTGTGGGATTGGCCACGTAGCCTTGCAACCGGATATCGTTGTCGAGGCTATCGATCTTGATAAGACTCTCGGCCAGGGGCTCACCGAACAAGATGGCCACACGCTGGCGCAGGTCATCGACCGGCGGTAAGTCGTGCACCAACCGGCCGCCATGGCTGAGCGAAAAATGTACGCCCGGGCAACCCAGGGCCAATCGCGTCACCGCCTCGGTGACGTGCCCCATTTCGGTTTGGGTGGTTCGTAAGAACTTCTGCCGCACCGGCGTGTTGAAAAACAGCTGCCGCACCTCGACCGACGTTCCCGGCGGACAGCCCACCGGGCGGATCGGCTCCGCACGTCCGCCGACCACTTCCAGTTCCGCCCCCGACTCGCAATCGGCTGGGCGGCTCTTGAGCACGAGCCGGCTCACCTCGGCGATCGACGCCAGCGCTTCGCCGCGGAATCCCAGCGTCTCGACCCGGAACAAATCGTCGGCGTCGACAATCTTGCTGGTGGCATGACTGGCCACGGCCAGCGACAATTGTTCGGCGGCGATCCCGCAACCGTTGTCGGTAATGCGTATCGACTCTGCCCCGCCCTTCTCCACGGCAACTTCGACGCGCGTCGCCCCTGCGTCGAGTGAGTTTTCCAACAGTTCCTTCACGACACTCGCCGGCCGTTCGATCACCTCCCCCGCGGCGAAGCGCTGGCGTCGATCGCCGAGGTGAGCCGCCTCGTGCTCAGGAGCCGCCCGGCCGATTGCGAGTCGGGGGCGGAACTGGAAGTGGTCGGCGGACGCGCGGAGCCGATCCGCCCGGTGGGCTGTCCGCCGGGAACGTCGGTCGAGGTGCGACAGCTGTTTTTCAACACGCCGGTGCGGCAGAAGTTCTTACGAACCACCCAAACCGAGATGGGGCACGTCACCGAGGCGGTGAGGCTATCGATCTGGATAAGACTCTCGGCCAGGGGCTCACCGAACAAGATGGCCACACGCTGGCGCAGGTCATCGACCGGCGGTAAGTCGTGCACCAACCGGCCGCCATGGCTGAGCGAAAAATGTACGCCCGGGCAACCCAGGGCCAATCGCGTCACCGCCTCGGTGACGTGCCCCATCTCGGTTTGGGTGGTGCGTAAGAACTTCTGCCGCACCGGCGTGTTGAAAAACAGCTGTCGCACCTCGACCGACGTTCCCGGCGGACAGCCCACCGGGCGGATCGGCTCCGCGCGTCCGCCGACCACTTCCAGTTCCGCACCCGACTCACAATCGGCCGGGCGGCTTCTGAGCACGAGCCGGCTCACCTCGACGATCGACGCCAGCGCTTCGCCGCGGAATCCCAGCGTCTCGACGCGGAACAAATCGTCGGCGTCGACAATCTTGCTGGTGGCATGACTGGCCACGGCCAGCGACAATTGATCGGCCGCAATCCCGCAACCGTTGTCGGTAATGCGTATCGACTCCGCCCCGCCCTTCTCCACGGCAACTTCGATGCGCGTCGCCCCTGCGTCGAGTGAGTTTTCCAACAGTTCCTTCACGACACTAGCCGGCCGTTCGATCACCTCTCCCGCGGCGATCTTGTTGATGACGCTCGTCGATAACTGGCAAATGTTAGGCATGGGTTGATTAGGGGAATGCGGAATGGCAAATGACAGGTATTTTCATTCCGCAATCCACAATCCGCAATCCCTAGAACTGATATTCCTTGATCTTGCGATAAAGGGTCCGCTCACCAATCCCCAACAGGTCGGCCGCTTCCTCGCGGTTGCCGCTGGTGAACTGCAGGGTCTCGGCAATAAACATGCCCTCGATCTCGGAGAGGGGCTTGCCGACCAAATCGCTGAGACCTTTGCCGGCGGCGTCGGCCACCGACTGGTCGCTGGAAAACAAATCCGCCGGCAGGTCGTCGACATCCAACACGCCGTCGTAATCGACCACCACCATACTCTCGATCGTGTTTTTCAGTTGGCGAACATTGCCCGGCCAGTCGAACGCCATCAGACGCCGCCGGGCGGCCGTTGTCAGGCTGCTGATCTCCTTGTGGTGTCGTTGGGCGTGCATCTTGACGAAGTGTTCGATCAGCAACGGGATGTCCTGATTTCGCTCGGCCAAGCACGGCAGCGTGATTGTCACTACTTTTATCCGGTGGTAAAGGTCTTCGCGGAACGTACCGGCGGAAATCGCGTCCTCCAGGGCCCGATTGGTGGCCGAGAGAATTCGCACGTTGACGTTGATCGGCTCGTTGGACCCCACGCGCGTGAGCTCTCCGCTTTCCAAGACCCGTAGCAGCTTGATCTGCGTGGGCAGCGGCATGTCGCCCACTTCATCGAGGAATAGCGTACCGCCGTGGGCGTATTCAAACTTGCCGATGCGATCGGAACTGGCGTCGGTGAACGCCCCCTTGATGTGCCCAAAGAGTTCACTTTCCAGAATGTACTCGCTCAAGGCCGCGCAGTTCAAACCGACGAACGGCCGATTCTTACGCGGACTGTTCTGGTGAATCGCTTGCGCCACCAGTTCCTTGCCCGTGCCGGTGTCGCCTTGGATGAGCACCGTGGCATCGGTCGGCGCGATGCGGCGCAACAGGTCGATCACTTCGTGCATTTGGGGGCTGTTGCCAATGACTCCCTGGAACCCAAATTTTTCGTCCAGCCGGCGGTTCAGCTCGGCGTTGGCGCGACGCAAGTGCTGATTGCGCGAGGCGTTGTCGACCACCGCCCGCAACTGTTTCAAGTCCAGCGGCTTCAGCAAGTAATTGAACGCGCCTTGTTGCATCGCCTCGACGGCCGACTGCACCGTGCCGTGTCCGGTGACAAGGATCACCTCTGCGTCGGGCAGTGTTTCTTTGCAGATGGCGAGAATCTCGAGGCCCCCAACGTCGGGCATCTTCAGATCGCTGACCACGATCTCAAAAGCATCTTTTTTCAGCAGCGCAGCCCCTTCGGAACCCGTCGTGGCGACGGTGCATTCATAGCCGACCCGAGACAGGCTGTCGGCCATCGTCTCGGCATGCGCAGCGTCGTTGTCAACGATCAACGCTCGAATCGGCGGTCCTGTGCTGGCGACTGTCTTAGTAGCAGGCATGGGCGTATTGGTTCGCGACAGTGGTTATACAGCGGCCTGTTGGTCTTGGGAGAGTCGTGCAGGGACGGGCAGTTCCACGGTGAACTGCGTCCCCTGGCCCCCAAGCCCTGGGGTTCTGGCCCCAGGGCTTTTTGTGCTGCCCAACCCGGGTGAATTGCCTTATCATGAGTGGGTTCGCGCCTCGACAGAGACCCCCTTTGATGGCCCACGAGTCTTCCACCACCAGCAACGAGCAGACCTCGCAAGCGGTTCAGCGGTTGATGGACCAGTATACGGAGATTGCGCGCCTGGCGGGGGCATTGGCGCACGAGATCAGGAATCCGCTCTCCACGATCCGATTGAACATGGAATTGCTGGCCGAGGATCTGGAGGACGCCCAGACGCCGGCCCAAAAACGAGCGCGAAAACGGATCGACGTGACCCATCGCGAATGTCAACGTCTGCAACAACTGCTCGACGATTTTTTGAATTATGCCAAGCTACGCCATCTCGAACTGAAGCCGGCTGACTTGAACGCCGAGATTGCCGATGCGCTCGATTTTTTCGAGCCGGAAGCCCAGGAAGCCAACGTCGAGATCATCCGCTACCTCGATCCCGACTTGCCCAGTGTGATGCTTGATCGCGAGGCCTTCCGCGGGGCGTTTTTGAATTTGATTCTCAACTCGAAGCAGGCAATGCCCGACGGCGGTCAATTGGTTGCCCGCACGACCTCGAGTAAGGGCAACGTGGCGCTGCTGCTGATTGACACGGGCTGCGGGATGGACGACCGGACGGCGGCCCAGATGTTCGATGCTTTTTTCTCCACCAAGCCAGGCGGCTCCGGTTTGGGGTTGCCAACCACGGCCAAAATCATTGAAGCTCACGGGGGGCGGATCACCGTGCAAAGCGAGGTAGGGCAGGGGACGCAGTTCACCGTGGAGCTGCCCGTCCCTGCACGACTCTCCCAAGACCAACAGGCCGCTGTCTAACCACTGTCGAGAGCCAATACGCCCATGCCCGCTACCAAGACAGTCGCCAGTACCGGACCGCCGATTCGAGCGTTGATCGTTGACAACGACGCTGCGCATGCCGAGACGAGGGCCGACAGCCTGTCTCGGGTCGGCTATGAATGCACCGTCGCCACGACGGGTTCCGCAGGGGCTGCGATACAGAAAAAAGATGCTTTTGAGATCGTGGTCAGCGATCTGAAGATGCCC
>PVMK01132364.1_pt1 | contig 12612 bp, 12 predicted proteins | sample 1853481 | NCBI WGS metagenome assembly PVMK01 (sample SAMN08533507, study PRJNA380276) | Marine sediment metagenome, whole genome shotgun sequencing project.
CTGAACCACGTTGCTCATCATCGTTGGGCCTTCATCGAGCTGGATCAATGCAACAACGTAAGGAACACCGGCAGCATATGCCTCGGAAACAGCGCGGCGAACGATGGTAAAAGTTAGTACCTGGCCACGCCCGCTGGCCTTGACCCATTCCAGATTCTCACTCGCGCAGCTCGTACAAATGATCCGCGGGTAGAATTGGAACTCGCTGCATTGCGTACAACGCTGAAGCAGCAATTCGTGTTGACGGCATCCTTCCCAATAGGCTTCGGTTTCCGGAGGCGGACGCGGAAAGTGCTTGACAGGCGCATCCGTCATCCGTTTCTCTCCCGCCCGAGGATGAGGGTTGCATGGCTGGACATGATGCCGCCCTGGGCATGCACAAGCGCGACCTCCGCGTTCTTCACTTGACGGGCACCCGCACTATGTCGGAGTTGTGTTACGGCCTCGGTCAGCGCGAACATGGAACCGGGATTACCCGGATGACAGTGGGACAGCAATCCCCCGTGTGTGTTCATCGGAAGCGATCCGTCAAGTGCGGTTTCTCCGTCCTCGACGAAGGCTCCAGCTTCACCTTTCTTGCAAAAGCCGAGATCTTCGAGCTCGATCAGGGCCACGGGCGTAAAACAGTCATAGATTTCAGCGACGTCAATGTCAGCAGGACCCAAACCGGCCATCTCGAAGGCCCGACGCCCTGACTCCACGGCGGCCGATGTCGTAAGACTCCGCGCCTGGCTGATATGTTCGTAACCATGCCCTTCGCCAACGCCGAGCACATGGACCGGATGGTGCGGGAAATCATTCGCGCGCTCGGCAGACGTCACGATAACAGCAGCACCGCCATCCGAGACAAGGGAACAATCCAACAGATGCAACGGATCGGCGATCATCCGGGAGCTGAGCACGTCTTCGACCGAAATGATCTCTCGCATCTGCGCATTGGGGTTGAGCACCGCATGCTGACGAGTGCTGACTGCAACCGCCGCGAGCTGTTCCGGAGTCGTTCCGTAAGCGTCCATATACGCATGTGCTATCAGCGCGTAATAAGCCGGCACGGTGGCGCCGTACGGGATTTCGAACTGCGGATGTCCGGTAGAGGATTGAAGCGTCATCGCCTGCTCGCGGGACAAGCCGGTGCGCAGGCTGTCAGCCATACTGATCAATACCGTTTCGCACATTCCGGTTGCGATCGCCGATGCAGCATGATGCAGAATCGAGAATGTGGTTCCGCCACCCGCAGCGACACTGATGCAATAGCGGGGAAAGATCTGCAGATACTCGGCGATCGCCTCAGAGTGGTACATATAGGGCTCAGCCATCGAATTGCAGGTCACCAGGCCGTCTATCTTATCCTTCGTAATCCCGGCATCCTCAAGCGCGCGCCGCGCCGCCTCGACACAAAGCGCCATAGCACCGTATTGTGGAACTTTACCCACGTCGGTGTCGGCTGCGCCCACGATGGCCACTTTTCCACGCAGTGAATCCACTACCACACCCGCTTACTTCACTGGGAAACGCACAATGGCCGTACCCGGGGTGATGACCTCGTCCGCTTCATTCTTTATATACATGTCGAGCTCGACCGTACCGGAATCCTGCTCTGATGAGACGACCTTGCCGCCGGAGCGCAAGGTCTCGCCGATATACGACGCCTTTCGATTCGAGTACTCGACAGACGTCAGCTTGCCATCATCGCCCAGCCATTCGATCACACACTGCGTAATCCAGTCACCGAGAAGCGGCCCGGCGATAACCAGACCCGGATAACCTTCGACGTCGGTGGCATATGGATAGTCATAGTGAATGCGATGGGCGTTCCAGAGTGCCGAGTTGTATAAAAAAAGTTGCACATTATCGAGTTTGAACTGACGTTCCGGGAGCAGGTCGCCAGGCTTGATTGACTTGATTCTCGACATAATACTCAACGCAGAATCCGGGTTGTTTTTTCGGTAAGAACCGGTTCACCTGATTCATTCTCGACTTCCATTGTGACCTCGTAGAAGATCAGCGGGCCTTTGGATCCCTGCTTTTCATAGATATCAGTCAAAACACGGGTACAGACCAGAATATCACCAGGAAAAATAGCCTTGTGGTAGTCGATCTTCAGTCCACCAGCCATCGCCCGCTCTAATGGAAACTTCGGTAACAAGGTATCAATCGATACGCCGTCCGGCGTTAGTTCGTCGAGTTCTACGACATCCCAGAATAGCGCGAGATGATACATCGGAGCCGCTTCATCGCCCGCGAGGTATTTTTCCTGGCGTTGACCTGTCGCTACCGAGTACTTCCGAATATCACGACGGGTGACCACCTCTTGCCTCGGCGGCGCCGATCGACCGATGTTCGCCAGCAATTCACTTGTGAGTAGCTTGCTCATGCTGGCCGTGCCCCGGATTTCCAGAACGGAGCAACCCATCCGCTCAGACATGTGGCCAAACACCATGACTGGACGCGTATGTTCTGATTGCTACTTCGCATCAATCGCTGGCTCGGAATTAGGTCCAATTATCAGGACTTCTCATTGGTACTGTAATGGTGCCCCATATATGCAGGTAACACTTAGCAAAAAAACCACTGTTGTCAATAGGGGATTACTATTATGCGCTGGAATCAACTTTTCCGTGGCGCCAGTCTAACGGTACTGCGATCCACTTCTGTGATACGGGAATATATTCAATACCAGAAAGATGAAGATCGATGAGTCGAGCAGCTGAATCTGATGTCGGTTTTGGCCCCTTTGGGGGGCGCAAGGGATCGCGAAGCGATCCCGTCACGCCGCTTTGAGCGGCTCACAAATCAATGCCCCCGGCTTTGCCGGGGGCTACTTACCCGCAGACACTAAAGGTCAAACCCGAACTCAACACCATAGGTAAGAGGGGCACCATAGGTTGAGAAGCTCCATAGATTAGCCACCCCCAGACCGGAATCCTGATATATCTCATCTGTCAGGTTACGACCAAAGATCGAAATTCTGTACTTCTCACTCGCAGTACGGAATGTCCAACTTGCGTTCAGCAAGGTAACGTCTTCATGTCTGCTTGCCTGGGTGTTAAAAATATCGTTATAGAATTCATCCGTGTACGTGAAATCGATATTAAACGCGCCCGAGCCGCCACCAAACGCGTCGTGGGTAAAGGTCACCCCTCCACTGGCGGTCATGTCAGGAATTCGCTTCATAGACAGGACCGAACAATCTTCGTTACCGTTACCGACATCTCCATCGAGGTTACAATCGAACTTGTCGTACTCTGCATCGAGAAGACCCAGTGTTGCTTCGAACATCAGGGCCTCTGTAGCCAGCCATTGCAGCTCCGCCTCGAAACCGTTGACGGTGGCTTTACCTGCATTGGTAATGCTGATTCCTGGCCGATCGGGGAGCCCGCCACCGGGACCACAGCGTCGAGTTGCAGGCCTTCATATTCCACAGTGAATGCCGCCAGGTTCAGACGCACCGACCATCCTGCAAATCCGTTTTGAGGCCGATTTCAAATGATTCCGCCTCTTCCTCATCGAATGAGAGGACAGCGGTTAGCGGCTGTGTGGCTTGCTCATTAAATCCTCCGCTCTTGAAACCGGTGGCGAAGGATCCGTAGGCCATAACCGTCATCGCTGAATCGATGATTGACGATCAATGAGCCGGTAGGCGTACGTTTTCCCATGAGTTGCTCGACGTTAACCCGTCTGCTTCGTTAGGTACGCCTATGGGACGGAGGTTGAAGTCCTTTCTCTTCGTCGGAGTAACGCGCGCCGGCCGTGAGTCTGGTGCTTCGGTGACATGGAAGCTGCCTTCGGCGAAGAGGCCTAAGGTGGTGGAGTCCTGGGAACCGTCACCGTCGATCAGCAGAAACGGTGAACCACCGAAATCAGGCCCTAAATCCGTGGAGTTGCGGTATAGGAGGTCGTTAACCTGGTAATACGCGCCGACAACGTAGTCAAAAGAATCGGAGGGATTTGAGGCAAAGCGCAGTTCCTGGCTCGTCGTCTCCCGATGCACTGAGCGAATGGTGGAATAGATAGGAACAGTTTCGCCAAAGTAATCGTTATATTGATCGGTCTCGACACTCCTGAAACCGGTAACAGACGTGATAACACCGGGTCCGATAGCCCAGTTCATGTTGAGATAAAGACCATATATATCGGCTCTGTGCCCGCCTTCGGTATCACTTAAGCCATTTAAGGCGTGAGGTGTGCCGTGGTCGAAAGAGACACCGGCATGCTCGCTAATATCGACCAGCCCTACATGAAAGGGATCACCCAGAGGTACACCACCGTCGGCGCCTCGACCTGAACCACAAAAACCATCAGCACCATAGAAACCTTGTTCATCGTTACAGGTTGAGGTGTGAATCAAAGGTGGTGTATCGCTTCGATCCTTAACGTATTCAAAGGTAAACAGGGCATCGAAGTCTTCGGAGGGAGTAAACAAAAGACGAGCGCGGGCCGCCAGTACATCGTCGCCACCAAAATCTGAGCCATCCACAGTGTTGGTTGCATATCCATCGCTCTGTTGTGAGAAAACCGCAATTCGAGAAGTTACTTTGCCGGGACTCAGAGGCGCATCAAGAGCCAAGGAAACGTCAGTGCGGCCATAATTGCCTACTTGAACCCGACCCTCTACGCCGAACTCGTCTCCCGGCCGTTTAGTGGTCACTTTAACCACACCGCCGATGGTGTTTTTACCGAACAAGGTGCCCTGGGGGCCGCGCAGGATTTCCACTTGCTGCAGGTCAAAGTGATTGAGCAGCGCTGTCTCATATTCACCCATGAAGAAGTCATCGACAACCACCGTCACTGCAGGATCAAACGACGATGGGATGTCTCCGATGGAGACACCGCGGATTGCTATCGATGCTGATCTGAACCCGGGAATAACTCCTATTGCAACGTTGGGGGCATAGCGTCCCAGGTCACGCAGATCCTGTATGAACTTTTGTTCTATCTGCTGTTCACTAAACGCGGAAATGGCGACAGGCGTGTCTTGTAACCGCTCTTCTCTTTGCCGCGCGGTAACAACTATTTCTTCCAAAGCCTCCTGGGCTGAAACTGATGTAGGTATACATATTGGTATACAGACCAGTATGCCTGTAAATACCAAAATAGCTTTATGAACGAAATTGACGATGCCTACAGAATTATTCTGCATGATTCTCCCCCTGATTAAAATCAACTTTTCAGCGTTATCTCTCTCCCAAAAGTCAGTTGAACTTGGAGGCATTTATCCTAAGTCTAACTGCTCGTTGGCGATAGATTTTTAATTTTATTCAAAAATCCGTGCCTGACTTTACCACTCACCAAAAAAAAACAATCTGGTTCACTGCTGTCCCGCTTAGAATAAAGAAAAAGGGCCTGATTCGAGCACTCTTGTTACAATAGTGGTGCAAGCCAACGTATTGAAAACAAAGTAGAAACCAGGCATTGTCACACCATAATAGCGGACTTTCTCAGTTACTGAAATTGCCACCGAAACAGAAATTACCGGATAGGCTCACTCTTCACTGCGGCATCCTTGAGACCGGCAATGACAGCTAAGGGTTGTGCGCCGTCAGCGCCTATGGAACAGATTTAAATCTGGTTTAAGAGAGTGTTTTTGTTCATCCTAACCTGAGGAGTTGAGATGAATCAGAAACCAACAGGACGAGCGTAGCGACCACCCCGGTTAACACATAACGAAAACCATTGTTGTCGATGGAGGTTTACTGTCATGAGCTGGAAACAACTTTTCCTGGGCGCCAGTCTAACAATGCTCGGCGTTATTGCCTGTGCCCAATCACCGACCACTGATGGGTCATACACCGAGGCACAAGCTGCGAATGGCAAAAAGATCTATGATAAGCACTGCTCCGCTTGTCACCTCATGACCCTCAGAGGCTCCGCCCACGGGCCGGAGCTTGCGGGCCCGAATTTTATTGCCGCCTGGGGTACGCGGACAGTAGCGGATCTTTTCGCTTACAACAGCACCCGCATGCCGCCCGGTAGCAGTGACTCCTTGAGTGAATCGACACACGTCGACATCATCGCTTACGTCTTACAGGCAAACAGTCGATCAGCAGGGCCTAAGGAGCTACGATCAGATTCCGCTCTTGTTATCGGCCCTGGCGAAGCAGCCGACACCTCACAAGAGTGGCAGACATGGTCGGCGGCTGGAAGTATTGCTGATGAGGCTGAGAGCAGATCCGGCTTTGTCAATAAAGAACTCCAGAACTTTACGCCTGTCACCGATCATCTGCTGCAGCAGCCACCGGCGGCAGACTGGCTCAGCTGGAGGCGTACGCTCGATGGCCACGGCCATAGCCCGCTGAAACAAATTACCCGCGAAAATGTCCACGAACTGAAGCTCGCATGGGTGCTGGCGATGCGAGAAGGCAGCAATCAGACGACGCCACTGGTCCACGACGGCGTTATGTACCTTACCAACCCGGGCAACGTCATTCAGGCGCTAGATGCGGAGAACGGCGAACTAATCTGGGAATATGCTTACTCATACCCGCCGGAAGCACGGACCTTGGGTGGCCCCACACGCAACATCGCCTTGTACAAGGACAAGCTTTTCCTGGCGACTTATGACGCGGCTATCGTCGCGCTGGATGCTCGCACTGGAAAGCAGCTTTGGAGAACGGTGAAAGCGGACTATACCAAGGGATTCACACATTCGAGCGGGCCGATCATCGGCGGAGGTGTCGTCTTAAGCGGCATCAATGGTTGCGAACGATTCAAGAAGGACGGTTGCTTCATCACCGGTCACGACCCGAACACCGGGGCCGAACTGTGGCGCACGTCAACCATTGCGCTCCCGGGGGACCCCAACAATGACACGTGGGCCAACGTACCACCGATGTTGCGTGCGGGCGGTGATACCTGGATTCCGGGCAGCTACGATCCAGAGCTGAATCTCTTCTATATTGGCACGTCACAAGCCAAGCCCTGGGTAGCCGCCAGCCGGGGGATGTCGCCGCTGGATGCGGCGCTCTACACGAATGCGACGCTCGCCCTGAATCCGCAGTCGGGAGAAATCGTGTGGTACTACCAGCATGTGCCCGGTGAAACGATCGACATGGAGGTAGGTTTTGAGCGTGTATTGATCGATCTTGGAACCAATAAGCTGCTACTCACAGTCGGCAAGGACGGCATCCTGTGGAAGCTTGACCGGCGGACAGGCAAGTTCGTCGATTTCACTGAAACGATTTACCAGAATATCTTTGACTCCCTCGATAAAAAGACGGGACGATTGAGCTACCGATCAGACATCATAGAGGCAAAGATCGGCCAGCCGATTTCCGCCTGTCCAGGGATATACGGTGGGCATAACTGGCAAGCCACTGCGTACAGCCCGCAGACAAGAACCCTGGTTATCCCGCTGCATCAACTGTGTGTGGAAATGGTTGGCCGCAAGGTCGAGATGGTAGAAGGCGCCGGTGGGTACGGTGGCAACTCCCGCTCGTTCGAGATGCCGGGAAGTAATGGAAACCTGGGCAAGCTGGTCGCCATCGACGTGAAGACGATGAAAGAGCTTTGGAGCCACGAGCAGCGAGCCATGTTCATGACGTCGGTGTTGACCACGGCAGGTGGTCTCGCCTTCGTGGGTGATCTCGATCGCTACTTCAAAGCATTCGACGTGTCATCAGGAAAAATACTTTGGCAGGCTCGTCTCGGTGCAGCATTACAGGGCTTTCCAATTTCCTATGGCGTCGGCGGAAAACAGTATATCGCCGTGCCAACAGGCATCGGAGTCTTTCGTGCACTCACCGCCGTGATAAGCCCGGATATTTATCAGCCGAACAATAGCAACGCGCTTTACGTCTTCGAACTGCCCGATGGGAAATAGACAAATTTTGTACGCTGCGAGCTTAAATGGCGTACTGGTCCATGTGTTTCCGGTAGCGGTCGATGTGACGTGATACGGACAAGTCCTGGAGGGCCGGCGAGTTTTCGACTGTCACACCAATTGCATCCTCGAAGGTAGTCGCGCTTCCCTGGTAGATCAGTCCGCTAGGAAGGCGCCCTTCAGCAGTCAACCGGGCATAGTTGGCAATAGCCGCCGTTCTGTCGCCGCAGTCGTACGAATCGTCACTGTCAAGATTGACCAGCAGTTCCCGCCAGGACGGATAATTGTCATTGTAGGTGACACAGGGCGAGATGACTTCAAGGAAAGCGAACCCGCACTTGTTGCGTACATGCGTAAGGGCCGCATCAACCAGACTCACCAGCTGTCTTATTTGTCCTACATAACCGCGCGCGAGAAAAGTCGATCCTGGAATCGTCAAAGCCAGCTGAATAGCATCCACCGCATGTTCCTGGTCCGCCCTGTCCACCGCGGTGGGCGAAGGCTGACCCTTGGTCAGGCCGTAGGTGCCATTGTTCATGACGATATACAACAGGCTGGGATTGCGCCTGATAGTGTGAATCAGGTGTCCACACCCGATCGCGTAACCATCACCGTCTCCACCCGCAGCGATCACGGTCAGAGCCGGATTGGCGGCCGCAACACCCGTGGCGGTCGGCAATACGCGACCGTGCAGCGCATGGTATCCGTAACAACCAATGTAATTCTGTATGGTGCCCGAACATCCGATACCTGCAAGCACCATCGCTTCATGTGGCTCGATTGAGAGGTTATTAAGCGACTGCTTCAGGGCAGATTCGACACCGAAGTGGCCGCAGCCAGAACACCAGATGGGGCTCCCGGGTTTAAACGTCACGGCCATGTGCATTCTCCCGCTGCTCTATTTCGGTGACCAGACCACCCGGCCTGAATGGCGTGCCGTCGCATTGCCTCACGCTAAGAATTTTCGCTGACGGCACTCCCTCGCCCGTGATAATCCTGGCCAGTTGGCCCTCGTGGTTCAATTCAACCACGTAGGTCCGGTCATGGGCATTCACAAACTCTATCGTTTCATCCAGCACGGGCCAGATAGTCCTGGGTTCCAGAATTTCGACATCCACTCCCCGCGCCTGCAGGCGCTCAACAGCTTCCCTCACCGCACCGCATACCATGCCAACCGAGATGATTCCGATCCTGGCCCCTTCAGCGCCGCCGCGGCGGGCCCTGGGAAGGAGATCGCGCGCCATTTCGATCTTGCGCGCCCTTTTGTCCATCATCTGCTTACGCATTCCAGGCTCTGTAGTGACCAACCCCCATTCGTCGTGCTCGTTGCCGGTCACCAGGTTCATCCCTCCGCGCGTGCCGGGCACGGCCCAAGGTGAAACACCGTCATCGCTGATCTGGTAGCGCCGGTATTCTGCCATCCCGGCAAGCTCTTCCGCTGTCAGGCGTTTGCCCGTATCAATTTCCAGTTGTTCCAGTTCGAACGGATCCATAGTCACCGAGTCCTGGCCGATACCCTGATCAAGCGCCAGGAAAACCGGGCACTGCAAGTGCTGGGACAGATTGGTGGCCCTGAATGAAATTTCGAAGCAGTCTTCCTGGTCACACGGTGCCAGTACGATACGTGGAAATTCACCGTGACCGCCAAAAACCATCATTTCCATATCGCTCTGCTCGGGTTTGGTCGGCATCCCGGTCGATGGGCCCGAACGTTGTACATCAACGATGACCAGCGGTATCTCTGTTGCACCCAGGTTGCCCACACCTTCCAACATCAAGCTCAATCCCGGGCCGGATGTGGCGGTCATTGCCCTGGCGCCACCCAGGGATGCACCGGTGGCGAGATTGATGGCCGCAAGTTCGTCTTCAGCCTGGACGAGCGCCCCGCCAAACTCCGGCAAGCGGGGCCGCAACCAGTCCATGATGTCGGTCGCTGGCGTTATCGGGTAGCCCTGCAAAGAAGCGACCTCCGGCAGCCAGGAAACCAAATGCCGCGGCCTGGTTCCCGGACATCAGGAGTCGCTTTTGATGGTCCGATTTTGCAAGCGGCAAGGGGACCCGTGCCTTCGTGCAGGCCCAGTTCATCGGCGAAGCCAAAGCCTTTTTCCAATGCTTCAACATTGGCCCGGGCGATGTCCGCAGGAAACCGCTGAACGTGCGCCGAGAGTATGGCGATCGCTTCACTGTCATCGACTCTCAGACAACGTGTGAGCAGGCCAAAGCTGAAACTGTTCTTGAAAAGCTCCCGCCGCAGATCGCGTACCGCCATTCGACCGAACGGTATGGCAAGTAGCCGAACCCCTTCCGGGACTTTCGCGGCATCCGGCTCTCCGAGCGATGAGTCGTAGATGACCACACTGCCATCTTTCAGCAGGGGCCCGGCATGCTTGAGGGTGTCTTCGTCAAAACCCACGGCAATGTCGAGGTGGTCATTCATACACCAGCGCGGTTGCAGCGAGCCGCGGAGCATGGCTGCTGCGTGGCCGCCCTTGATGCGGGAAGCCACGTCCCTGCTGGAGCACATGTGAAAACCGCGCTGACCCAGCAACCGACTCAACAGAGTGACTATAGTCAGGGAGCCATCGCCACCACGGCCGGCAACCATGACGTTGATGTCAGAAACCGTTTCCTGTCTTTCCGCATCCACTAAATCATCCACAATATTGGACGGGGCCAGCGCTGAATCAGTCATGCTGTGGGCTCATTCGTCTGCTCGACAGACTGTGGTGCACCCGGCCCTTTCGTGTAAAAAGTCTTTGGATCCAGATAACCCAGCGCTTCGCGCTCTGCGTAAGTCGGCATCAGGGCAGGGTGCGGCCTGTTTTTCCGCTTGCCAATTGAAAGTTTTTGCATCAGCGTGTAACCCTTGGGCTCATCTTCGATGGGGCGCGTTTCCAGCCAGCCATCATCGATTGCGGCCTGCAGCGCCTCATGTCCGGCGTCTGTTCGAACCCAGGTGCATGTCCATCCATCGATGCCGATGCCGCCTACGCCGATATCGGCGGTTTCTCCGCTGTAGTCCGTGCAATAAAGGCAGGCTGGCCGTGCGAATTCCCGGTATTTCTTCAATGGGACGGTGAGCACTTCGCCATTGGGATCGTCCAGGCGGACCACAACCTTGCCCTTGATGTTGATGTTATCGATCCGCTTCGGGTCGATACCGAGCATCTCGCCCAGTTTTTCCAGGCTTTCATGAGTAAACGCCTCGGAACAGGCCAACGCAATGGTGAGCTTGATATTCTTGCGGTACCAGTTTGCCATTTCAGACTTAATGCTCGAATGCTGCTGCAGTCGAACGCCGTTGATCTGGCAGGGCACACCGATCACTGCCAGAGGTGTGGCACCCTGCTCCATGGCTTCCTGCAAAGCCAGCGTGTTGGGTGAATAGGTATAGCGTGAAGCCGCACAGGACAGCAGATCCTCACGCGTAGTTGCCAGTTTGTGGGTGCCGATCTGGTTGTTTTCTGGCAGAACATCGCCCGCCACAGCCGCTTTCAGTCGTCCGGTCTCGAAATGGTGAAGCAGCAGCGCAGAGACCATGCCGCCGTCCTGCCCGGCCGCCAGGATTTCCGGGTCGGTTGCGCGGGTATAGAGGATGTAGCTGTACGGCCCGAAGCCTTCATCCTTGGCGTTGTCACGGTATCCCAGGAATTTCGGCAGATCCTTGTCCGGTGGACGAAGGACCGGACATACATCCGCACAGAGAACACATTGCACACACGCTTCCGGGCGTGCGTTTACGGGTAACTCGTTGTCGTAATCGAAGACACTGGTTGGACAAATCGAAACACAGGATGCGCAACCGATGCATTTGCCAGTATCAACGATTTCCCCCATCAGGAAATCGTTGGCCCGAAACCCGCCGTTGTTCAATTCGCAGCGCCAGGCGTAGGCCCATTCGTGCTCATCCTCGGCACTTTCAAGCAAGTTTTGATAATGCTCTTTGACCTTGTTAACGGTATCAACAATGCTCATGGTTCTTTTCTACACCCAATCTTACCGCACCGACAACCGGCGCCCCGAGGCGTCCGAAAACGTGTTCACTATCCAACCAGAGTGTCTTCGTGCTTTCACCCTGGTTCCGCAACGCCGATAACACATGATCTGCAGCGTGCAAAGAGGCGATTGGATTCATTGTATCGCCCAGAATGTGATGCTAGCCGCCTTATCGATAATAGTAACTCAGGGGATATACTGATGATTCGACGGCACTGTCCGGTTTGTTGCTAGCCACGGAATCAGGCTGCGCGGCTCGCATTTACAAGCTGCCGAAACTCTTCATCGGTCATCAGGCGCCCCGCGGCAGTCGCCTGTTCTTTTACCTGAGCAAGAAGTTCTCCGTACATGTCCTCGGGGACCTCGAGACCCAGCTCAGCGAGCTTGAGCTTGATGCTCGACAAACCGCTTTTCTTGCCCAGCACGATACGACGCAGCGCCGAAACGATATCGGCGGAGTAAGGTTCTATTGCTTCGGGAATGTGGAACTGGTTCGCAACGGCGCCGCTTTCCCGCGTAAACAGATTTTCGCCAACGACCGGACGCCAGCCATCGACGCGATAGCTCCCTGCCTCTTGCACCAGCGCAGAGACTTTTCGTGCCTTGGACAGGTCGAGTTCGACAGGTACATCGTATAAGCACGATAAGGCAAGCGCCACCTCACAGATGTCTGAATTCCCGGCTCGTTCACCGATGCCATTGATCGTTCCCTGTATCCAGTCGGCACCACCACGCACCGCCGCAATGGCCAGCGCGGTACCGAGACCGAAATCATTGTGGCCATGGAAGTGCAGCGG
>PVMK01181614.1_pt1 | contig 12612 bp, 14 predicted proteins | sample 1853481 | NCBI WGS metagenome assembly PVMK01 (sample SAMN08533507, study PRJNA380276) | Marine sediment metagenome, whole genome shotgun sequencing project.
CTCAAATGTAATTTCAGGATAATCTTTTGAAACATCAGTACAAGCTTTTGCAAATAATCCATCAGTAAGTCTCATCACATTTGATTTATGAACACATGTTACTTTTTTCATAGAATTTCGTTGCATTGCAGTTTCAAAAGCATATTTTGCAATTCTTTTTGATGCAGCCTCAGAAATAATTCTCAATGCAACTGCGAATCACCTAAACTGAATTCCTTACCGATGTAAAGATCTTCTGTATTTTCTCTAACAATTACCATATCAATATCATCACGTAATGCAGGCATGTGAGGGTATGATTTTGCAGGTCTAATATTGGCATAAAGATCAAGTATTCTTCTTAATACAACTATCACATCAGCTGCACTCTCACCCACAGGTGCTTTCAAACATACATAAGATTGTTTTATCACATCAACTGTCTCATCTGGAAGTGCGTTTCCTGTTTGTTCAAGGGCTTTATCACCTGCAGATAATTTTGTAATTTCAAATTTTAAATCAAATTTATCATGGATTGTATTTAATACAGAAATTGCAGAATCAGATAATTCAGGACCAATTCCATCACCTGTGATTAAAGAGATCTTATACATAATTACACGCAGTGTGAAGGGGGATTTTAGGATTTAGTTAACCTGTTTTTCCTTAAGCATCTTTTTGAGCATGATTCTATTAATTCCATCAATTACAGCTTGAACACTAGTAGTTACAATATCCTCACCAACTGATTTTGATGAAACTCTATTTCCTTGTGCATCCTCTACACTGATGGTTACTTCACAAAGTGCAGTAGAGCCACCGCTAATTGATGCCAAACCATAATCTTTAATTCGCAATTCTGAAATCTTGCCAGTAATCTTTTGAATTGCATTTAGTGCTGCATCAACTGGTCCAACACCATAATCAGTTCCGATAAACTCTTTTCCATCAATGTTTAATTTCACAAATGCATAAGGCATTATTCCAATTCCAGTAGATACTGAAAAACCAGTTAATTGAACAATCCTTTTAATTCCTTTTTCTCCTAACACATCACTTGCAATAGATAATAATTCTACATCGGTAATTTGTTTTCCTTGATCACCTAACACTTTGATTTTATCAAGAATCTGTTGAGATTGTTCTTCTGTTGTTTTGACTCCAAATTCTGCAAGCATTGCATTCATTCCATGAATTCCGGCATGTTTTCCAACACGAAGTCGTCTCTTTCTTCCAACTAATTCAGGACTAATTGGTTCGTATGTAAGTGGATTTTTTAAAACACCATGAGTATGAATTCCAGATTCATGTCCAAATGCATTATCTCCAACTATAGCCTTGTTTGGCTGAACTTTGATGCCCATAATTTTTGAAATATACCTAGATGTATCATAGATTAATTCAGATTGAATATTGGTTTCATATTTTTGCTCATAAGGTAAGCACTTTAACGCCATAGCAAATTCTTCTAATGATGCGTTTCCTGCTCTTTCTCCAATTCCATTAATTGTGACATGTGCACATGATGCTCCGGCATGAATTCCAGATAAAGAATTTGCAACTGCCAATCCAAAGTCATTATGACAATGAACACTTACTGGAAGATTTGTTGCCTTAACTGCATCACGAGTTAATTCTGCCATATACTCAGGTGTAGAATACCCTACAGTATCAGGAATATTTACTCTATCAGCTCCTGCTTTTGCAACTTCACCAAAAACCTTTTTCAAAAATTCTCTATCAGTTCTTGTTGCATCCTCAGCTGAGAATTCAACTTGTAATCCACGAGACTTTCCATATTCTACAGCTTCAATTGCTTTTTCAAGTGCTTGTTCTCTAGTCATTTGGAGTTTGTACTCTAAATGAATATCAGAAGTTGCAATAAAGGTATGAATGTAATTTAATCCTGCATCAACTGCTGCATCAATATCTTTTTTGATAGTTCTAGTTAATCCTGCAATCTCACATGATAATCCTTCACTAGTAATCATTTTTACTGCTTTAAATTCACCATTAGAAATTACTGGAAAGCCAGCTTCTATTGCATCAACTCCAAGTGCATCAAGTTTTTTAGCAATAGATAATTTTTGATCTGGGGATAATGAAACTCCAATAGTTTGTTCTCCGTCTCTTAATGTTGTATCAAATATTCTAATTTTCATGCTCCGCTCCTTTGTAAAGCAGCAACACCTGTTCGTGCAACATCAATAATTCCAAATGGTTTTACTAATTCCTCAAATGCTTTGATTTGATCAGGGGTAGCAGTTAATTCTACCATGATTGAATCTTTTTTGACATCATGCACTTTACCACCATATGCATTTGCTAATTTGTTGATTTCCATACTGTCATTAGCATTACTTAGTTTTATCTTAAAAAGACTGAGTTCCCGATAAACTGTTTTGTGCTCATCTAAACGCTGAACATCTACAGTATCAATCATTTTATCGAGTTGCTTTACTATCTGATCTATCCGTTTTTCATCACCAAAGTAGTGATAGTAATTCTAGAATAATCCGGATTATCAGTAACTCCTACAGAAATACTATCAATATTGAAATTTCTAGCCCTAAAAAGATGTGTTACCTTAAACAAAATTCCAGGTTTGTTTTCAACTAAAATAGAAAGAATTGCCCACATGATTATTCACTATGAAGGTAATATCATATCCGAAAGCGAAGTCCCTGGTGCAACAAATGGCAATACATCTTCTTCAGGATCAATTGGAATATCAATTACAGTTGCAACATCACTACTTAAGGCAGTTTTGATTGCTTTGTCAAGTTCATCCATCGATTGTGCTCTAATTCCTTGAGCTCCATAAGATTCAGCTAATTTCACATAATCAGGACAATGTTGTTGGTCTACTCCAATCATTCGTCTATCATAGAAGGTTCTTTGCCATTGAGCAACCATTCCCAATATTGAATTATTTAAAATGAAAACAATTACTGGAATATCTTCTAAAACAGCAGTTGCAAGCGAATTTTCAGTCATAGCAAAACTTCCATCACCTGCAATATCTACAACTGGTACATCAGGTCTTGCAACTTTAGCACCAATTGATGCTGGAAATCCCCAACCCATTGTACCAAGTCCAGTTGAACTAAAGAAAGTACCAGGTTGAATTACATCATAGAACAATGATGCCCACATTTGATGTTGTCCTACTTCAGTTGTTATAATGGATTCTTTAGGTAATAATTCTCGAAGTTTACGTAAAATTTTTGCAGCACCCATTTCACCTGGATGAAGTTTCAAATTTTCCTTCCAATACGCTTTAGTTTCTTTTACATGTTTTAACCAAGGACTTTCGTCAGATTTTTTAATTGATTTTTGTAAGAGTAATTTTACCATGACTCTCAAGTTTACACGCACGTCTCCAATCACTGCAATCTGTGCAGTTTGATTTTTACCAATTTCAGCTGGGTCAACATCCATATGAATAATTTTTAATCGCTTTTCAAAAGCTTCAAACGTTCCTACAGACCGATCAGAGAATCTAGTTCCTATTGCTAACACACAATCAGCTTCTGCCATCATTTTGTTAGCCTCTGCATGTCCATGCATACCAATAGGACCTAATGCTAAAGGATGAGTTTCAGGAAATGCACCTTTACCTTTGAAAGTGGTAACTACTGGAATCATGAGTGTTTCAGCAACAGCTTGTAATTCAGCAAATGCTGATGAAATTATAGTCCCACCACCAGCTAAAATAATTGGTTTTTCTGCATGAGTTAACATCTCAATTGCTTTTTCAACTGCAACAATATCAGGATCAGCCCAAGGATGATATCCTTGAATTTTAAATTCGTCTGGAAATATCATCTCTGCTTTATTTGTTTGAACATCTTTTGGAATGTCAATTAATACAGGTCCTGGTCTTCCAGTTTCTGCAATAAAAAATCCTTTTTGTACAACTTCTGGAACTTCACTAGCTGAACGAGGTTGAAATGCATATTTTACAACAGGATTAGCCATTCCAATAATATCACTTTCTTGAAATGCATCTTTTCCAATCATGTTAACAGCTACTTGACCAGTAACTACAACCATTGGTGATGAATCAGCTTGTGCAGTTGCAATTCCAGTTAATACGTTGGTGGCACCAGGTCCAGATGTTGCAAAACAAACACCAGGTTTTCTACTCACTCTTCCAAACCCATCAGCCATATGAGATGCTGATTGTTCATGTCGAGCCAAAATATGTCTAATATCACATCTAGCAAATTCATCATACATTGGAAGATTTGCACCTCCAGGTAAGCCAAATACTTGTTTAACGCCTTCCTTTTCCATAGCCTTCATCAAGGCCTTTGCACCAGTCATAGTTTCCATTTTATTCATCAGATTTTTCTCCATAATTTTAATGTGTTAAAATTTTGAGCATACTTTACAGTAAAAGAACAACTTGCAAATGTTTGGCAAGTGGTCTAGTTAATTTTGTGCTCATTGAAATCAAAAAAGTATCCAGTTAATAATTAATAAAGATTATCAAAAAACAATCGTGGTTATTGTGTCAGTGCAGAAGACTTAAACTGATATTTTCAATATTTGAAACGGTTGTCTTGTTAGATAATGAAGAAATCATCAAAGTAATTGAGACACTGTTTCAAGCTGGAGTGACAAAAGATCTAGCATCTCTAAGAGACATACATCTCAACGATCCTAAATTTTCAAGTTTCAGTGATTTGCCACCATATGATCTAAAAGATTATCAAACCACAATAGAATTAGAAGAATTACGATTTGTGAGTATTTCAGATTATTCCTATGAAATAAAAAATCCAAAAATTAGTTTGTTTGGGGATACAGCTGTTGTTGCTTTAGAATTAATTCAACAGGGAATGTTAGTAGATAACAAAGCATTCACTGGAGAACATATGAAAATTATTGGACGGGCAACGTTTGTACTAGTAAAACAACCAACATGGAAAATTGCACACATTCATCTTTCAAAAATTGAAGGATGAACTATTTCTTTGTTAAATCAGGTTTGTTTTGATTAGGTTTGTTTGATTTGTTTTGATTAGGTTTGTTTGATTTGTTTTGATTAGGTTTGTTTGATTTGTTTTGATTCTTTGATTTATGTTTAGAATCTTCACTAGCTAATTTTGTGTATAGTTTGAATGCTTGATCAACATTTGAATTTCCATGAACTATTGCTCTAACTGCTCTAATCATAGCAACTGGATGTTCTGATTGCCAAACATTTCTACCAATATCAACTCCTACAGCTCCTGCTTTGATAGAATTGTATGTTAGTTGTAATGCGTCACGTTCTGGAATTTTCTTTCCACCTGCAACAATGATTGGGACAGGACATGATTTAACGACTTTTTCAAAATTATCACAATAATAGGTTTTCACAATATGTGCTCCTTGTTCAGCTGCCATTCTACAAGCCAAAGAAAGATATCTGGCATCTTTACCCATATCTTTTCCTACAGCAGTTACAGCTAAAACTGGAATTCCATATCTCGCAGCCTCATTAACTAATTTTCCAAGGTTAACAACAGTCTGATATTCATATTTTGAACCGACAAAAATTGACATTGCAAGAGCACTAGCATTTAGTCTAATTGCATCTTCAATAGAAACTGTAATGTCTTCTTGAGATAAATCATCTCCAATAATACTAGAACCACCAGAAACTCGCAATACCATTGGTGTATCAGTAGTTGCAGGAACAGATGTTCGTTGAACACCTCTTGTAACCATCAATGAATCGCAATGTTTCAAGAGAGGGGCAATTACATTTTTTGGGTTTTCTAACTTTTCGGTTGGGCCAAGAAAGTATCCATGGTCAACTGCTAGCATTAATGCACGATTATTTTGTGGTTTAATGATTTTTGATAATCTATTTTGTAATCCCCAGTCCATATCTCTTCGATTTTGAAAGAATAGAAATACCTTTCTTAAGCTTTCCTATTTTGTAATGATTATTTTCATTGCATTATCACCACTACGTGCATGATCAAATGCTTTTTGAGAATCAACAATTGGATAAGTATGAGTGATTAATTGTTTAACATCAATTTGTGAAGATTCAATTAAATCCAAAGAGTCTTTTGTGTCTTGATCAGATGCAGCATAACTTGTTACAAGAGTGATTTCCTTAGAATAAATTTTACTCATGTCCAAATCTAATATAGAATTTTTAGATGGAACACCAAACATCATAACGGTTCCACCTTTTCGCACCATATCAATTGCATCCTCAAGCGCCTTTAGACTACTTGTAGCAACAATTGCTACATCCACACCTCGTCCATCAGTATGATCTAAGATTATTTGGTTTTTGTTCTCATGAATGGAATTGATTGATTTAGTTATGTTGAATTTTTTGGCAAAATTTAATCTGAAATCATTTATATCAAAACAAAAAATTTTAGAGAATTTTTTTATCTTTGCTAACATTACGTGCATCATTCCAGTTGGACCTACACCAAAAATTGCAATAGAGTCGTTTTCATGGTAAGTGAATTTGGTCCATGCTCTAACACAACATGCTAAAGGTTCAATCATTGCAGCCTCTTCAAAACTCAAAGAATCAGAAATTTTTAGAACCCCACCATGAGATACGTTCCATGCAGGTACAACATATTCTTCAGATAAACCACAAGGTGAGAGATTAGTTTCAGAATATTTTATACACATTGTTTCATTTCCATGATTACAAAAATGGCAATCATAACAAGGAACATGATGGTGAGTAAACACTCTATCACCTTTTTTAAATTCTGTAACATCAGAACTCACATCTAAAACCACACCTGCAGGTTCATGACCTAAACGCATAGATGGTTGTCCATATTGACCAAAAACTTTTTCCAAGTCAGAGCCACAAATACCACAAGCATGCATCTGAACTAAAATATCACCAGAATTCAATACTGGCTTTGGATTATCATCAACAGAAATAATTGAGGGTTCTTTAACAGATGCAGTTTTCATGGTAAAACATTAAGATGTTGATTATAAGTAGATTATAAAAAAAATTATACACCAAGAATTTTCTTTAACATCACTCTATAATCAATTTCAGTTTTTTCACTTCCAGTTGCAGGTAATGCAAAGACAAGTGTAGATTTTTCAGATCGTAATGCAGTTAATTCATCATTAATGGATTCTGTGATATCATCACTAACAAGAACCAATCCAACATCAGAATCATCAGTTAATCTTTTAATTTCACTTAGAGCATTTTGAGGATTTTCAGAAATTATACCCGGAATTCCAGCTAATTGGAAACTTGTTACAAACGATTTGCTTCCAACAGTGAATATTTTCATAGTTGTAATTTTCGCTTATTCTAATTTAACCCTTTTTGGCAGGTACAAGATCAGGAAAGGTTGATTTAGTTTAAAAATTCAATAAATTCATGGCAGAAATTGACACTCAAAAAAGCGTCCACCTATTCCTTCATGGAAGAATGGACCTAAAAGAAAAAGCAATGAATGCACTCACTGCAAAGGGATTTGCAAGTGACAAAATCACAATGGCTTTACCAAATAAAGTTGGTAATGTTGGAGACTATATGGCAATGTTATGGATGCCACCAAATCCAGATCACATCAAAATTCAGCAAATTACTAGAATTGAAGAAGTTGAACCAGAAGGAATGATCGGTCTTTGGAAAGGTGTTTCAAAAGATGATATCGACACTATACAATTAGAATGAATCTAACTGAATCCAGCTCCAAACTCATTACCTTTTTCTAAAATATCTTCAGGATCAGAATTTTTTAATTTTCTAAACAAAAGTGTTTCATAAACGAGTTTCATTGCACTTTCATCATCAAGATCACAATCTTCTTTAATTTGATTTTTGTATTTTTCCAGTTTTGTGATATCTTCTTCATCTAAAGAAATATTGTCATGAACCATTAAATTTGCAATTTTTTCAATTTCAGAATTTTGTTGATCATCATCCATGACATTTTATTAAATTTCTAGTTATTAACACATTCGAATAACAAGTAACTACAAATCAGAAATCAATCCTAAAAGAAAATCAGAAAATTCTTCATCAGAAAAAATAATTGTTTCAATTTTATTTTCTTTTTGAGCAAGTTCAGCTGATTTTAAGTGATAACAAGTGGTTTTTCCATTTAATTTACCAAAATAGAATCCAGGACATGAACAATAACTGGCATCAGGATCAATCCAATGTTCTTCTCCTTTTCCCACAACTGTCCATATCTTTCTTTGACTAGGCTCAAAAACATGTAGTTTAACACGTTTTTCAGAAACTAGAGTTTCAATCCTATCAGAATCTTTGTTCATAAGGATTTAATCAGATATCTAAAGTATAACTTTGATGCTACAAACTAGAATAATTCCATCAAAACCTGCGTTGATTGTGAAAGGTGTCAAAAAAAACCTCATAGTTACAGATATTCATATTGGATTTGAAAATAGTATGATATCAAATGAAATTTTCATAGGAAAAAATTCAACAATAAATGAAACCATACAGGAGTTATCAGAAATTATAGATGTGGAAAAGCCAGATTCAGTAATTTTGTTAGGGGATATCAAATCAAGTATCAAAAATATCAGTAAAAGCGAATGGGATGAAGTTCCATTATTTTTTGAAAAAATTAAACAAAAGTGTGATGTGATATTAATCCCAGGAAATCATGATGCAAATATTCAGAAATTAGTTCCAGATGACATCACAATGATTAGTTCAACTGGAATGGTGGATGAAAATGTACTATTTACACACGGGCACACAATGCCTTCAGAAAATTTTTCCCATGTAGAAAAAATCATCATGGGACACGTTCATCCAGTATTTTTTCAAGAAGATTCAGTGATTAATGGTCAAAGAGTATGGGTTTCATTAAAAACAGAAAAAAAGAAAATATTTCCATCAACATCAGGTGAATTAGAAATAATTATTGTGCCTTCATTTAATCGATATTTCTATGCAACACATAGAAGAACCTACAAAAAATCAACATCGCCAATTATTGAAAGATTAGAAATTTTATCAGCAAAAATTGTTTCATTAGATGGAATCATACTAGGTAATGAATCAATCATAAAACAAGTGTTGTGAAATATTTTCTGCTAACGTTTTATGGAATTAATTAATTTCATCATAAGGCTGAATTGGTTCTATAGTTGTTTTGTTATCTTTAAGCCACTCTAAAGTTTTTACAAAAGAATCAGCTAATTCAATAGTCGTTAAAACTGGAATTCCCAATTCCAAAGATTTTCGTCTAATTTGATATTCATCATCTAGCATTCCCACATATTTTTCCAATGTTGAAGTACTAGGAATATTTATAATAAAATCAATTTTTCGCTCATATAACAAATCAGAAATATTTGGTTTTCTTTCAGGTTCTGAAATTTTGTGAACAATTTCCACTTCACCAATTTTTTCTTCAAAAAATTCTGCAGTGTGTTCGGTTGCTAAAATTTTGAATCCAAGCTGTTTGAGTTTTGCAATAGTTGTAACAAGTTTTTCTTTATTTTGTGAACCTCCAACAGTTACAAGTGCAGTGCCCTTATCAGGTAAATTATAACCAACAGATGTCAAACCTTTGGCTAATGCATCATAGAAGCTATTTCCAAAACAAGCAGCTTCACCAGTGGACTGCATTTCAACTCCTAGGGAGATATCTGCACCATCTAATTGCATAAAGGAAAATTGTGGAACTTTGATACCAAAATTATGAATCTTTTGCCATTTATTTTCAGGGATTTTAGGTAATGGTTTATCCAAAATAGCCTTAGATGCAAGAGAAATTAGGTTCAGTTTAACAAGTTTTGAAACAAATGGCATAGAACGAGATGCACGTATGTTTAATTCAATAACATAGACATGATCATCATTAACCAAAAATTGTAAATTAAATGGACCTTTGACGTTAAAGGTTAATGCAATCTTTTTAGTGTAATCATTAATGGTCTCGATAATTTTATTGCTTAGACGCCATGGAGGAATACACATCATAGCATCACCTGAATGAACACCTGCACTATCAATATGTTCAACTATTGCACCAATTACAACTTCTTTACCATTACTAATTCCATCTACATCTACTTCAAGTGAATTCAACATGAATTTAGAAATTACAACTGGATGATCAGGAGAAACATCAGTAGCTTCTTTGACATATGTTTTTAATTCTTCTTGAGACCAAACAACTTTCATTGCAGCTCCAGACAAAACATAGGAAGGTCTAACAATTACTGGAAATGCAACTTCTTGTGCAAATGTTTTAGCTTCATTGAGATTTGAAAATGCTTGCCAACGTGGTTGCGGTATATGTAATTTATCAAGTTCGGCACTAAACTTTGAACGGTCTTCAGCTCTATCAACATCATAAGCTGCAGTTCCCAAAATAGTAATTCCATGTTTTGCAAGACCAGGAGTTAAGTTATTTGCAGTTTGTCCACCTACACAAGTGATTATGCCTTTTGGATTTTCAAATTCAGCAATATCCAAAATTCTCTCTTGAGTTAATTCTTCAAAGTATAATCTATTACAAATATCATAATCAGTAGATACAGTTTCAGGATTACAATTAACTACAGAGATGCTTTTCTCGCCATTTTCTTGCAACCCCCAAACCATGTTGACTGTACCCCAATCAAATTCCACACTACTTCCAATTCTATATGGGCCTGCACCAAGTACAATGATTCCTTTTTCATCTTGAGGAATAACCACATCATTTGAATGACCACCATATGTTAGATAGAGGTAGTTGGTTGCTGCAGGCCATTCAGCAGATAATGTATCAATCTGTTTTACTGATGGAATTACGCCTAATTTCTTTCGTAAATTACGAATTTCATCAGGCGATTTGTCTTTAGCACGAGCAATTTGCTTGTCTGCAAAACCCAATTTTTTGGCTTCCCATAGAAGTGATTCATCTAGATCAGATGTCTTTAATTTTTCTTCAAGAGTTACAATATTTTTTATTTTTTCTATAAACCAAGGATCAACTGTAGATAGTTTGTAAATTCGCTCAACTGATATTCCCATCTTTAATGCAATTGCAACATGATAGAGAATATGATCATCATGATGCGATAGTTTGTAGTCAATTTCTTCTTCAGTGTATTTTTTCCCATTTGTACGATTCAAAACTAATCCATCATTTCCAATATCCAACATTCTAATTGCCTTTTGAAATGATTCCTCAAAAGTTCTACCAATAGCCATTACTTCTCCAACAGATTTCATCGTAGGGCCTAATCTTCTATTTACTAGTTCAAATTTTTCAAAATCCCATCTAGGATGTTTACATACAATATAATCAAGAGATGGTTCAAAACATGCAGTTGTATTTTTTGTAATTTTGTTTACAAGTTCAGATAGATTGTAACCCAACCCAATTTTTGCAGACATGTATGCCAAAGGATACCCAGTTGCTTTACTTGCAAGAGCTGAAGAACGTGAAAGTCTGGGATTAATTTCAATTGCAACATATCTGTCAGAATTAGGTTCAAGTGCATATTGAATATTGCATTCGCCTACAATTCCAACATGCTTTGTTGCACGTAATGCTGCAGAACGTAACATGTGATATTCATGATTATCAATTGTTTGTGATGGGGCAACTACAATGTTATCACCAGTGTGTACTTTCATGGAAAGAACATTTTCCATATTACAAACAATTACGTTATTTCCATCATAATCTTGCATTACTTCATATTCAATTTGTTTCCAATGTCCGATGTATTCTTCAATCAGTACTTGATTAACAATACTGGCCTTAAGACCTCGCTCAACAATCTCATGTAATTCAATTTCATTATAGGCAACACCACCACCCCTCCCACCTAGAGTGTATGCAACCCGAATTATAACAGGATATGATAATTCTTCTGCAGCCTTTTTGGCATCATCAAAATTAGTGACAGTTTTACTATTCAAAACAGGCATTCCACATTCAGCCATAGAATCTTTGAAGAGTTGCCTATCCTCAGTGTTCTTAATTCCCTTAATTTGAGTTCCTAGAACTTTTACACCGTATTTTTGAAGGATGTTAGAATCATCTAATTTCACCCCACAATTTAGTGCGGTTTGTCCCCCATATGCCAACATGATTCCATCAGGTCTTTCTTTTTCAATAATTGATTCCACATACTCTGCATTTACTGGAAGTAGATACACTTGATCTGCAAATCTAGTATCTGTCTGAATAGTGGCAATATTTGGATTAATTAGAACACTGTTTATCCCATCTTCATGTATGGCTTTAAGACATTGACTTCCAGAATAATCAAATTCTCCAGCTTCTCCAATTTTAATAGCACCACTTCCAAGTACAAGAATTTTTTTAATAGTTTCGTTTTTTGGCATTAGTTTATTTCTCCATTAGATGTTTTAGCTCTTCAAAGATGAATTTGCAATCATAAGGACCAGGTGCAGCTTCTGGATGAAACTGTACTGCAATACAATTTTGTTTTTTATGTTTTATTCCTTCAACTGTTTTGTCATCTGCATTTGTAAACCATAAATTAAAATCAGATTTTTCAAGAGATTCAGGAGTTATTCCATATCCATGATTCTGACTAGTAACATACACTTGATTATTTTCTACATTAACACAAGGTTTGTTTTGTCCTCGATGTCCATACTTTAGTTTGTAGGTT
>PVMK01117082.1_pt1 | contig 12608 bp, 11 predicted proteins | sample 1853481 | NCBI WGS metagenome assembly PVMK01 (sample SAMN08533507, study PRJNA380276) | Marine sediment metagenome, whole genome shotgun sequencing project.
AAGATCGTTTCTGTCAATATGCTTGAGGGCAAATTTTCTCGCCCCTGCCATTAACTGCTGCAGACCCTGTTTCATCCTGTCTACATAAGAATACAGTCCAATGGCCCCTGCCGGGAGTTTCGCAAAGTCCTTACCGAACCGCTCCTTTAGTTCACTGCCGACTGCAAATAATTTCAGATAGCCTTCCGAAATATCCTCTCCCTCGAGTTCCATTTTTTCGGCCATCATTTTTCCATGTGTCTTGCCTACCATTGCAGCGGTAAACAGCGCACGTCCCAGGCAGATCGCTTTTACATAAGGAGCGCCTAAAGCCAGGCCCTTAAAGATATGGTCCTCCAGTGAAAGACCACCTGCAATGGCAATCGGCGGGATATACGCTCCCTTTTTCGCGAGTTTTTCGCACATCTGATATGTAAGGCATTCAAGCTGTACTGTGGGGATGCCCCATTCGTTCATCATGCGCCACGGACTCATGCCGGTCCCGCCGCCTGCTCCGTCAATCGTGAGCATATCGATCTTTGCATCAGAAGAGTATTTTATGGCGCGTGCAAGATCAGCAGGGCGATAAGCGCCGGTTTTGAGAGTGACCTTTTTGGCCCCTATAGACCGCAGGTACTCAACTGATTTATGAAAAGAGTCCTCTGCCACCATACCGAGACGGGAGTGACGCTCAAACTCGGTAATGCCGCCGGCCTCAAAAGCCTTCAAAGCAGCATGGTCAGTCGGGTTAGGCAGAACAATATAGCCTCTATCATACAGCTGCATTGCCCTCTCAATAGAACGCAGCTTGACCTCACCGCCTATGTCTTTAGCACCCTGTCCCCATTTTAACTCAAATATTTCAATGCCCAGTTTTTCTATAACATACTCTGGCACTCCGAGTTTGGTGTCTTCAACATTGGCCTGAACAATGACACCTCCTTTACCATCGTACCACTGATTGTACGAATTGATCCTGCGCTCCATCTCTGGTGACTTTACGATCTTTCCATTTTTGATCTCAGCCTGGGGATCCATACCGCATACATTTTCACCGACAACAACAAGTACCCCTGATATTGCTGCGCCGACTGCTACTTCTTCCCAGTTGATCCTTGAAATGTCAGTTGATCCTACGGCGCCCGTAAAAACAGGAAAGTCCATCTTGATACTGTTGTCTGCGCCAAGAGTTGTTTTAGTATCAACATTGGGGAAACGTGCTATATCCGGATCAGCTTCAACACCGACCGCGCCTACAGCCGTACCCTGAATGTTAAAGTGAGAAAAATCTACCGGATAATCTTTTTCAGAACCGGCGGTTATTTTGCCAAAGGGTACCGGATAAATAACTTCTCTCCCTTTAAGGGCGGACCTGCCGATTTCGCATGGGCCCTCACATCCGTCAATACAGGTCACACAAATGCCTGATACCGGGGCAGGTGTAACTCTTGTGGTTGTCAATGTTGCTGCGCTGTAGTTAGGCTTACTGAAACTCATTGAACACCTCCTTTTTTATTATGGTTACATTGAGACAATTAATATGGCTTACAATCACAACTATAAAATCATGAATGATCAACAGCTATTTTTTTACCGCTGATCGCTGACAGCTAATTAATCCCCCCTTTCACATTAAGTATTTCTGAATATTCTGCTGGAGAATCCAGTATTGCTAAACTCCGCAGGTAAAAAAATTCCGTTACATATATATAATCAATAACTCCGCTGGTTCTTCCATTTCGTTTTTCCATGAAGAAGGTATTTCATCCTTCAGAAAAACAGAATCTCCCACACCAACCGATTCTTCCACGCCGTCAATTATTACTGTTACCTGTCCTTTCAAGACATGAATAAATTCATTTCCTTTATGCAGATGAAAATGCTTTCTTATTAAAGTATGAGGCTCTAATACAGCAATATTGGCCACAGAGTCTCTGGGATATGCACTATTTCCGCTCATATTAAAGACAGACAGCCCCTCCTCTTTCAATAAAGGCCGGGACGAACCGTTTCTTTGCCTTATCAGCCAGCTGGATTTTTTTACAGGTTTATCATCCAGCAGGGCAGCAGGGCTTTCGCCAACTGCATTGCACAACTGTACAAATGAAATAAGGGAGGGGCTAATCTGGTTGTTTTCGACCTGTGAAATAAAACTCGGCGAGACATCAACCTTGTCGGCCAACTCTTTCTGGCTCATGCCACGCCTTGTTCTCATCTCTTTCAATTTACTCCCTATTTCAAGTGAATGCTCTTTTTTAAGAAGCGAAACAATTACATCCCCCTCATTAATTTCATATATATGTGGTTTGAATGCTTCCCTGTCGTGACTCCTGTCAAGTTTAAGCGCTTTCATGTACAGCATCTCTCTTCTTTCATAGAGCTCGATTACAACCTGGGTAATATGCCTTAGGTTGGCCTTGAACTTCTGACTGTGCGCCTCCTTGTCCAGTATCCAGTAAGCAACTGTATCAAGATCAAATAATCTCGGACACATGTAGGTGAAAAATTTATATGTACTGTTTTCATCGCTCCAGAGGTCCTGCATACCGGTGAGACTGTCGAATATATATCTGGCGCCAGGAGAAAGACTATCTTCGATAGCATTAAGTGACTGGGTAAACTGCTCTATACTTTTTGGGTCGTCTATTTTGACAATATTAATATCTGAAGGAGTTTCATAAAATCTCGTGAACGTTTTATCGTTCTTACCTTTCCCGGATGTAAAGCAGTCAACAAGGATGAAGTGTTCGGGGTTGAGAAAGTCTTTTACTGATTTCAGGATGCTCTGGGGGGAACGGTTAAAGCTTATATAAATGATTTTCTGGGAATCATCAAATGATTGTTTAATAAAATTCTGCAGGAAAACTTTATATGGCGCACCGGAATCAACCTCCCAGACAACATTGTCCCCTGTATAGAAGGAGTCAATGAGCTTGTCAAAACTCTTTATTCCGGAAGAAATTTTTTGCACGGCAAACGGTTACCTTTTGCGGTGGAATTTAATAACTTTAAATGAGTTTTCCTCCTTCTGTCAAGAATATATTAACCAGAGAATGAAAAATGCTATTATTTCAATGCATTAGGGTTTAATTTATTTTTTTCTTGAAAAGATGACCTGTGTTGCTTATCATATCTGCGATAACCAATCTGATTTTGCTGTCGGGAATTTAGTGGCTTTGACACTGGTCTGATATTTTTTTGTTAAGACAATAAAGTATTACTTACATTGCGTTCAGCATTACTTAATTTTATGAGGGGATGACACATGTGCAGATTGGCTGCAATAACATCTAATGAGTATTTCTCGCCAATGGAAAATATAATGGCCCTTGAGACGATGAATGAAGGGCATGATGGATCGGGCATGGGACTTATTCTGAAAGGGCTCGGTGGTGAATTCAAGGAGCTGAATGAATACCCTGTTCTTTCAGGAATATGTTCAGCTGATGGGATGAAAGACCTTGATGACTATATGAACAAGCTCGGCTTTATGCTTAAGTACACATGGACGCCGAAGACCAGACCAATGAAGGGGATTGACAGTCACGACCACTATTTTGCCAGGGTGTATGACTATCCTGAGATTTATCAGGACAGGTCTCCTGAAGAAAAAGAAACCCTTCTTTTAAAGACCAGATTATCACTCAGAAAAATGGGCGAAGAGGATAGGTCAATTATCATATTTGCCTTCTACCCTGATATCCTGGTATTAAAAGAAGTCGGCGATCCCCTCCAGCTCAGTGAATTTTTTGGGCTGGAGAAGTCTTCTTTAAAAGCAAAAATAATCTTTGCACAGGGGAGGCAGAATACGAATTATGCAATCGATCTTTACGCATGCCATCCCTTTTTTATCCAGGGGTATAGCACCATGGCAAACGGTGAGAACACGGCCTTTCTTCCGATCAGGGAATTCCTTTCAGGCAGGGGCATTCGGGGGTACGCAGGTTATAACAGTGACAGTGAGGTTTTCTGTCATATCCTTCACTATACATGCAAACAACTCGGCTATCCACTTCAATATTATAAAGACATTGTGACTCCGCTTAAACAGTTCGAGATCGATGCACGGTCAGACAGCGAAGCCTTGAGCTTCCTTAAAAAGTCATTAAGACCGCTCTGCATAGACGGGCCAAACTGTGTTATCGGGTTTACTCCTAACGGAACCTGCTTTATGCTTCAGGACGAAAAGAAATTAAGACCTGGAGTTGTCGGAGGAGTTGCAGGAAAGTATGGTTTTATGACAGAAGAATGTGGTCTCGCAAGTGTAATGCCGGAGAGGGACAGATCTCGTGATATATTCCCTATGAAATACGATATGGTTATTGTCAAACCTGACGCCGAAGAGGCGATTGTATGGAATCAGCTTCACGGTGACACTACTAAAGCTGATTCCTTTATTTAAATCTCCACAGTCATATTACGATTTTATCGTTTTTCGAGTTTTGAGTCCACCGCGTCTGCCATTTCACCACTCCGGCTTACTAGTATCAGAGAAAATTAAAGCAAATTATTATACCACGAAATAAAGCTTATCCATGGCTGTTTAAGAGTCTGATAATAAACGTAGTGCCCTCGCCCATTGTGCTTTCTACCTCAACCGTGCCTCCCTGCTCTGCTATGATTCCATGTGCTATTGAAAGACCAAGGCCCGTACCTTTATTAACCGGCTTTGTAGTAAAAAAAGGATCAAATATTTTTGCAAGAACTTCGTGCGGAATGCCTGTGCCATTGTCTGAAATTCTTATTTCAGCCAGTTTGGATTTGTCATCATATGTAGTTTTCAAATGAATTTTTCCCTTCTTCTCCGATTCTGATATGGCATACTCGGCATTTATTATCATATTTAAAATGACCTGCTGCATCTGTTGTCTGTCAACATCTATATAAGGGAGTTCCTGATAATCCTTTACGACTTCTATCTTGGTATTCTTCAGCAGATATTCATGAAGCTCAATCGTCTTGTCAAGAATATCATTTAAATTCTCGGGGTTTTTTTGTGCAGGAGTCTGTCTCGAAAAGGTCAGCATATTTTCTGTTATCTTTTTGCATCTGAGAGCAGCATCATAAATATTATTAAGATATTTTTTTAATGTATCATCAATATCCTTCATGAGAAGCATCTCGGTATAACCGATGATTCCTGTAAGGGGATTATTTATCTCGTGTGCTACACCGGATGTCAGTGTACCAAGTGAAGAGAGTTTCTCCAGATGATATATCTGGTCTTTTAAGCGGTGATTTTCAGTAATATCCTTCATTATATATACAACCGCAACATGTTCATCGTACGATATGGGGAAGCAGCTAATGAGATAATCTATATCATTTATCTTTCTTTCCATAGACCGCGGATTGAATGTTTCGTTTTCTTTTGGCAAAACGCACCACTCATGAGGACCTTCAAGTCCAAATAATTCAAAGTACGGCTTCATTATTATGTCAGCCGGTTCTTTTCCAAAAAGATTTGAAAATGCCTTGTTTGTTCGCAGGATTTTATAATTTTGATCTAATACAAACATATAATCGGTGATCGCATCAATTATGTTTTGCCACCATTTGTTACTCCTGTAAATTTGCTTAAACAGAAGAGATTGCTGCTGCATCTCCTCATCTCTTTTTTGCTGATCATTTGTGTTATTCATGATAACTATTAATTCCCCGGTAATATAATCAACCCTGCACCTGTAGTACAGGAATTATTCAGTATCAGGTGTTTCTTTAAACTTTTTTATAGTCTCGCGCTGGTAAGATAACGTGTATTGAATAATTTCCTTCCTGACAGAATCATTCATATTTAAATATTCAAGAGAGATTTCATAAGTACCGTTGTCTAATTCCGTTACTCTCTTAACCGCACCATAGGCAAATACTGCCACAGGAGGATATGTTGGTAAAAGAAGTTTGATCTTCATGAGGTCCCCTTCTTTAACAGGAGTGTTAACTGTAAACCTGATTCCTGATGCACTTATATTCACTGATTTTTTGCCCTCTGACAGGAGACCTTCTTTTTCAAGAATAAAATGATTAATTATAAAATCGAGTTTGGTTTTGATTTCAGCGATCATATCGTACATTTTCCTGTTATCCGTACCATCGTCATATGGCTGTTCAGTAGATTCCTCGTTAGATTCAGAATCTTCCATTAATGAAAAGGCTTTTGAACTGGTGAAGGACTTAATAAACTTCTCACCCCTGTCATGATCGATATTTGCAGGATTTGCAACAACAGATATTACATCATCTACCCTGAAGTAAGATCTTTGTTCATTCTCATCATCCTTATTATTCAGCATCCTGGTCTCCTCATTACTATGAAATATTTTTTAATGCACCGGCGTTCAATGAATCTCAATTATATAATTATAGTGTACTGTTGCAATTCTTGCTAACCCACATTATTCACCCAGCAAAGCAGGTATCCAAAAAAAAACGTTTTGGATACCTGCTTTGCTTCAAGATATTTATGACTAATATGGGCTAACGAATAATAAATATTGTCACTAAGACAGAGTGAGTATTGCTGATCTGTTTTGGACAGGTTTAATTTAATAAGATGATGGCTGGAATTATGAATCAGGCCAAGCTAACCTCGACACCATACTTAGTCCTGATTTTGATACATCTTGTGGGCATTCAGGACTTCTTGAATGCCCCTTTTCTGAACAAATGTTAAAAACTCTGGCCTCAAATCTCCTCTAAAATTCTTCCGGCAATTTTGGACGAATCAATTTTGTAATTGCCCGAATCGATTGCTTCTTTAATCTCCTGAATTTTATCGAGTCTGACATCAGGGAGTTTTTCGATTTCGGCCTTTAATTCCGCTACTATACTGGCCCATCTCTCCATATTAATGTTCTGACCCTGATCCTTCTTGAAGGCTTTTTCCCCTTTTTCCTGCTTATTTCCTTTTTTTCTCATTTTCCTAGCCCCTTTCCAATAAATCGTTGCCTGAAATTAGTAGTTAATTTCATGGACTTATATGTTTCCACGACTCCTCCTTTCTTGGTGTGTAAATTAATTTTACACTTTCTAATTATCTTATCGGCACATATTCTCATAGCTTTAGGAGTTTTTTAAAAATAATTGAAAATAATTATTAAGCATATAAATGGGGGGCTAAATCTGATTAATATATAGAACGCTGAATTGAGGAAAATGGTCAGTATTCCACGACCGGAAAATTAATTTAATTTCAGGACAAAGCGGAATTTAAGTCATATTAAGTCTGATAAATATAAGCAGCTAGTTCAGTCATGTGTGACTGTATCTATTTAATTTTTGTTTTAAGCTTGATAAGAGCCTGACTGTGAACCTGACAGACCCTTGACTCTGTAATGTTCAGAATCTTTCCGATTTCCTGCATCGTCAGTTCTTCCCAGTAATAAAGTGACAGGACCAACCTTTCCTTTTCAGGCAAAGTATCAATAAGTGCAGCAACATTCTTTTTTGTATCTTTTTCCTCGAGTTCATTCAGTGGACTTTTTGCTTTAGGATCAGCAATACATTCTGCTATGTTCAGGTCACTATCTGCATACTTGTTGTTCTTGAAATCTTCAAGTCTCAATGGACTTGATGATGTTGCATACTGGAGTATTTTGAAATATTCACCAAGAGGCATATCCATTGATTCTGCTACTTCCGTATGATCAGGAGTGTGTCCCCATAATTTCTCGAGTTTCAAACGGGCCTTGTTGATTCCATCGATCTTTTTTCTCATTGATCTGGGAATCCAGGCAGTTGCTCTCAACTCATCAATCATCGAACCTCTTATCCGCAACTCTGCATAAGTCTTCAGCTTTACTCTTCCTGGTTCGAACCGTTGAAGGGCATCCATCAGCCCCATGAGTCCTACGCTTATAAGATCGTCAATGGTAACATGGCCCGGCAATTTCCAGGATAATCTATAGGCAGTGTACTTAATGAAAGGCGTAAACTCTTTTATGATCTCTTCCTTCTTTTCTTCAGTTATTTTTTCTTTACACTTTAGCATGATGTTTTTATTAGACCTCCTAAAATTATTTGTAGTGTTCCTTTTAGATGGGTGTCACTATTCAGGTTAAGTGCTTTTGCAATCCGCAAAAAACTTTTCGCTGCATTACTTTCAGGATAAATTTCCATAAGGGCCTTTTGCTGACGAACTGCCATCGGAATCAACTCGTCGTAAGGAATGAAACCCATATAGTCAAGCGAAATGCTGAGAAATTGTTCGGCTGCATCAGACAATCTTATGAAAACATCTGTTGCTTCCGCTTCATTTTTAACTTCGTTTATAAGAACCTTGAAATTTTTCTCCTGGTGATTGATGAAGAGAACTTTAATGAGTGCATATGCGTCCGTCAATGCAGTAGGTTCTGCCGATGTAACTATAATAATATCCTGTGAAGCAGTGCAGAAAAATGCAACATTTGAAGAGATTCCAGATGGAGCATCAATTAAAAGGTAATCAACATCTTCATCATATAATTCAAATTCCTCAATAAGTCTTAATCTCTGAAACTCATCCAGTGCGGTAAGCTCTTGAATGCCGGAACTTGCAGGAAGTATTTTTATCCCACCTGGTCCATCAACAATAATGTCCTTAAGCCTCAACTCTCCCATGAACAAGTCCTGGATAGTGTATTTGGTTGTCAGATTCAGAAGGACGTTAATATTGCATAGCCCGAGATCAGCATCAAATACAAGCACTTTTTTGCCTGTTTTGCTTAATGCAACTGCCAAATTTGCTGTAATATTAGTTTTGCCTACCCCTCCTTTACCACTTGCGATAACTATTGTTTTAACTGCTTTTGGCTCTGTAATTTCCATATTCATAATCCTTACTTTAGCTGCGTTAACCTTTCTGAGGGACTGATGATATCTGTCAGTTTTACTCCAAACTTTTCGTTTACGATTACCGCTTCACCCCTGGCTACGAGTCTGCTATTTGCATATATTTCCATTGGTTCCCCTGCCAGTTTTTCCAGTTCAATAACCGAACCCTGTACTAGCTGTAAAAGCTCCTTGATCAACATCTTTGTAGTTCCAAGCTGGACAGTAAGCTCAACCGGTATATCAAGGAGAAAATTAATATCACGGCCTGTAGTTGATTCATTTTTTTCTTCTTTGAGATTTTCGAATTTGTGCTGCTGGATATCTTCTGTCATGAGATAACCTCCCCTTCTTTAGCCTGGCAAATCAATTTCAATTTATGATTAAATTCACTCATGATTTGTTGATAACGGTTCATACGTTTAATTTATTGATCCCGACAGTTTAACTGCATGCTTACCCTTACAAACCCCGGGTATGCCCTTAAATTTGGGTGAATCTTCTATTTTTATAACAAGTTCATCAGATGCAGATCGGCTAAGATTGAGTATGCTGCCTTCTTTCAAATTCAAGAGATCTTCAAAATTCATTGTAATTTTCCCAAGGTCTGCTGAAAGATGCAGATCAGTATTCATTAAAGACTCTGTTAATTCATGCTCCCACCGGAGATTCGATTCATATCTATCGCTTTGAATTCCCGAGTAGAGTTTCTCTTTTACTGGTTCCAGCATTGAATCGGGAATACATAAAGACATTCTGCCTGAAAAATCTTCCATTACTAACTGAACCTCTATATTGATAATGCTCTGCTCAGGCGCAGCGATCGAAACAAACGGAGGGTTAATCTCAGATTTTACGTATTTGGATTTGACAGGGGATATAACTTGCCAGGCTGATTCAACATCTTCCAGTATTACATCAACCACTTTCCTGATTACCCTTTGCTCAATCTGAGTAAAAGCTCTTCCATCTGACTTTATATAATGAACGGCGGATCCCCCGAAGAAACCTTCGACAAACGCAAATACAAGAGGCGATTCAAGTACAAGCAGTGCATCGCCATTAAGCGGCTCCATGGTAAAGATATTCATACTGGAAGGCACAGTTACAGTGCTGATGAAATCGCTGTATTTCATCGTCTCAATTTTCCTGATATTTATATCAAAGTATTTCAGCATGAATTTATAGATAGAAGTTCTAAGAAGTTTTGAAAAATTATGATTAATAATCTCAAGACCGGGCATTTTGTTACTGACAGTGCTTTTATACTCGATGAAGTCATAGGGTCTAACTTCGAATGGCCTTGAATCTCCTGTATCTTCTGTGCCTATTGCACCGTCTGCCAAGCCATTTAGCAGGGCATCTACTTCATCTTGTGAGATAATATTGATTGTCATTTAATCCCCTGAATATACAATTATCGTGCCCGATGTAACTCCTTGGATAATAATGGTTTACATTCTTAATTATCGTCAAAATTATGACTTCCCGTACAGGTTTTTGGCTTTAAGACCTAAGATGACAAAATCTGTCCAAAAAAGAGGTGATTCGAAACACTAAATCGTGTGTGTCCTGCTAAAGCAGCATCATATTCTCCGTTTTTGTTCATTAAAGCGAGGGATCTCTGATTATCGCGGACATTGCCTTAACAGGTTCCAGGCACTTTCTAATCCATTAAGTCTAAAGTATTTTCCTTATTGTACCGATAATTATCCATGACTACATATAGATGAGTCAGTTAAGGATTTTTTAACAGGGTGACTGGGCATCCATCATACTTAGTGGAAGCGCACCACCTTAAAGGACGATAGTTATTTGAACACAAAAAGGCTGAATAAATTACTGAGTGACTTAAATCATAAGGATGCCTCAAGAAGGCGATCAGCTGCAGAGGCTTTGTCTGAGGGAGACGAGCGGGTATTATATCCATTGATCAAGTCCCTGAAGGATGAAAACCTTGGCGTTCAGGACGCTGCAATACAATCATTAATGGGAATCAAGCAGGAATCCACCGCATACATGCTACTGCCACTACTCAGAGAATCTCCTTTTTTAAGAAATACCGCAATGTTAATTTTGAGAGAACTGGGAAGAATTGTTATTCCGCTTCTCCGTACATTATTAATAGACAAAGACGATGATGTTAGAAAGTTTGCATTGGACCTTATATATGATGTCCAATATTGCGACTACCCTGAAGACCTGGCTTACATGCTTTCTAATGATTCCAATTCGAATGTTCGTGCTGCTGCTGCAAAGGCCCTTGGCATACTTCAATACCGCAAAGCAATCCCCCAGCTCATTCAGTCTTTAAATGACGAAGAGTGGGTATGTTTTTCCACCATTGAAGCACTGGCAAAGTTTAAAGACGATAAGTCTCTTGAACAGATCATTGCTCTTCTGGATTCACCGTCTGAGACTATACGATTTGCAGTAATTGAAACTCTGGGTAAAATCAGATCATCAAAAGCAACTGAACGCCTTACCGCATGTGAATTAAACGCTGACGATTTTGAAAGGCGGCTTATAATAAAAAGCCTTGTGGAAATCGGAACAATTTCGTCAACTCATCACATCGTAAAGACACTTATTGAAATGCTGGAAGAAGACGACTGGGAAGATATATATACTGCAATAAAAGGCCTGTCAACTGTAAAAGCAAATGAAGCAATATATCAGATTATAGATTTGGCAGGTTCTCTGGAACCTTCAATGCCTGAGAATGACGATAAAATCGAATTTATCAAAAAAGCTATTTATAGCATTGGATGCCATGAGAATCTCATAAATATTATAGATAGCCCAACCATGAAATTCAGGGGCAAAACCATCGCTATAGAAATATTAGGAGATCTACAGTGCCCAGATACAGTCCACGCCATTATAAATGCCCTGAATAGTGATTATCGGGATGTTAGACGAGCCAGCATCGAAGCGCTGATCAAATTTGCAAGCGATGAGGTTAGTACATGCCTGATGGAAGCAATCTATCATTTAGATAGTCATGTAAGGAAAATAGCTATCATGGCTTTGGGTAAAATCGGGGCTGTTACAGCTCTTGAACCTTTAATAGCCACACTCGACAAAGAGGAATATTCAGATATCAAAGATAGCATTATTGTATCTCTTCTTGAAATTGATTCTACATTATTCCTGTCTCGTATTGATGAATTTAGCGATGATACCAGAAAGTGCATAGAACATCATACGGCAGACTCTGGTCCGGGGGTCACATGCTGAATATCCCTCTCATGGATGACACGTTCAGAAATCTACGGGATTATATTTTTGATCTATGCGGCATTTATATTTCTGATAACAAAAAATATCTTATTGAAAACAGACTCGCAAAAATATTAACTGAAAACAATTTAAACAGTTTTGAAGAGTACCTGAAATTCATAAAAATCGGCAAGAATGGGAATAATCATTCAAGGCTCATTGATGCCATTACTACTAACGAAACGTATTTTTTCAGGGAACCCGATCAATTGAACATATTTATCAATGAAATACTTCCAAAGATATCCAATCAGAAACCAGAGAGCCATAACATTAGAATATGGTCTTCAGCATGTTCTTCCGGAGAAGAGCCTTATACAATATCTATGATGTTGAAGGAAAAATCATTAGACCTGAGTAAGTATGAAATTTATGGATCAGACATAAGTGAAGGCGTCCTTTCATCTGCTAAAAAGGGAGAATATTCATCATATTCGGTAAGAAATGTTCCTGAAGCATATATGAAAAAATACTTTACCAGCAATGGCAATTACAGCCTGGATTCCTCGATTAAGGAGTCGATTATATTTAAAAGGATT
>PVMK01141570.1_pt1 | contig 12608 bp, 12 predicted proteins | sample 1853481 | NCBI WGS metagenome assembly PVMK01 (sample SAMN08533507, study PRJNA380276) | Marine sediment metagenome, whole genome shotgun sequencing project.
CCTCAGCACTCCTCTTCCCCTCGTCTCGCCCCTTTTTTGAGCCCCAATACACCCCAGCAAGAGGAATGTTATCATGACCAAACGACGACCTTCGTGGTTCATCGAAGAGCTGGATTACACTTCCCCGACGGGGGATAATGGATATTAGGTGTGAGACAGTCAAAATCACTAACGGAAGGTAGAAGAAGGAAAAACGGAAAAGACGGTTGTCAAGAAATTGGGAAATTTTTGGGGGAGATGAACAGGGGGGCTTCGCCAACAGCGCGATGAGGTCTCGATCCCTTGGTCATCTCAAGAACAACGGCATAAGGAGTCCTATACCATGATGAAAAACATTTTCTGTAAAGTTTGCCTAAGTGTCCAATTGAAATGTCTGGTGTTTTTGTTGATGTTCGGATTCTTGCTTGTTCCTTTCCAGGTCGGTCAAGGCACCCAGTTTAGTTCCGGTGCCATAGCATGGGCCGAAGACAATGTGGTGGATGAACAGGAGGAGCAAGACCTTGCGGACCAGGCTGAGTTAGCTATCCTCAATTTGGCGGCAAAGAACGAATGGTTTCACACGCATGTGAAGGAAGCCAAGGCCGTTTTTATCGCTCCACAATTGTATCGAGGCAGGGTGCTGACGGGTGGAAGTGGTGTTCTCCTCGTTCGACGGGAGGATGGATGGTCCCAAAAAGCTTTCTACACCGTGGAAGTTCCCGATTTAGGCCTACAACTCGGTTCAGATCGAGTAGAAATCGTGCTTCTTATTAACACACATCTGGGATTGACGTCTTTTTATAGCGGAAGTTTTACCTTAGGCAGTGATTTGCGTATTGCCAGGGGGCCAATGAAAGGGAACTCTTCCATCGGCAACCTCAACGGGGATGTGGTTGCCTTCACCAAGTTGCAGTCTCAAAAAACCTATACGGACCTTCCTGTTCAAGGAGTACACATTACGGTTTCCAGTGATTTCAACCAAGCCTATTATGGCTCCGCAGTCCAACCTCACGAAATTATCAGCACTCTAGCGGTGTCGGAACTCGGGCTTTCCGGACTCGTTTCAGCATTGCGTCATCAACCGGTCCAGGGTGAATGATTAATGGTCGGGGCAAGGACTCCATGAAGGGACTTTGATCGTGTGATGTTCCTTGCGTACCGTTTCACCTTGAGAAGGTATTCTCAACTTAAACCTAAATTGAGCTCCATCTACGCGTGACGCCGGCACCCTGAACCCTGACCTATCAAGGGAAAAAAGACCATGGCACTTCCCTATAGCCGTGCTCGCGTGTGCAACCCCACTTGTATTACAAGGGGGCAGCCTTATCTGTATATGATGGCTGGTCTACTTCCAACCAGGCCAAGAACAGTTTATACCCCAATGTCAAAACCACGGCTCCAATAAATAAGCCAATAATTCCGGATAGCAGCATTCCCCCGATGGCACCCATGAAAATCACCACCATTGGAACTTCGAGACCTCGTCCCAGGAATACGGGTTTGAGTATGTTATCGATCACACTAACGAAAATGGACCATATCAGAAACAGGACGGCTGTCACGGTATCAGTTGTTGAGAACACATAGAGGACTACCGGGATCATGATCGGAAGAACGCCAATCTGGATGACCCCCAGGATGAGACACAAAAATGCCCAGAATCCTGCTGCAGGGATTCCCGCGATGAAGAATCCCAACCCTGCAATGCACGACTGAATCAGGGCCACCCCCAAAACGCCACGCGCTACGCTTCGCACGGTGGCTTCAGCGAGGTCAACGAGTTCGGCTCCCCGGTCTCCAGCGAGACGTTTGCCGATACTGTGCGCAAGGTGAAAACCAGGAGTTGAGTGAGCCAGGAGCACCCCGGCAATAATGACGGCCACGAAGAATTGTAAGATGGCCAGTCCGGTTCCTGTCACCACAGACAGAAGCCATTTGGCCAGCATCATGATCTGAGGTTCGAGTTGGGCAAAGGCCCCCTGAATATTAACGGAAGCCAGGCTCCAGATGTTGGCTAAAGGCTCCCCAATCAACGGCCAGGTCTCAAGGCCTTGTGGTGGGGGCGGGACTGTGAGTGTTCCATCGCGTACGAGGTTAACCACCAGTTCCGCATGTTGAACAAGGAGCCCTCCTATGAGCACTGCGGGCCAAACCAGGATCACCAGCATTCCTACGGTCATCAATATGGCTGCCACACGCGTGGAATCTTTTAGCAGAGTCCGTAGATACCCATAGATTGGATAGATGGCTACGGCAATGATCATCCCCCAGATAATTGGGATGACGAAGGGTCGCAGGATTTGAAAACACCATCCTACCCAAAGGACGACAAAACCAATCCGAATCGCAGCCTCCATCGCATTTTTTGTAAATTCTTCATTTCGCACTGACGCTGGGTTGTTGGCCATATTTACGACGCCCTCCTACGATCTTAGGCATACTTGGGTTTGTGGGAAGATTTTCCTCTGGTTACGAGGACTTGTTGACGATTGCCGTTTTTCAAAATTGCCGCTTTGAGATACATGAAGCTGTGTGCGTTTTGTTTAGCTATGCTTTAAAAAAACAATAGCTTAAATGGACCACCTTATTCAAAAAAGCTTTGATCAATGCGGGTGACGTATGGCAGTTCGACTACATCCCGAAGCACGTCCCTGAAATTCTTTTGGTGGGTGGAACCTATACAAAGATTTTCATGAGTGCCACAACCGATGCGTCCAGGCGATTCCGACATGCACTGCAATGTTAAATCGAGGCACTTGACCTTCGATTTATATCGCTCTATATCCGGAATGCAAAACTCGTAAGATAGGGCTCGTTTTCCATTCGGTGGTCCATAGAGCCCATCATCATCCAGGCTGGCAACATCGAAGGTTATCTTCTCATGAATTCTAGCGGGGAAATCCCTACCCTCGTTTATCCCTGAGGAATTCGACACACGACCCTCCCTGCTGCAGTTTCCGTCTGGCATGACTCGAACCAGCTGCGTAGCAATGAATGCCGCTTCGTACTCTGCTCCGAATCCATTGGTCGGTGGTATGGCCGTTTTCCCGGCAAGCACCATAAACAGAGGCCGGTACGGCTTTGAATTAGGCCGTACCTCGCCATAGGCGACCATGATTTGGCTCAATGCAGGCGAATCCCCCCGAAGCCAAAGCTCTTTTTTCTGTTGGCACGGTTTAAACGACCGGACCTCATGGCCAATAGTGACCCAGCCTTCAACAACCTGGGCTCCGTTTCCTAGTGGGGCGATACTTTCCAATCGAGCCTGTTTCAGTATCATATACTTTGAGTTGCAGACGGACGGTGTCGCGCTCATCGGTTCTCCAGGACGACGATCGGCATACTTGGCTATAAGAACACCATTGCGAATCTGGAGATCACGTGGTGTGATCCGATCACCAAGCAACATGGCATTTGTTCCCTGAAACTTGCCATTGATGTTGAGCGCACCCGCAACATAGAAAAACGTTCCGCTTCCGCCAGGGTCATGAATCAGGAATATGGCCGCATCTTCTGTGCCATCACCGTCTAAATCGCCGTATACCGTTTTGCCATACACGGCGGTCTTCGTTGTTGTAGCGGAATGAGGCGTTGAAATCATCTCGGAACGACCGTCTTGTAAACGGATCGTGTTACCTTCGATGGAATACGATGCGTTCAGCGGATCGACCGCAAATTCGTACGAAGTATTTTTAGCGTTTTCTTGGGCAAAGATATGGGAGGTGGAGCCGTTGAAAACTGTGAGGAGAGTGAGTATGCCGACTAAGACAATCATGTCAGCAATAAGGATCCCCGCGGTAAGCTGACGCGGTATTCAGAGGTAATATCAGATTTCAAATCCCCCTAACCCCCTTTTCCAAAGGGGGGACCTAAGCGGTAACCTCGTAGCAAAACCACGGGGAATAGCAAGCTCAAGAAGCCGCCATTTCAACAAGCACAGGTTTTCAATACCTCGATGGACTTTTTCAACAACAGATAAATGGTACGGAATATCTTTTACTGTGCAATCATCGGGAAGTTTCTCCAAAAGTGACTGTACTGCATTTTGCTGTGCTCATGAGATCGTCCTTCTCCGTGGATTAAAGCACAGAACGCCCAGGTTCAACCCCAATCAAAAGAGGGTGCAGGGGGTGGGGGTAGAGCGGAAGAGCTGCCCGCTTTTAATTGTCGGCTGGAACTTGTTGTTCGCAAATTATTTTCTCGTACAATGTTTCAGGCGCAATATCGGCACCATTTGGCCAGGATATTGTTCCCCCCTCTATAGTTGCATTTCTAAAAAATTCCTTGTCCTTCAATGGGGCAAATATAGGCCCCTTATTTATGTATTCCGATAAATCAATATTTCCGGCCACGCCATTATCAAAAACTATATGGAAAATGTAGCCGTCTTTATAATTAATGCTTATTACCTCATTCATATCCCACATACTTGTACCCTCATGTCAAAGGTTTGATTTTCTTAAGCTCTTGACTTTCTCTTGCCAATTCCCAATCCTCTTCAACCTCGGATGCATGAAGATCAACCCATTCACGTATGAGTTTGGTGGCTGTTTTTGAGGCAAGATCTCCTTTAAGTATGTTTCCTTTAAAATCAAATACAGCCTTCCTGCCTGAGTATTCAGCATGAAAATGAGAAGGATTATGTTCATCATAAACATCCTGATTATGATTCCGAAAAATCGTGATACTTCAGGCACTGGTACAGTCCTCTCATTTAATTGCCTATTAAGTAGCTTGATCAGCCTATCCCGACTCACCAAGTTCTTGGAGTTTCGGCAATCCTATAAGCTTTTCAAATACTTAGCAAGAAATTTTCACCTATCTGAAAATGGGCACACACTGCAGGCATCGCTCAGCCTATTCCCGTTTCCCTACTAAAAGGTGTCAGGAACCTTTTTATTGGAATTTTTTGTGACTCCCTTTCAGACCTGAGGCCTAGCGGCTTACCTAAAAAATAAACCAGCGTGGATAAAGCCCAGTGTTCTTTTTCATTGAACCACCCTACCATTTCAAAAAAGCAAAGGCCGTTCAATGGTCATCGGATACAGGAATGGATTTGTTGCCAGCCTGAATATATTTGATTCCCTCGCGAGGGATCACTGCCATGGCCATCGCTGCTTTGTCTTCAAGCGGTAGTGCCGACCGGGTTTCCATGGCCATGATATCAATGGTAACTCCCTTTCGCGTAATCTTGAAAATCGACAGCCGATTGTAAAACGTGACGTTACGGGTAAACACCACGAGGTTCTTGCTGAAATCCATCTCGGGCACGGGCTCCTCCGGCTTGAAAACCTTCCAGACATTGGCAAAGACCGCCCTATTGCCAATGTAGCCAATGATTCTGTCTGTTTGTCCTTCAGGTAGTCGGTCAAGGTGAGCTATAGGAAAGTCTCCACTCCACTTATGAAGAATAGGAAGATCTAGGGGTTCGTGGTCGGCGGCGGGTGGTTGCGCGTGTACAGCAGATGAGATCGCGACCGCAGCGCATACTGCCGCAAAAAATGCGATACAACTTATGGTCAGCTTCATAGACAATCCTTTCATGGGTTGAGCACTCAAATTTTTACATCGTATTTTCATAGATCTTGCCGTTCTTACTAGTAATGATTCCGCTCTCCTTTTAAAATGGGATAAATGAAATATTGACATATTGATGTCATGCTAATATGCTTAGACATATGAGGACAACCGTAAGAATAAAAGACAGTCTCCTTCACAGGGCTAAAAAACGCGCAGCGAATGAGGGGCGAACCTTGACCTCCTTAATTGAAGAGGGCTTATCGCTCATTCTGGCCAAACCAAAAATCAGGAGAGAGGAGCACGTTGAGTTGCCGGTATCTAACACAACCGGTGGAGTTCTTCCGGGGGTCGATCTTAATCGGTCCAGTGACTTGGAAGAAGTCATGAGGACTTCGTGATTCTTCCCGACGTCAATATACTCGTCCATGCCTTCCGATCCGATTCTTCGGATCATGAAGTGTGCAAGAGCTGGCTAGAGAATGTCGTTAATGGGGATGCCCATTATGGAATGGCTCCGCAAGTGTTAAGTGGTGTGGTCCGTATCACCACCCATCCAAAAATCTTTGCAAAGCCTAGCACTCTTGATGAGGTTCTCCGCTTTTGTAGTGTACTCCTTGCCCAATCGTCCTGCATGGTTATTCAACCCGGGGAGCAGCATTGGGAGATCTTCAAGCGTCTTTGCACCAAAGCCGATGCCCGTGGCAATTTGGTGCCCGACGCATGGTTTGCAGCGCTTGCCATTGAGTCCGGCTGTGAATGGATCACTCTCGATCGTGATTATGCGAGGTTTCCGGAGCTTCGATGGCAGGTTCTAGCGTGATATCTCAGCATAAGGTTTTTTGACCATCGCTCAAATAGGTTCGCGTCCGTTTCCTTTTTGCCTATCTCAATCGAGGCGTGAACCAAGTCTTTCTCCTGTATTTTGGCCGCCTACTATTGAGCCAATGTGTTCTTGTAAATCTTGCCGTCCTTCATGATGACTTTTAACGATTCAATGGGTTTCCATTCCGGATCGGCATCAAACCATTGATCTGTGCCGCCGATCACCGTGATATCTTTCAGTGGATTGCCGTCAACCAGCAACAGGTCAGCGTAAGCGCCTTCCTCAATGACGCCCAGTTTTCCAGCTTTATAGGGATTGCGTGGGCCGGATAAGGCTAGCAATTCCCCGGCTGTCGAGGTGAGCTGTTTAAGTACTTCCAAGTTGCTACCAAAGGTTTGTGTGCGCCACCAGAGTTCATAGCGACGCGCACGCTCGGCATCGGCAAACTCACCCACATAATCCGACGCAAACACCACCTTCACTTTGTGCTTGAGTAGATTGCGTCCAACGTCCTTAAATTTCTTTCCTAGCTCCATCACCATGGGGATTTTACCTTTAGCCATGAGAGGATTTTTAGCCAGATCAGGCGAAATGCCCCACATCTGCGGCACAACATAAATTCCCTTCTCGGCGATCTTCTTCATGGTGGATTCGGACATGAAAAGACCATGCTCAATTGATTTGACTCCGCATTCCATCAGGCGATTCATGGTCCCAGAAAATAGTTCGGACCGCATTTTTGAAATCCTTGCAGGAGGGAACCGAGTAGGCAATGTTGGCTCTGCCAACTTGTTGCATCTTGGTTCACTTAAACCAATTCAGCGTGAGTTCCAGCCGCAAGATAAGGGCGAGGGCATTATTGCGTGTGGGATCAGTATTAGGATGGATAATGTATTGCACGTCTGGTTGGATCATGAGAGCCGGTGACAGATGGATCGCGTGCGTCAATTCCAAAGCTACCTCCTGGTCTGATACGCGCTTGCCTTCTTGACGTTGCCCGTCCTTATAGTGACTGCTCGTGCGAGCAATCGCAAAGCCGAATCCCGTTTCGTCGAAGTCGCGACCGGGAATGAGACCTCTATAGACCAGGCCTCCCCCAATATAATGAGAAAAGCGGTTTACCTTGGGATTGGCGTAGGCTGCTTCACCGAATAGCCAGAGCCCCTGTTCCCCCAAGCCTTGCTCTCCGTATATTAACTGTTCCCCCAAACCGTAAATTCCGTATGTTCCGTTTCGCTCCACAGGATTGCCCGCGCTATCGCGTTCGCTTAAATCATCCAAATCCGTGGTATAGAGCCATCCTCCGAGTGCAAACTTGGCATCATATTGTATTGCTGCAGCTCGCCCGAGTCGGCGGAACACTAAACGGCGTGGACGTTCAACACCCACCCCCCGCCTGCCTGTTTGCTGATCGTCCGGTTTGCCCACATAGTAGGCGGCCTCAGTGGCGAAGAGGATTCCATCCTTCTTGCGCAGCTTGAGACTCATGGTGTTGGGGTCATCGGGCGGATCTCCTGGAACCCCGTCAGCCACCACGGCACGAAGAGTGACATTCTCGGTCAGCTTTGCCTGTGCGCGGAATCCTAAGGAGACGTTCGGAAATATTGAGGGACCGTTTTCCCCACCGAAAGCGAATGTAGGATTGGTCCCAAAGCTACTGTTCACGAACAATTCGGAAGACGCACTGATCACATCGAACTCAGAAGATACATCATAAAGCCCGGCCAGGATAGAGAACCTTTCCTGGAACAGACTTTGTTGATACCAGGCTTCAAAGAGCTTCCATATATTTCGGCTTGAGATGTTACTGACGCCTTGAGCATCTTGCCCTTCGGCGATATTTCCTCCATACAAACCCAATCCATATATAAATACTGTACCTCCTTTCCACCTAAAGAGCTTCTCGGTATCTAAAGTAAGAAGAAGATCAATATCCCCGATGACCAACGCCCTGTGATTCCTCTTGCGATTGACGTTGGATCCGATATCGGTGGTGTTGACGGTATCCAGGATCATACCTCTGGCATCGAGGTGAGAGCGGAGAAGGTTCCATTCATCCAGGTGTTCTTGTAGATGGACAGCCCACCCCGGATTTGGAATGAGCAGGCAGAGTCCCAAGACGAATCCGCAGAACCATCCCAGATGATTTCTGCCCCTGTCTATGACATGAATTTTGCGCATGAAGGCTGAAGACTTGTCCCTTAAGAACGTGTGAAACTTTTTATATCATTACAGGGTAGGTTTGGTACTCTGGAGAATACACGGTGATTGGCTGAACAATAATTGAGAGGAGTGTTAGAATCATAGCCGCCTTCGTCGGAATCAAGCCCCATTCTAAATCAAAATTTCACCAGATTTTCAAGCACATTTCCTCAATCATACAAATTGGCACTAACCTGTTTCTATACCTATTCAATGATTGGGGCTGAGGAAACGTGTCTATCCTTAGTCTCTTGAATATTGGGCCTTCCAGGTTTAGCATGAGCAAACGAAGATCTATCAAGAATTCCCAAGGTCCCCTCCTTCCTTGAAGACGTTCCACCGGAACGTCTCTACAAAAGAAGGCCACGGGTTGCACTGGAGCACCTGCCCTGCTGTTTCATCACGTAGAGACGTCCCGGTGGGACGTCTAATCCTTGTGATGAGGAATTGCAAAGAAGGTACGGGTAACCCTTTAAAAAAAGACATTTGTTAAATTCAGTCTTGGTTCTCTTGAGTGGCCGATAGGAATTTTTGGAGAGGGATCACCATGATTATCAATGTTTTCAGGAAGGAGGAGATACCTCATGAGCGAACTTAATTGGAAAAGGGAGAATAACAATCCTTATCCTATTTTCCTGCGAATCATCGTATTGTTCTTCATGATGATCCCCATAGGCGCTGTCGCCCTTCATGCGCAACCGACCTTGAAGGAGATCGTTGAAGATACCGCGAAAAAAAGTGAGGAGATTGAAATCGATGTTGCCATAATAGGAGAGGTTCCCGACGACGAGTTTAATCGGGGCGTTCCACGCACCATGGTTCAGGGATTTTTCCTGGCAGTTCGTGAAAGAGATTTTGAGAAGGCTGCCGAGTACCTTGATTTGCGGCATTTGCCCGAAAAGGTCAAAAAGATTCCTGGAGCCGAATTGGCTCGAGAATTCCGTATAGTGCTGGCGCGGACCATCTGGATCGATTTAGGTGAATTAAGTCTTGATCCGGAGGGGCATGATAATGACGGGCTTCCGTCATACCGGGAACGAATTGGGCGAATCAAGGCTGAATCAAAAACATTTGATATTTTATTGCAAAAGGTTCCGCGAGGGGATGGGGTGTCTATCTGGAAGTTTTCTAATAAAACCATTGCCCAAGTTCCTGAAATGTACGCGATCTTTGGTCATGAGTTTCTAGATGGGATTTTACCGCCCTGGTTTTTTGAAATTCGGCTCTTCGAAATTTATCTTGGAGAATGGGTGGCTATCTTTGCTATCGGCCTGATTGCGTACCTTGTTGCGGTCGGATTGACGGCACCTATGTATTATTGGATGCGTAAGAAAGAGACTCCCGTATATACGCAGCTCCTTAAATTTTTCCAGAAGCCTTTTCGCTTTCTCATATTGATCATCGTTGCCAACCAATTGCTTTCCATGTTGCATCTTTCCCTGGTCACCCAGGCTCTTCATGAAGCCCAAACGATTACGTTCGTTATTGTTACCTGGTTTGCCATCAGGGTCATTGATTTTGGCTTTGTCCGTTTTGCCCTCCGAATGAAGAAAAAGGGTCAAACGGGCATGGCTGTTTTTCTGCCATCCCTGGGGAATGTCTTGAAGGTGGTGCTGGCTTTGGGGGTGCTGATTTTCTGGTTGGATAACATTGGAGTCAGGGTGACAGCCCTTGTGGCCGGTTTGGGGATCGGAGGGCTCGCTGTTGCTCTGGCTGCCCAAAAGAGTTTGGAAAATGTGATCGGGGCGATTACCCTCTATACGTCCCGGCCGGTCAAAGTCGGAGACTTTTGCCGTTTTGGTGACAGTTACGGGACGGTGGAAGAAATCGGATTGCGAGCCACTAAGGTTCGTACCCATGATAGTACGGTCATTAATGTGCCCAATGCGGAATTCTCCAGCATTCAACTGGAAAATTTTTCTTTGCGGGAACACATGTGGTATCACCCGAAAATCCGTTTGCGGTATGGAACGACTCCCGATCAGCTCAGGTATGTTCTGGTCGAGGTTCGCAAAATGTTTTATTCCCATCCCAAGATGCTTCCGTCTCCGGCCCGAATCCGATTTGAAGGATTTGGGGAACATTCTTTGGACCTCCAGGTGTTTGCCTTCCTTGATGTCAACAATCCCAATGATTTTACTGAGGTGGCTGAAGACTTGAATTTACGAATCATGGACATTGTTGCCAAAGCCGGTACTGAATTTGCCATTCCCTCTCAGTCATTATACGTTCAGCGGGGGAGAGGACTTGATGAAGCAAAGATCGATGAAGCAGAAAATTGTGTGAAGGAATGGAAAGACAACAATGCCTTGTATCTCCCCTCCTTTCCGCAGGAAAAGATTGAGGAACTTCAAGGGTCTCTGGATTATCCCCCAGCCGGCTCTCCTGGAGCTGTGACTCGTTAACCTCATCATTAACAGCAGTTGATGTGATGAAAACCCGCCCATGCTTCGACCCTTCGACAAGCTCAGGGCTCAGCACGAACGGCTTTTAAAGCACACACCAAATTGGTGGAGAGTCCGTTCGCCCTGAGCAGCCGGCAGAGCGGGCGTGTCGAAGGGGGACGGGAAGCCCAATTGCCATTTTTAGGATTAACCGTGGTTCTGTCGAAATTTCGTATGGATACCGCAGTTGTAGGCAGGCATCTTAACTGTGGTTTTGTCATCCCCGCCGGTTGCGAGCGGGGATCCATTCCCCTTTGGTCATACCTGTGGTTTTAGGCAGGTATCCATCTTTTTGCCGTCATCCCCAAGGTTCCCGATAGCGAGTGTCTGCGAAGGCAACGCGATGGAGATGGATTCCCGATAAAAAATGTCGGGAATGACCGCGATGCGGGAAAGATTCCCGATTTACGGTCGTTGGATGGATTCATAAAAAGCACGATGACAGAGAACTGCGGGGTGGCACCCGCCTGCACGGCGACAAGAAACTATCCTGGCCAGACCACCCCGCATTTATCTTTCAGTCTGGAGATTGGCAGTCCTTACCGCCCCGTTGTTTGCACAGACGCCAACGAATCTTGGCAGCCCAATAATCGAAGACATTTTCCACGTCTCTCCAAAACCCGACTCCTTTACCGAGTTTCCTCCCACCTGCCCGCTGATCAATTCCTGCTCCAAGCAGTTCCCCTGACATCGAATCCACGATTCTCCCCTCCACATTGGCATGGCCGACAAAGAAATGTGTGCTACTTGCCACTTTTCTGTCCTTATCCAGAGCATAGATCGGTGAAAGGACAACGGTTGAGATTGTATCCAGAATAGGCAAGCCATGTTCAATATCAGTGAGGGCGACAGAGAGCCGCATCACATCAGGCCCGGAGGATTGTACGATGGTGTAATCCTTGCTCAAGTGCTCGGAAAGTTTCTTGTAAAACGAATTGGCAAGGGCCCGAACGTCATCCGGGGGTATCACACCAGTATCATGAGCCTCGGAATCTGGCCCTAACCACACGGAAACGGCATCGAGCATGATTTTATTATAGTTCTTCCACTTGGCTTTGGGATTCATATAAACGAGATTGCCTTCCCCTTCTTCGCCGGGTTGTAACAATGGATAGGAATTGACCAGAAACCCGGTTTTGATATCCTGCTCCTTGACTTGATGGGTCTGGACACACCCACCCACCCACATGACCACCCCTAACACTCCTACAAATAACTTCCAATTCATCGCGAGACCTCCTTGTAGTTCACCCTGAGCCCCTCAAAGAGTGAAGAAAATGACGGTTGTTGATTCATAGGGCGCGGCATACTCAGGCAGAGCATTCCACAGAGGTTGTCCTGAGTCAGGCCGAGGGGGTTCCCATGAGCACCGCGTTACGCCATCGTTGAATGAGAGCATGGGAATTTCTCGCCCCTGACATAGTGATTGTGGTGAACAGCTTAATATGTGAGAGGAATTTGTTGCGCCAGTTCAAACTTCACTAACGCCCGGATTTTACTTTCAATTTGCATATAGCGGGTCACTTTCCACGGCGGGAGCACTTTATCCATTTTATCCGCATAGGTCCGTTTGAGCCGCAGCTCCTTTTCTTCCAAAGCATAGACGTCATTCCTGATCTGCTTGGCCTGTTCTCAGAACA
>PVMK01126224.1_pt1 | contig 12607 bp, 11 predicted proteins | sample 1853481 | NCBI WGS metagenome assembly PVMK01 (sample SAMN08533507, study PRJNA380276) | Marine sediment metagenome, whole genome shotgun sequencing project.
TTTTGAAACAATTTTTTCCGGCGGCCCGGATCAAATCAACGATTATAACTTCAAATATAAACATCCCGTTGATATCGTCCGGGAAAAATTGTTTCAAAATCGGCATCCTTGATTTTGATTTCAAAATTTCGAAATACCTCCAGCGCGGACATCCCTTTCGGGATACGATAAAAAATTCGGGTTATCTTTCCCTCGACGGTCAGAGCTGTTTTTTCAGCGTCACGGGCTTTTTTAACCGGACCGGTTGCAAACACGGTTTGACCGTAATTTTCTACACTGTAGAATTTGCTCTCCGATCCTTTGAATCGGCCGATACTCGGATAATCCGCACTCCCTTTTATATCTGCGGCGTTTAAAGGTGTGTGAAGGAAAAACAACAAGGGTATGTAGATGATTTTGAAAAATATTTTCATATCGCTGCCCCTCCATTTAAAACATGTTCGTTTTTATTCAAACATTCGGTCAACTATACCGTTTCGCGGATTTAGGTTGGTGCGTCGCTTTAATTCTGCGGTCTTGTCACAGCACCAAAAATGATTTGAAATGGAATCCATTTTAGCAAGAAATAAAAATAAAATGTTGGGTTGTGCTGGAGTTTCGTATCTGACTCCATATTATGGAAACATTCAAATTCAGAAAAGAATCAGCGCCAAGGTAACAAAGTGCAAAAGGGGGCAAATTTAGGCTTGATCCTTGCTAACTCGTGCCCTTTCACGACGTTAAAATAGATAATAGAGGTATCCAATTCGGAAATGAGCAATTTTTGTCCCGATCAAGTTGAGCATATCTTATAAAATCAGAGGCGAAATCGCACAAATTTTTGTGGTGGCCACACAAGGGTTTGCGATGAGGCGTACGTGCTGTATGCCTCAACCGAAAATCCGCGAAGAACGCCGAATAGGGCAAAAAGGGTCATTTATGGATGGATACTAGGATAGTTTTTACATCCGATGCCTTTTTTTAATCAAAGATACTGAGAAAAACAGAGAAGATGTCAGATTTATTTCTTGTCCGATAACGTCCTTACATAGGCAATCACGTCCACAATGTCTTGGTCTCCGAATCCGACACCATTCTTGCCAAAAGCCGCCATATGGGTTCCTTTTCTTCCGTCGCGCACTGTTATGGCCAAAAATTCCGAATTTGTCTTTTCCTGTACAACAGGATTTCTTAGGTTAAGTCCGACGCCTCCTTGACCCTTTTCACCATGGCAGCCCATACAGCGAATTCTATACAATTCCTCACCATACTTTACATCGCTTTTAAATCTTGTAAATCCAAAGGGCTCAGGCTTTTCATCCGGTCTTTCTCTGGATATATATTTAATAATACTGTCAATATTCTCATCTGAGATCCCTGCTGCATCGAATTTCCATGACGTCATTTGCGTGCCCGCCCGTCCTTCTGATATCACCATTTTCAGATACCTGCCATCGGCAGCCTTTAAAAAGGCGGGGTTCATGATTGCAGGAATCGTTCCCTTAAATACTTCATCATAGACACTATCTTTACCTGTCGTATGACAGGCAATACAATACTCCTTATATAATGATTCCCCTTTGTTTTTGGAAAGCGCTTTCGGACGCATTCCTTGTATTCGCCTGTACTTTTTGGGGATCTCTTCCGAACGAACAGATAACACATAGTTGGTTAAAAGATTCGACTCCTCATCCGTAAACTCTACAAGCATCTCACTGTCCGGGACGATATTCCGGGGGTCGTCAAAGTGCTCTTTCATCCATGTGTAAACGGTCTTTTCACCTGCCACATGCCGCATGGGGAAATAGGCCACAGGCTGTGAGCCGACGCCATCGAGGGTCTTGCCAAGAACGCCACCCACTCCACCGAGCTTATGACAACCCTTGCAACCCCTTTCTCTAAACAATCTCTCCCCTTTTACAACTTTCTCTCCCCCTTTGTCCTTTAACATCTCAAGGTCATGGCATTGGGCGCAGGAACTTTGAATAAACTCAAAGGGTATCAAAGGCCGGTCCCAGTGAGTACCGCGCCCCACCCCATGGGCCTCGCTCGCGTTTGTGGCCCGTCCCTGCCCATTATGACAAACTGTGCACCCAAATCTAGCCGGGGGATGGTCCTTCAGAAAATTGCCGCTGTGCGTCTTAAAGGGCTGTTTTGCATCGGCCGTTAACGGATTATCAACACCCAGATGACAGTTTGTACAACGCTCAACCCTTTCAAGGTCGCCCAGGTATATCTGTTGAATCCCTATGTCTAGTTTCCTGGCTTTGTCTTTTAACGCATTGCCTTTAGCATTTTTGATCAGTATCTTTTTATACTCGTTCTGATAGCCCCGCCATTCGGGCGAAATCTCTTTATACCCGGCAAGCCCCATTATAATCAAAAGAATCACTCCCGATAGCAATGATAAGTATAAGTAAAATGTCTTATACATTTTCCCCTCTTTCTCATTTCAAATTTGAGCAGGTGAGCTCATCGCTCCTTACACCGCTATAAGGTTCTCTTACCATCTCCCTGTCAAAAAGAGAGACGTCCAACATATACCTTTCACATTCAATATTCAGGACGAGTTGCAGTATTGCTGCGAGTCCCTTGAAAAAATCGCTTTCCGAAAGGCTGCAAACCTGCTGACAATAAAAAAAAGTCCAATTGGCAAGATGCTCCTTAAAAAACTTCATCCTTGCATCTTGAACGATCCTTAAATTTTCATCCTGCTTCATTTCCCTGGCATACACTGCTTTCCATGAAAGGATTGCCATGAATTCAAGCTCAATGGAAATATGGTCTAGTGCCTCTTTATTCCTTATGTCCTCTTTAACGTCAAATCCAAAAGCCGTATAAAAACCGGCAATGTCAGCCAGTTCAAAGGGCTTTCTTGAAACTTTCTCTGACATGTATTCCGTCTCATATGGAGAAATCTTTCTTCCGGTGTCAAAGATGGAAAGATAATCGGCTCTGATCTCTTCAATCTTTTGTTGGTATTTAGAAAGGTTTTTTTTTAAAATTGTCCACCCTTGTAGATATCGCATTTTCGAGGAAGTCTTCGACTGTCATGATATGTTTATCAATCATTGTCCAGTTTCTCTCTTCAGGATATGCGAGTCCCAGGGAGAGTATCTTATAAATATATATTAAGCTCTCCATTACTTTTCAACCTCCACCTCGGCCCATGCCGGGCTCACGGCCTTTCTACCCGCGGATTCCATACGGGATCCCTCCCATACGGCAAAGGCCACGGGCATCTTTTCGCCTGGCTTGAATTGAACGCTTTCGGAATCCTTAACCGTTAAAGGTCTCCTGAATATGACCGTCCATTCACCATTCTCCCACCGGGCATCTCCTGAGGTGTTTTCAATATTTGTAAAAGTAATAGTGCCGGGCCCTGTTGCAGACAATTCCGCTATTATACCCTTAATAGGAAATGACAGAGGATTTTTCGCCGCTTTTCCGGGAATAAATATATCCTTTTCCGCCTGTGTCTTTCTCAGTCCCTTTTCCTTTGACAGGATAATCGAAGGTATAGATGTCAGTGGTCATGTTAGGATAGGCACTTTTCGTTGTCTGGAAGCCGTCTCTCAAATCCTTGCTTCTCCATGCCTTCCAGTACAATATATGTACGGGTTTTTTCTCTTCCCCCATAAAATACTCGGGAAGATCTTCCTTGTTTACCGGGAACTGTAGGGCGGCACCGTCAGAGAAGTTCATCAATCCTATACTGTCATCCTTTGTTTCATCCTTCCAGGCGAGTCTGAACGATATATGTTTGCCGTCATGAATGGACTGGACGAAGATTTCCTTTCACGCCCACTTCTACAGGTTTCGGTACTTCAAGAAACTGCTCTTGAAGCGGATGCCGGTATGGCTTTATGCCTTTCCATGCCTCAGCATCGAGGCCGACCTTGCTGACATCCACATCCACACGATGGGAGATAACTTCCACAAACCTCCGTCGTTCAGCATGGGCGGAAGGAATAAATATCAACAAACAAATAAGGAAACATATTATTTTTTTAACCATCTTAACCTCGCTGCCCAATTTAGGGTGTATTGAGCCTGACTGCCTTAAGATTTTTATCGTAAACATCCCTCACATAGATCGGCTCTGTTACAGGGACGCTAATGATTTCCTTGCCTTTTTCGTCAAACCCGTATGCATGCTCTCTATCAACTTTGAATGAATGCAGGATCTTTTCAAAACTACCGAAAAGTACAAGAAGGCCTTTTAATGTCTGATCATCCCTGATATTTTTGTAGGTCTCCACTGCTTTGCCGACACCTGGCCCGAACATTTGCTCTTGAAAGGTGATCGGCACATGGATGGGTGGTATAAAGTAGATGTTAGGCTCAAGACCAAATTGCGGGTAAAGGGGAAGCGCCAGTTTTTTCTCATGGATGAGGTAGTCGACGGGATTTTCCTTCCTGGAATTATCCGGTGTCGATACAAACCCGGCCAGCCTGATCTTACCGATACAGTTTGTCACACATTGGGGCATCTCACCCTGTTCAATCTTCGGATAGCAGCCTACACATTTTTCACTTATTCTGGTTTCCACATTAAACATGGATTTCTTATAAGGGCATGACCGGACGCATTCCCTGTATCCTCGGCATTTTGATTGATCTATAAGGACAATACCGTCTTCAGGCCTTTTGTATATGGCCTTTCGGGGGCAGGCTGCAAGACAGGCCGGGTATGTGCAATGGGCGCATGTCCTCGGTAGATAAAACATCCATATCCGATGAGGCAATGTCGCAATCCAGTCGCCCCTGTTGACCATCCCGGATATCTCATCCTCTCCGATATTAGGGTAAGCCCAGTCTCCATCTTCAGATATATGCTGAAGTATCTTTTCATCCTTTTCCGCAGCCTCGAACAGTGTCTTGCCAAAGTACTTATCCCCTCTCCATTCCTGGGACTTCAGTTTTGACAGGATACCGAGATCCCAAGCTATAGGATAACCCCCATAGGGTTTTGTTTCGACATTATTCCAAAACATATATTCCTGGCCTTTGCCGGAAGTCCATGTCGTCTTACAAGCCAGGGAGCAGGTCTGGCAGGCTATGCATTTATTCAGGTCAAAGATCATGGCCCATTGTTTTTTCGGTCTGCTTTGAGGGTATACATATGATACTCTCCTCTTGAGCTGCCAGTTAAATACTTTTCGCATTTTCATACCCCATCATCTCCCTTATTTTTTAATCCTTATGAATCCACCCGTCAGGAAAGTTTTCATCTTTATGTCTTCATATGTGGGCCTGATGTTTTTGTTAACAGGGGCCCATTTCCCTTTACCGCCTATCCCTCCGTCTTCCGCCCTGGTAATCTTTATAAACCCCTCTCTCGGCGCCCCGTTCGTACAGTGGATATCGGGAGCAAACCCTTTTCCTATTGTTTGGCCAAACATATTTTTTCGCACCAGGGAATCCGTCATCAGGGTAGGCCTCAGCCAAGCTCTGGTGGTGCTCTGGTGGCTGCCGTAGCGGAACATGGCCTGGTAGTTGGTCTCGGGATTTTTCGCCAGACCGTCCTTTCTACTCTCATGTCCCTTCACACTTCCAATTGTGGCGCAAAAGTTGTTGTGCCACATTCTGGTTACCTTTCTGGGCGTCCCGGGATAATAGCGAGCCCTGCAAAGCAGTCTTGCCACCTTAAAGTTGCGATCACTCTCCTTCCAATTTTTATAGGGGCGATCCGATGGATCGGCATCGATGTATATGTAGTCACCGTCTTCGACCCCTAATTCCTTTGCGTCAAGGGGATTGATATCCAGATACATCTCCATGACAAAGGGAGCTCGCTTGTCTCTTCTATATATATCACCGAAAGGCCCGAACCATACAGCCACCATGTCCGTGTCGGCCGGGGTCGTATGAACGGAATGGCGGTATTTGGGGGTATGCATGATAAACTTGTAGTCCTTATCTTTCATGAGGGGATGTTTTGTTGCGAGCAATTCATCCACTGTGAGCTGGATATTTCTCACCTGTCTTGTCTCCGTGGAGAGATCATCCCTAGAAAAGCCCCAGTCTTCAGGCTTTTTGGGCCGGATCGCAGGATGTGTTTTACCCACGATTACATTCGGCTCATGAAAGGTCGAATCAATGGCCTCACGATATACAATCATATTTTCGCCATGGTCCTGCCACTCTTTTTCATAACGATAGAACTCGAGCCTTCCCGATTTTGTATGGAAGGGCTGCCCTTCCAAAATCTGCTCATAACTTGAAGTGCGAGGGTAAGTTCTGCAATTCATCAGAGCAGGCTTCCCGTGTAGGGCATCCTTTTCAAGCGTTTCCATCTTATAACCGACAAGATTCGCAGACTCGTCAATGATACGCTGTGCATAGACGGTCATTTTGTTCTCGTTGAAAAACTTCCAATAATCGTCATAACGCTTATCATTCATGATCTTGCCCAAGGCATGAGAAATCCCCGCAAGGACAGCCACATTGGATCTCGTATCAAAGACGCGGGGCAAGGGGGTTCTCGGGTAGACCTGAACAAAAGGATTGGTGCAAGAGGCGGTAAAGTCGGGTTGTTTAAACTCTGCGGGTGCGTCAACGCCCCACACAATATCCGCATATTCGCAAGATGCCGTCCACCAGTAATCCGCAACGGTTATCAACTCGAACTTGGGTAGCGTATTAAAAACAACATCATAATGCCCTTTGGCATTTCCTATAATGGAGTTGGAATTGGTAAGAAGCATAGCCTTGGAAGGGGTATTCATATGGGTCTTTCCCGTGAAGAGGTGTCCCCCTATCCTGAGCGGCCGGTCACCATAGTTGTAATAATGGGCAGACTCGTATTTTAAAAATTTCTTCTTCTTGATCTTCTTTTTCGGGTCCAACTGTATATTAAAGGGATCTTCAACCACGTAAACACCCATCCCTCCAATCAAAGCGGCCCGGTAATTCCCCGCATAACTTCCCACATTGCCGCCAAAATGGCCGAGGTTCCGGGTCAAGGTGGCCAGAAACATGATGGAGCGGTCCTTGAGGTCCGCGTTGAAATACTGGTTTGACCCCATGCCGGTGGCAAAAAGAGTCTGTTCCTTATTCGCAGCGATCTGTCTTGCGAGGGAGACGATGGCTTCCTTTGGCGCCCAGGTGACCCTGGAAGCCTGTTCAGGAGTAAAATTTTCGTCAACATATTCCTTCATCAGGTCAAATACCGGTCGAACTTGTACTTTCTCTCCATTAATGGTTGTCACTTCAAATTGACCGGTAAGGGCAGGGTCATAAGTAAATTGTTCTCCAAAATCATCCCTACCAACAGCGACCGGGGCGTTTTTATGAGAATCCCACACCACATAATCTCCCCACTCCTTAAGCAGATTTTCCGGGATATATTGATCTTCTTGCTCTCTCACAGGGGGGACTTTTGTCTCTTTTGTTATGATTGTAGTATTTCGCGCTGGAACTTTATTCTTATATCCCGGGATTATATCCGGGGGACGTAAACAGTCCAGGTTGTCCGATCTGACAAGAAAAGGCAGGTCCGTTCTTTGTTTAATGTGGGTCTCATCGTACAGTTTCTCCTTGATGATGACCTGAGAACAACTAAGAGCCAGGGCCGGGTCTGTTGCAGGCCTTATGACGATGACTTCATCTGAGTGACAAGCAGTTGAAGGATACTCCACCGTGATAGAGATTACTTTCGTCCCTTTAAGCCTCGCTTCGGTTAACCAGTGGGCATCGGGCATTTTTGTGGAAATCCAGTTCATCCCCCATGCCAGGATAAGTTTTGCTCTTTCCGCAGAAAAGAGCTCAAACTCGTTAGTCTGGACGCCCGTGACCATGGGATGCCCCGGCGGAAGGTCGGTATGCCAGGTGTAGCTGTCCCATCCCCGGGCGCCTAAAACCTGCTCACGGGGAACCTTCCGTATGCCTTCGTCCAACAGGGCAAGCATATTGGCAAATCTATAATATCCGAAGATCCTGGTCGCACCTAAAAAGGCCATTCCCCCCCTGGACTTAATCGTCTGGGTCCCTGCTTTGTGCATGGTCTCTACCATAGCGGGATCGTATCCCTGTTTAAGGAGGTATTCACTCCCCCTATCTTCGGAATATGTGGTGACGATATTATGGAGCGTCTTAGCGGCCAATTCATATGCCTCTTCCCAAGGAAGTTTTAACCACTTGTCATCTCCACGATTGAAATATTTCTCTGGGGGCTTTGCGGTTTCAGTGTCTCTTGGGAATCCGGCCTCAACCCAGTCTTTAAAACCCTTTCTGACCATGGCGCCCTTGACTCTCCGGTCACCGTAAATCCTCCTGACAAGTCCTATTCCCTTCTGGCAGATTCGCGGATCCCAACGATGAGATGCCTTATTACCGTAAAGATCCGTCGCTTCCCCATATCTGTATGAAGGGCTGATTCTTGTTATCACACCGTTTTTGACATGTGCTTTTAAAAGACAATTGTGCGTATCATTCGGCGCACAAAGAAAATGGAACTGGCTGTCGTATGTGTAAACATTCCTATATACCTTTTCCCAATTTCTATCAGGATAGGTAATGAGAGGGTTGTCTGCAGCGTCAGCTGTTTTGGGTTTCAGGAAATTAAGCAGATGGAGTTCGGTCCCTGAAAGCAATATGCCGGTTCCTGTGCCGGCCGCGATTGACAGGAATTTTCTTCTAGAAATCTTTCCCATACTCTCTTTCCCCATGTTTGTCTTTTTATTATCTTGCATTCACGTCCCCCTATTTAATGTATAGGCCACTGGCTTTTTGACCAGTAGAATTCCCAGTTCGGCCCTCTCAGTTCAGTACCCATATATGTAAAAATCAGGTAGCTGATCAAAAACAAGGTGAACATGGCGATGGCCCCGTTTCGGGTAGAGCCTGTTTTGTTGATAATAAATATTGACCATAGAACCACAAAACCGACCCAGATGGTGCCGGGGTTTACCATGACAATGATCACTTGAGGTATATCGGGCCACCAGTTTCTGAACCAACCCAGGTTGACCACAAATACAAGCATGCCGATTAACACCGCCGTGCCCAGTGCCAGCGAGATCAATGCCACCAGACGGCCCTGGCCGTTTGAGAACCAGATACCCACATCCCTTTGTTCCCTATCGAGATAGGGGATCAGAGCAAGGCCCAAAAGGGCGACCGAAGGAAGTCCGATACCGCCCATAAAGGCAGAATAGGATACCAGTTCCTGAAGGCCTAAAAAATACCAGGGGGCCTTGGCGGGGTTCTCGGGAATAAGTGGATTGGCAAGCTCTTTTAAAGGGGCGTCTATATAAAAGGCGTAGACGACTACAGCGGCAAGACACAGCATAAAAACGGCCACCTCAGCACGCAGTAGATGGGGCCAGCTCATCACCGTGTTTTCCGTATCGATGTCCACGGCCGGGGTCTTGCTTTTGACCAGGGCCATAAGGCCGTAACTTTTGACCGATGGGAGACTCCGCACAGAAGCGGTCGATGATTTTTTAGGGCTAAAATTATCAGGAACTGTTAGCCCACCATCTTTTCTAATTCTCCAAAAATGGACACCCATAAAGAGGGTCAAGATGGCTGGAAGAAGCATGATATGAAAAAAGTAAACCCTTACCAGAGTTGCCTGACCCGGTATTGTGCCGCCGATAAACAGTTCTTTCTGAAGCGCACCGATATCAAATAGCCCGGTTATGCCCAGGATATCGGTTATCTCCTTTGGCGACTGGGCGATATTTGAACCGATTACCAGGGCCCAGTACGAAAGTTGGTCCCAGGGGAGGAGATAGCCGGTGAAATTCAAAATAAACGTAAGGATTAAAAGCACAATTCCGATAATCCAGTTGAATTCTCTCCCTTTCTTATAAGAGCTGGTGTAAAAGACCCTTGCCATGTGAAGCAATACGGTAATGATCATCCCCTCGCCGGCCCATTTATGCATATTTCTTAAAAGCCTCCCCAGGAACACCACATAATTGATATCTTTCACGCTGTTATAGGCGGTTTCCACCGAGGGAGAGTAATAAAGCATAAGAAGGATGCCGGAAATAAAGGTTATGGCCAGCAGATAGAATGAAATAAGACCTAACCCCAACGTGTAACCCGGCCTTAGCGTATTCAGGTGGGTTTTGGCCCCCTGTATGTGGAGGAAAAAATTGTTTGCCATTACAGCGGATCTGGACCGGTCCGATGTGGGCGGGCCTTCTCTCAAAAAAGAACCCACCAATGTGTCCTTAATCGATATCAAGTTATTCTTGAATTCAATAAGACCCGAACGATTAGAATCACTCATTACGCCTCCTAAACACTGAACGTTGTTCCCCTTTTTACATCCTTGGCCGCATCAACGACCAGGGTGCCGTCTACATCCCGGCTTATTTCCAACCATGGCAGGTTTCTTGGAGCAGGCCCGGCGATAACCTTGCCGTTTCGATCAAACTTTGAGCCGTGACAGGGGCAGTCAAAGCCGGTCTCGACAAATGAAACCAGGCATCCCAGATGCGTGCACACCCTGGATATGACATGAAGCCCCTCATTTTCGGAAAAAATGAAGACGTTTTTATCCTCCACGAGTTTAACAATCCCAACGGGAAAATTTTCCGGTTTGCCGATTTTAAACTTTTTTGATTCCTCATAGAAGACGTTCGGCTTTGTAAATCTCAAAATTCCACCGAGGGAAACCAGAAACGACAGGATTACAGCGCCCAAAGAGGCCAAACCCAGAAAACCCCGTCTGGATATTTTCCCTTTATCCGGCGTTTTATCAAACATCGGCCCATTCCTCCTTAAATGTAAATTTTTCCATGGTTATGGCACCCACTGGGCACCTTTCGGCACATAACCCACAGCGAATACAGATGGTTTCATCTTTGATAATCGCTCCCCCCTGTGAAAGGGGGTGGTCGCTGAAAACATTTTCCAAAAGGGTTTCAAAATCATCGTTTCCCGAAAGACTGTCCAGCGACACCAGTTTCAGACAGTTCTCCGGGCACACATCTGCACATCCGCCGCACAGAATACACTTCTCGCTGTCAAAAATCGTGTTCACCGCACAATCAAGACATCGGCCGGCCTGGCGAATGCTTTGAATTTCAGTAAATCCTTTTTCAACAATCAGGTTCATCGTTTTTTTACGCTCCTCAGGCGGCAGAGCCGGCACGCCTTCCCGCCTCACATTTTCATATCCGCGTTCGCGCTTGAAATCCTTGATTTCAGAATGTGCCGCCGTGGTTTTTGAGGAAATCTCTTTTTTCTTCAGAAAGGAATAGATTCTACGTGCGGCTTGTTTCCCGCCGGCTATGGCGTCAATCATGAATCTGGGTCCGTGCGCCACATCCCCGGCTGCAAAAACACCTTCAGCCTCTGTCTCGGTAAATGAGGGGGAGAGTTTCAGTTGTCCGCCCTCATTCAAAGCGATATCATCGGAATCAATAAAGCTTAAATCCGTGGCCTGTCCGATGGTAAGAAATACCCTGTCAGATTCTAAATCCATGACCTGCGTTTTATCAAACTTTGGAGCAAAATTTTTATTTTCGTCAAAAATCGATAAACATCGGATAAACCGCACTCCGCAAGCATCACCATTCTCATCGACCATGATCTCTTTGGGACCCCATGAATTGTACCTGATGACGCCTTCTTCATCCCCTTCTTCAATTTCATTTGTATCCGCAGGCATCTGTTCAAAGGATTCAAGACATACCAGATGGACTTCTTTAACTCCTTTTTGACGAAGGGCGGTTCGCGATACATCATATTCGGTCTGGCGAACCAGGGTTCGCGCGACATCATAAGCCACATTGCCACCGCCGATAACAATGACCTTGTCCCCGAGTTCTGTTTGCTGGCCAAGGGCGACGTCCCGCAAAAATTCCACCCCGCCTGTAACCCCGGGGACATCGATATTGGGGATCGGGATCTTCCTGGATCTTTTTGCGCCCACTGCAATGAGGACCGCCCCATGCCTGGAGCGTAATTCAGTCAAAGTGATATCTTTGCCGACTTCGGTATCACAGATAATTTCGGCGCCCATTGCTTTTATAACCTCAACCTCGGCTTTAATAAGGCTGCGCGGTATCCTGTACTCAGGAACCCCTAAATAAAGCATGCCTGCAGAAACCGGTTCCATTTCGTAAATGATCGGTTTAATACCCATCAGGCAAAGATCGTGGGCAGCTGCCAGTCCGGCGGGTCCTGAACCAATAATTCCAACCGAGGGCGCATCTTCAGCAAGAGCCGCCCGCGGGAATCGTTTGAGTAAAAATTTAATGTCTTCCGAATCTTCACATTCATCTTCATCCAGTGCACGGAACTGCTCAATCGTCTCTATAGGATTTTTATCGTATTTTCCGGATTCGACCCCGAATTTGTTGGTTGCAAATCCTTTCAATTCTCGAATGGAAACAGGTTCATCCAGATCTCTTCTTCGACATGCCACCTCACAGGGCGCGCCACAAATTCTGCCGCAGATCGAAGCCAGTGGGTTGGGTCCGCGTGCAATTAAATACGCTTTTTCAATTTCCTCATCGAAAATCGCACACACATAACCCCTTGCATCCGTGTGAACCGGACAGGCATATTGGCATTTAATCTGTTTTTTCCAATAATCGAGGTCCGGAATTTCAACGGAGAATCGGTCTTTCTTCATTTTGTCTCAAGCTCTGTTTTTTGGATT
>PVMK01142277.1_pt1 | contig 12606 bp, 11 predicted proteins | sample 1853481 | NCBI WGS metagenome assembly PVMK01 (sample SAMN08533507, study PRJNA380276) | Marine sediment metagenome, whole genome shotgun sequencing project.
AGTGCCGATTGCCCAGTACCGTGATTTCAGCGATGTGCCGGGAATCCCCTCGGGCACCGACGCGATCGGCGTCGGAGATATTGATCTCAAGTTTTTGTGGAACCCGGAATCCCTGGGCTTTACGTTCGGCAAAGACGGGAAAAAAAGCGGCAGTATTCTGCTTGGCACGGATTTTGTTTTGCCCACGGCGACCGATGATGCGTTGGCCGGCGATGCCTTGCTGTTCGCACCGATAGTAGGCGTTGTCGTGGACATGCCTTTGCATGGTTTTTTCGCAATGCTGAATCTTTACTTCGTCGATGTGTATAAAAAGGACTCAGCGCCCGATACGTCGCGGTACGTTGGACGATGGTTCTATATGCAACCCTTGACGCCACCGGGCAAATGGTGGGGTGGCCTCTATTTGATGCCGGAATTTCAACCGATTTATGATTTCGAGACCGACGACTTTTCCTTATGGATAGGGCTTGAGTTCGGCAAGATGGTGGCGCCGGGGAAAATCGCTTATATCAAACCTGGCTGGGGCATTGAAAATTCGGAGCTTACAGATCGATCCGACACCTTTGAAGTTGGTTTCCGATGGTTTTTCTAACGCGGTGCAAGACAACCGGAACGAGGACGCAGCATGGCCGATAAGATTCGACGATTTGTTTTGCTAACCACAATCTTGCTTATGCCGTATCAATTGCCAGCGGCAACAGAGGAACCTGTACTTTCTGAAGACGCGGCGAAAATTATGGCGCGCATGACAGATTATATTTCCGCAGCGCCGGCTTTTTCTTTGCTTGCTGACACCGGGTACGAAGTAGTGCAGAAAAATGGCCACGTGCTCGAGTTTGGTTCACAACTTACATTAGCCATTCAGCGACCTTCCAAAGCAATCGGGCGCTTTGATTCCCGAGACGGGGGCAGTTCTACTACGGTTCTCGACGGGGAGGCAATCTGGGTATATATCGCTAAGGAAAATATCTACGACACGACAAGCCAACCGGGCGATATCGATGGGTCACTTGATTTTCTTTCCAAACAGTTGGGGATCCCACTTCAACTGCGTGATTTCTTTTCCAAAGACCTTACAGCGTCATTGGGTAGTGCGGTGCAATCTGGATACTACGTCGGAGAGTCGATGATCTCTGGCGTTATGTGCGACCACCTGGCGCTGCGCAGTGAAAAGGAAGATGTGCAAGTATGGATTGCACGAGGTGTTGAGCCGGTCCCTCGCCGAATCGTAATTACGTATAGACAAATCGAAGGACAGCCGCAGTTTTGGGCACAGTTTACGGATTGGAATTTTTCACCCGAGTTGTCTGACACTACGTTCACATTCTCGCCACCGGGGGATGCTCAGCGCGTTCGTTTCTTTTCGGATTTACCCAGAAGGGAATCAGAATGAGCGGCACCGGCTTATTGGCATTAGCTGAAGCGGGTCAGTCCACTTTCGTTGAGATTCCGAACGTCCGCTTAGCTGCGGATCGAGGATGAAATGGCGCGCCAGGCTTCCGCATCCAAAGCACTGGTATGGGGCGCGGCTTTAACGCAAGCTCCATCATCTATTGGTTCGTCTGCCAATTCTCTCAGGATTTCACCAGTACGCACTTATGTATGCGTACAGCCCCTCGTAGGTCATGTCTACTCGTCCGCGCCAGTCAGTCTGGTCAACTTTGACGTCAAGCTCAAAATCATTGTAGTTCAGCCCAACCCTGAAATGCTCTACAACCTGGTAGTTGAGTCCGAGCGAGAAGTTAATCATCTTGCCGTCATACTTGCCGACGTTTGCGCTCAGCCAGTCGAGCCGGGTTCTAAATGCCAGCCGCGGTGTAATGGAGTATTTATACCAGGCGCCAAGATTCGGCAGTGGCCCGTGTATATGCACGGCCTCTCTGCGAACTTGGGTGTTTCCTCCATTGATGATGGCGGTGCCCTCGATGAATGAGCCCATGTCGAGCCAGTGAAACCCCGCGCCCAGTCTGAATTCGTGCACGTCACTGCCGTTCAGCGTCCGGCCGAGGAATACTCTCGTAAGTGAGAAATCAGATCCGGAACCAACATTACTTCCCGCCTGAAATACAACATCCTTCCACTCGATGTCCTCGTCGAGCGTCCAGCGCGATCTGGCACTGGACTGGAAGAATTGACCAAGCAGCATCCAGTTTTTGGCGAATCGCCAGCCAAAATCGGCAGCGAAGGTCTCATCCGAATTTTTAATTCGAAACTCTTCGTTGAAGTCGATTATTGGATTCGGGTCATTTTTTGTGCCGTTTGCACTAAGTTTTATTTTTCGGTCGGGGAAAAATACGCCAACGTCAACGAAAAACTTTTCGGTAATATAAGGATGCACTTCGGTTACTTCCTGCGCACGCGCCACGTTAGTGCTACAGATCACTACCAGGCAGAGTAGAACCGGATTACCTAAAGCAGTCATTGTTTCGATGTCGTCAACGTTTCGCCTGCAAGTGCGTCGATTTTTGAATCGAGGTCTTGCCCTGATACGGCACCATTCTGTGTCGGCTTCATGTACGCGCAGATGGCAACCACCGGCCAGAGCACGAAGCCGAGGAGAACGATGATTCCCATGCCCATCGCAACGAGCAGCAAGAGAACTATCCAAGCGAAAATGTCAAAGAATGCCATTTAACCAGCCTCTCCTGGTACGTACCTAATGACTAGTTGGACAAAATTACGCCAACATCATCTGCATAGCTATCCCACGCGGCCTGCAATTCGCCGAGCTTGTCCGGTAACTCTGCAGAAAGATCGCGGGTCTCTCCCGGATCGTTCACTACGTCATAGAGTTTCCACTCTCCGGACCCATAGGGCGGAGCTACCGAGACGGCTTTGTACTGTCCTTGCCGCATCCATTTGCCGTTTTGCATCTCGCCGCCAACAAGGTCGTCTTCACTGTAGGCGGAATTTGCCGACCCGTTCAGCACTCCCGTCAACGACCGGCCTCGCATGCGCTCTACTTTCTGGCCGCGATATTCTTCTGGGTAAGTAATTCCTGCGTAGTCCAGTACTGTCGGCATGAGATCCCAGACATAGGCAAACGTATCGACTTGTCGCCCACCGCCGATATTGGGGCCAGACATGAGCAACGGTGTGCGGATTCCGCCTTCTGCGACGGTCATCTTGAAACGGTCCAGCGGACCGGCGCTGGCTGACCCCCAGCCCATGCCATACGCGTAATGCGACATCGGCTGTCCAAGGTTATCGATCGAGTTATCGAACTGCGCAAACCACTCGCTGCCGAGGTTGCCGGGATAGTCTTCGCTGTACCAGGGGTTGGGGCCGTTATCCGACAGGAAAATCACGATTGTGTTGTCGTACTCACCAATGTCTTTCAGGAATTTCACTACCCGGCCGAAATGATAATCCATGTTCTCGACCATGCCGGCATAAACCTCCATGCCGCGAGCCCCGAGTGCTTGTTCTTCTTCGCTGAGCGATTCCCATGTTGCCAGCGCGTGGTATCGGTCCGGAGTCTTAGCACCTTCAGGAATCAAACCCAGCTCTTTGGCTTTTGTGGCGCGCCGCTCCTTGAGCACCTCATAGCCATCATCGTACTGCCCGCGATATTTGCTGAGCCAGGGTTCAGGTACGTGCATGGGATCGTGCGGCGATGTGAACGCCAGGTATGCAAAGAACGGTTGGCTGTCACCGTGATTTTCGCGGATCGCGTCCATTACGAAGTCCGCATAGCTGCGCGTCGCATAAAAGTCTTCTGGCAGTTTCTCAAGCCGTTGATCGTCGATTACGTATTCGGCCACCGGTTCCGCCTCAGCCAACATGCCAAACATGTCACTCCAATAGCTGGCACCACCGAGAAGCATGCTGAACGATCGTTCGAAACCGCGCGCGTGTGGATACGACTCCGGCGAATGTCCGAGGTGCCACTTGCCCGCCATGTAAGTGTGATAACCGTTGTCGCGAACCACTTCGGCGAGCGATGCCACACGACTATTGAGACGGCCTTCGTAGCCCGGCTGCCCAATTTGTTCGGGCGTAAGCATCTCACCCATGTTGCCAAGGCCGGCGATGTGGTTGTCGGTCCCGGTCAACAGCATTGAACGAGTTGGAGAACAGCTTACCGATGCATAGAAACTGGAAAATTTCACGCCCTGCCGGGCCAATGCATCAAGATTCGGAGTATCTATCTCGCTACCGAAGCTCCCGAGGTCAGTCCATCCCATGTCGTCGACCATAACGAGCAGGATGTTTGGTCTATTCTGAGATGTATCGGCAACGGCTGAATCGGTCGCCGGTTGCGACGCTTCAGGCAGATCGGCATTCTGGCAGGCAACCGGTAAAATAAATGCGATCATTAGCAACAAAATATATTTCTTCATTTCCGTTTCTCCAGAACAGTACTACTCCGATATCACTTCAAGCAGCGGTTTGCCCACCGAGCCCGACGGCGGTTTGATGCGTAAATAGGCCGCCAGGGTCGCAGCTAAGACAATCAGAATAGCGACAGCAGAGCTTTGAATACGCAAGTAAGTCTCCTTTAATTCACCGTTTCCCTGGTTTTATCGACTACTCGACGATTTCCAGCTCAGGCATGACCCACGAGCCATTGAAGTACGCCTCGGTTGGCTCATATATGCGCAATGCCAGGTTCCAGCCTTCGAAGACGTCCATGTAATTAACGGCATTTTTGTCGCCGCCAAAACGAATCGTGTAAGAACCGTCTTCATTGGGGATGGCAAACGCGCTATTGATGTTGTAGACATCGCCTTGCGGATAGCCCTCGGCATCGTAGACAGTGATAGACCAGAACGCTCCTGCCGGCACATCTTTTAGTGTCAGCGTTTGCGGTTCAGCACTTTCCGAGTAGAGACTCGGATAAACCGCCCGCTCACCGGTGAGTCCGCCCCAGCCCATTGCCGTACCGACGTTGTGTTCTTTCAAGGGCACCTCACCCTTCTTGCCGAACATCACTTCAGATGTAATTCCTTCTTTCTTGCCGATCTCCTGGTACTTGGCGCGCATCGCGAGAACTTCTTGCATGTCCCAATTGCTGGATGGGACGTAGGAACCTTTGTCCTTTTGTTCCAGTTTCAGTTGATCCTGGAGTTCATACACGATGGCCAGATCAGCAGGATCGACCGTATTAGCCTGTGTCCGTATGGCGATCATGACATAGCGACGACCCACATTTTCTTGCGTTAACGTGTAGCTGCCCGGCTCCACGAAAGCCATCGGGTTGTAGTGCTCATCTGTAATCAACCAAGCGCTTTGATAACGACCGTTGGTCTCCGGCATCGTCAGCACAGCGTCTTCGGTAAGGTCGACGATTACGCTCGAGTAGATCGTATCGAAGTTGATGCGCATGATCTTGCGGTCTTTCGGGTCTGCGCCCGTCCTGAGGTGCAGCCATTCCCCTGTACCGTTGGTGCCAGTTGCGGCTGCAATTTGCTGCACGTAGCCTGCAAGAATGATCTCGGACTCTGCGAGCCCGTAGTTTTCATCTGTGACCACTGTCGTTTGAACTTCGCTCGCAGGAGCAGCCTGCTCCGGTTCGACAGGTGTATCAGTGGCGCTGCCGCAACCTACCAATGTAACTGGTACAGCTACAACGAACATAGGAATAACGAACCCAAATAATATCTTGTTCATTTTGTTTTCCTCATAATCATCCCGCGAGGGTGTTGTGTAATTATCTAGAGTGTGTCGGATGCCCAGATATAGGGTGTTACGGACCAGGCGAGCTTGTCACCGTCCTGTGCCGTAGCCGTAGAAACAAGTCCAGACGACAGCAGCAGAATGGCGAGCGCGGATATCGAGTATCTGGAAAGTTTTCGCATAATGAATCCAGAGGTTGCAGTCAAACAACATCCCATGCCCTTTTTGAAAGGACATGCGCACTACTTGATAAAATGGGCCACATGTTGCGGGACTACAATACGTGCAAGCCGAAGCCATTGTCCGGCTCCCGGGAGAATCTGTTCACAGGATTTACCTACAGGTTCTAGTCAGCCGGACAATGGCCTATTGAGACAAAGGCGATCGGGACCTTTTCAGACAAAGATCGACCAGGTCGTCAATCTTCGCGACGCCAACACACATGACACTGTCCGCGCCGCCCCAGTAGATTTTCACGGTGCCATCGTCCTCGGCGATTGCACCGCAGGTAAAGACTACATTGTGAACGTAACCGGTCAGCTCCCACGGATCCTCCGGTGACACAATCCAATCGTCGGCAACACCCAGCACCTTGGCAGGGTCGACCAGATCATGAAGCGCCACGCCCAGGCGGTACACGGCGCCGTCCATGGTCGGAAATACGCCGTGGTAGATGTTGAGCCATCCCTTCGTGGTTCTTATCGGCGTCGCGCCAGGACCTATTTTCATTGCGTCCCAATGATACGGAACAGGCTGGATCACGGGCACCGAATCACCCCAGTGAATCAGGTCCGAAGACCAGGACAGCCAGATGCACCAGGGATTGATTTCGGAGTGGGGCCTATCCAGGCGCGCATATCGACCGTGGAATGTTTCCGGGAAGATCACGACATTACGCATGTCAGCCTGACTAATTAACGACACTCTTTCGACGGCCTTAAAATCGTGTGTCTTTGCGAGCCCGATGCGCACCCCAAACCTGGAATAAGCGGAGTAAGTAATATAGTGCTCACCGTCGACGGAACAAATTCGCGGGTCCTCGACACCGAACTCCTCGTGCACTGCGAATTCGATTTCGGTCGATGGCACCATGAACGGCTTGGGATCTGCCTGGAATTTATAACCGTCGTCGCTGCGTGCGATGCCGATAATCGAACGTCCGTTCCGCAAGTGCGAGCGGAACAGCAGGATGTACTGGCCATTGAACTTGGTTGCCCCGGCGTTGTGTACCGTTTCCACGGAGTAGGGGATGTCGTGTTTGGTGAGGATTGGATTGCCCTCATACCGCGTCACCAACGGCTTATCAATTGTCATGTGCTTCCCCAGTCAAGATTTCTTCGTAAATGCGAACGTAGTCGCGTGCCATGCGCGTGCTGGTAAAGCGCTGTTCGACATCAGTTCGGCATTCCGACCTGTCAATTTCTTTAATTGCTGCCACCGCATCTATCGCGCTTTCAATACTCTCGACGATATATCCCGTTATGCCGGGTCGAATGAGCTCCGGCATTGAACCACGGTCAAACGCAATGACCGGTGTGCCACAGGCCATGGATTCAATCAGGCTTAAGCCGAAGGGCTCGTCGAAACTAATCAGGTGTAATAACGCCAATGCACCACCCAGTACGTCCGCTCTTCTGTCGGGCCCGATAGAACCGAGATACTCCACGGTCACGCCGTCAATATGCGGCTCCACTTTGGTCGCGAAATAGTCCTGATCCTGAACGATGCCGGCAATCACAAGTTTAATTCCGACACGCTGCGCTACTTGAATCGCCTCAAAGACGCCTTTATCCGGATGGATCCGACCAAAAAATAGTAGATAATTGCCATCAGCTTCAGAAAAGGGAAACTGCGCAAGATCAATTCCGTGATGGATGGTGGCTATGTAATTGAGTTCCGGTGACTTATCTGACTCGCTGATCGCCACATAGTAGCCACGGGCATTGTATTTCTTGTAGACCGGCATGATTTTCGGGGACGAAAATCCGTGAATCGTCGTCAATAGCGGGGTCTTGACCAGTCCGGAATACGTTAATGGGAGAAAGTCAAAATGATTGTGGATGAGATCATAATCGGCGCAACGCTCGAAGACCTCGGATATGTGCAGGCACTCGGCAACTTTCGGATCAACTGAGTGGTCCTCCGAATACGGGCGTGGACATACAGCGACTAGTTTGCCGCTGGTTTGCGAATCCCCAGTAGCAAAAAGAGTCACATCCACACCCATTCGTATCAATTCCTCGGTGAGCAGGCTGACCACCGATTCCCATGGCCCGTAATGGAGCGGCGGGGTACGCCATGCAACGGGGCTGAGGACTGCAATACGCATGGACATGCTCGAATACGGCGATTCCCACTAGTGTGGATTTTGATACAAGCTTCCGGCGGCCTTCACGACTATAATCCCTATAGTTCGAACCTGGGCCGCTTAGCTATGACCATTGTTAGTCAGATTACATCAGTGCGCAATCGTTAATGAGACTTAAAGAACAACGCAAGCAACTTGTCAAGCGGCGGTCAACCTTGCTGAACGCCGAGAGCGCACGGGTAATTACCCGGCTACATATTCCTGGAGGCAAGGCGCGCACTAAGGTCCTGATTGATCGGGTCGCAAAGCTGAACGTCGACGATGTGCATAACTTGCTGGACGCTGTATTCCAGGACTATTCAGGGCGTCACCGAAATTACCGGGATGCCCTGCAGAGGAACTTTGATCGTATTGCGGAATTCGTCCCGAAACGTCTCTCGTTGTCATCCGAGCAGCAACTTTTGATCGGCGCCTACTTCACCGCAGAGTATTCAGTTGAGGCAGCCGCGCTCTTCAATCCTTCTGTCGTTCCCCATCCTGACCAGAAGGGCGTTGCCCAGGGATCGCAACGATTCATCATGAGTTTCAGGGCGACAGGAGAAGGACATGTGTCCTCGATTGAATTTCGCAGCGGCGTCGTGGACGACAACTACGACATCTACTTCGATCCCATCAGCCGATACGTTGCCACACCCGAGATGCACACCGATCCTGTCTATCATCGTCTTCAGTTTCGTCGAAAACTCGAAGAGATGCGTGTACGCGACCGGGTCACAAATCTCCTGTTGGAGGGCTTGGGTGAGACGTTTACGTTTGATGAGCTGGAAGCACAAATAATCAGACTGCGCTCGACCAAGTTTCGACTGAAGGACAAACACCACGCGATTGATACGGTGTTATGGCTGGCCCGGTCCAACTATGAAGTGATATTTCGCCCGGAGGAGCAGCTCTCTGAGAGAGTGATCTTCCCGGTGTCAGAAAACGAGAGCTCAGGCATCGAGGATGCCCGGTTTGTGCGCTTCCGGGATGATGATAACTCAGTTATCTACTATGCCACTTACACTGCATATAACGGGTCTGAGATACTGCCGCAGATTCTCGAGACGACCGACTTCCTGACATTCAAGATGCATACGATCAGCGGCGAGGCTGCGCAGAACAAGGGCATGGCGTTGTTTCCAAGAAAGATCAACGGCAAGTTTGTGATGTTGTCGCGTCAGGATGGAGTCAATAACTACATCATGTTCTCGGATAGCCTCCGCTTTTGGAACGAGACACAACTCCTGCAGGCGCCTATTCATCCGCTGGAGTTTGTTCAGGTTGGCAACTGTGGCTCGCCCGTGGAGACGCCTGAGGGATGGCTCGCACTTTTTCATGGCGTTGGACCAATGCGCAGATACAGCATCTGGGCCGAGCTTTTGGACCTTGACGATCCATCGCAGGTTATCGGCCGCTTGCATGAGCCGTTGCTGACACCGGATGAGCATGAGCGGGATGGCTACGTGCCCAACGTGGTCTATAGCTGCGGAAGTATGATTCATGGGGACGCGTTGATCATCCCGTATGGTATTGCGGACCAACGGTGCAGAGTCGCTACCGTCTCTGTTTCAGAGCTGTTATCAAGACTCAAGAAGAATTGAAGGTCGCTTAAGCCGCATCAGCCTGTCCTGCAAGGCGCTGATCAGTGTCTGATTCCGCAATGTGATCGTGATTCGTTGTCAAACCGCGCAGATTGTAAATAGCGAGCAGCGAGGACAGGTAGGACAGCGTCGACTCCGCGCCCTGGTTCTCATTGACACCGTCCGCTGTGAGGCCGTCGCGGCATCCGCCGGTGGCATCATCGTAGAGCTGGATATGTTGGTCATTCTTGCCCAAGTACCAGTCGAAACAGGTGGACGCCAGCTGAACCCATTCCTCACGCTGCGTGCATTCATAGGCTTCGATACAGGCGCCGATCATAGCCGCAGCTTCCAGGGGCTGTTGGTCAAATTGAGCTTTGCTGCCGGACCTGGGGAACCAGCCCTGATTCCCAACCGGTGTGAACCATCCGCCCGATGGATCGAGCTGAATGTCTCTCAACCATTCGAGCACATCAATACCAGCCTTCACCATACGATCATCGTTGCTAACACGGCCACAGGCCATCAGTACTTCGGGCAGGCGTGCATTGTCATAGGCCAGCATCGATTCGTGCCAACGCCAGTCTTTGGTGGCGTACTGCCTGAAACGGGCCAGGAGTCTGTTGCCCAGCAATTCCATCAGCTCACGAATCTGCTGATCGTCTTCATGCCGGTGGAGGTACGCCTGCATTCCGAGAATAGGAAATGCAATAGCGCGGGAATCCGAAAAGTTCTGCAGCGCGGGCAGCGCATCGCGAAAAATCGACGTAGCGAGAGCGACTTGACCAGAATTATGCCCCCGGCCAGCCATCACGCCCAGGGCCCACAGTGCGCGTCCGTGAGAATCTTCCGATCCTATAGTCTCCAGCCATTTGCGGTCATAAGACATGAAATTGCGAAATCGCCCGGTCCCCGGATCGAAAGCATCATCCAGGAAACTGAGATAGATCGACGACAAATCCGTCAGCGAGGTATTGGTCCTGTCCAGGTCATGCGCTCTGACAGTAACGGCAAGTGCGCGCGCATTGTCATCGGTACAGTATCCGTGAGCTCGGTTGGGAACGGTAAACCTCGCGTGCTGGAGCACACCAGTGTGATCCGTCATGGAGCGCAGATGCTTCAAATTTACCTGCGGCAGGCGCTGCGCGCTCTGACCCAGCGTGCCCAGTGCAGGGAGATCGCGCGTCCGCGCATATGGTGCCTTGGCCTGCGAAAACAGGGCCAGATAACGGCGGCCCATTTCTTTCATTACCATAGGCCGCGAATATTGATAGGCGGCCCGACGAATAGCGAGGCGCTCCTGCGGGAAGTCCAGAAGTTGATTGATCTGCTGCGCCAAAGCCCTGGAATCCTTGAAGGGCACTAGTCTGCCGCGTCCCTCGGCCAACATCTCCTGTGCGTGCCAATAGGGGGTCGAGACAACGGCCTTGCCTGCACCCACCGCATAGGCCAGCGTGCCAGATACAACCTGAGCCTCGTTCAGGTACGGGGTAACGTAGATATCGGCCGCTCGAATGATCTCAAGCAGTTGGTCGCGTTCCAGGTAACGATCATGAAACACGATGTTGTCGCCAACGCCCAGTTCCTTTGCCAGATGATGCAGACTCAGGCGGTAGTCCTCACCGCTTTCGGCCCTGCAATGCGGATGCGTGGCGCCAACCACGTAATAGAGCACGTCCGGATGCAAGTCGACGATATCCGGCAGAGCACGAATCATGAATTCGATACCTTTTCCCGGCGAGAGCAGGCCAAACGTCAGGATTACGGTTTTATCGCCTGCCCCCAGCTTGCTCTTGCATGGATCAGGGTCCAGAAACGGAACATCGAGAATCCCGTGATGAATGAGCGCTATCTTGCTTGCCTGCACCTGATATATGTCTCGAAGAAAACTGGCGGCGTGCTCACTCATGACGACCAGGCTGGCAGAGAGCTCCGACAATTGGACAATGATCTTCCTCTCCTCCGCAGAAGGATCTCTCAATACCGTGTGCAGGGTGGTAAAAAGAGGGCTTTTCAAGTTCTTCGCGAGTTCGATAATGAAGCTGCCGCGTTGACCGCCGAATATCCCGTATTCGTGTTGCAGACTAACCGCTGCTGGATTCCTCAGGTTCAGGAAATCCGCAGCGAGCGAGTAATCGCTCAGTTTCTCCTGGCTGATTTGGAATTGAACCTCGTCGGGATACTGGTAGCCATCCGGTCGATCATTCATGGCTACGACAGAACAATCAATTCCTGGGTCGTTCTCGAGAATCGCGGCGGCAAGATCCGCCGTAAAAGTGGCGATGCCACACTGTCTCGGCATGTAGGAACCGATCAGAGCGACCGATTTTGCAGACGGCGGCATGAGGTCCTCCCGATACTCCGTTGCTAGACAATTAGTCTGAGCAGCAATGCTAACACGCGACAGCTTGGATTGGCTTTCCCGAGTGAAGGTCGAATGTGTCTGTGGCGAATTATTGATCAAGCCGCGACGGGCTTATTGGCATTAGCTAGAGCCCGTTAACCCACAACCCAAAGCGGACATCTGGAACTGCCGGCAGTCGCTGCCAGTCTATATCCTTGATTCACGGAAAATACTGTTTTAACTCAGAGCAAATGGGGTTTTTCCAGTATTGTGTCGTCCCCTGATGAGGCGCATAACATACCTGTTATGTCAAACAGGTTGAGCGGATTGGCGACGTGTTGAAATTCGAAGGTTCGGCAAATCTACACCGAATTGTGGTCCTGAACCCCAAGGGCGGATCGGGCAAGACTACTTTGGCGTTCAACCTGGCAGGATATCTTGCAGCTACGGGTCGTAGGGTTGCCGTCATCGATATGGATCGTCAGGGGTCTAGTACGCGATGGCTTCACAATCGTTCGTCCGAATTGCCTGCGATCCTCGGCATTTCAGTGACGGATTTGATTCTTGATGAGGCAAAGAACCAGTCCATCGTTGTGCCCGAGGAAATCGAATATGTTGTTATCGATGCACCCGCGGCACTGCCTGGCGATCAGTTGATCGACTATACATGTGGTGCCCACGCGATCCTCGTCCCGGTCTTGCCATCAGATCTCGAT
>PVMK01188332.1_pt1 | contig 12599 bp, 9 predicted proteins | sample 1853481 | NCBI WGS metagenome assembly PVMK01 (sample SAMN08533507, study PRJNA380276) | Marine sediment metagenome, whole genome shotgun sequencing project.
CATCGGGTGACCAGTCTCCGCCGCCAGCATTCTGCACGATGGTGGTAACATCGCCAGTCAGTGCATCAATCTGGTACATTCCCCAAATATTGTTTAAATCACGACCCGTTACAAGAATAGAGCTACCATCCGGAGACCAGCGGGGTATTTCTATTTGTTTGAGTTTGGGATGGAATTCTCTCTCCTCGCCGGTTTCAAGTGAACGAATACAGAGAACATCACCATCCTGAATGCGCCGTATGTAAGCCATGGATTTTCCGTCGGGCGAATAGTCGGGGCTCATGTTGTGTCCCTCGAAACTTTTGATGGCCTTCTTCGGTGGAACCAGGGTTTTGCCTGTCTCCGGATCGAGTTTGGCGAAATAAACATCGCGTATAAATCCCCCCCCCGATATGGTAGTAAAAAGAACCATCCCTGGTGAATCCCATTGTGCCAAATAGTCCAATATCGGGTTTAACCAGTTCGGGCGCTCCATGAGGTAAGCCATCAGCGACCGAAATGAGCCATGCACTTAGAGTTCCTGTTCGGTCACTGGCAAAAAGGATATTTTTCCCATCCGGTGCCCAGCCGAGTACAAAGTCATCAGCGGGGTGCTCAACCAACTTAATTTCACGACTTCCATTGGTTGACAGCAGGGAAATATCGCGTTCCGGAGAGTTATCTTTTTGTGGAAAGTCATACACAATGTAGTGCCCATCCGGTGAAAAGTTCATATTCTTCGGCCAGCCTTTTTCCAGTATTTTGAGAACACCTACAGAACCATCTTCAGCGGAAACCAGCACAATCTGTTGTGCTCCGTCTTTTCTGGAGAAACATGCCAGAATTTGCTTACCATCGGGGGACCAACCGTAAGTTCGTGCCCAGTCCACTTCTTCATTTTTAAAGAGAATCCGGGGCTCCGAGCCGTCAAGCCCGATAATGCGCAATTCGATAAAGCCTTCCTTATTGTACCAGTCATAAACAATCTGCTTACCGTCGGCTGACCATCTGGAATGTTCGGCAAACTCATCCGATTCAGCATATGTACCCTTATTTGTAAGACGACGTTTCTTTCCGGTGGCAATTTCGAGGATCCCGAGGTCGCCGGTATCATAGTGCACATATGAGATATATCTGCCGTCAGGCGAAGGTGCTCCCTGGCCATATAATTCATTATCTGCCCTGACTTGTCGGAGATTAAATGTCTTATCTTCTTTTTTAATGACAGGGTCGGTCCTTGAGAGAAGGGATAGTTTCTCATTGGCCAGTTTAACTGCTTCACTCTGTTCAGGATAATTGTCAAGCACCTTCCTGTAAGCTTTTTGAGCCTCTTTCAACCCCAGTTTCTCATAGCACACACCGATGTTATACTGTGCCTTTGCAGCGTATTCTTTTTCGTCCGGATAGCTTGTAATGAGCGACTCAAATAAGGTGATGGCCTCTTGCAGATCAGCTTTGGTTTCCATGCTGTACTTTGCTTTCTCAAAAAGCACTCTGTAATCCTGGGGTTCCTGGAAGGCCAGGGAAGATATGCTTGTGGCCAGGAGAAGCACCAACAGTAAAAGAAGTTTTGTTTTCATGATCGGTTCCGGATTTGTTTAAGCATTTTACTGTACAAACCTAGTTGAACTATATGTCGCCATTGTCAGCGAAAAGTAAAAGAATGTCACCAATAGTAACTAATACACGAAGCGATACCCTCCTCCGTATACCGTAAGAATATGCCGGGGATGGTTCGGATCAATTTCGATTTTCTTTCTAAGTTTCAGAATATGATTGTCGATGGTCCTCGTGGTCGGAAACTTCTCATAACCCCATATTTTATCCAGCAGGTCATCCCTGGATACCACTTTGCCATCGTGTCCGATTAAATAGCGCAAAACATCCACCTCCAGGGATGTAAGATTTATCTCCTTACCCTTCCGTATGATTTTAAATTGCCCAAAATCAATTTTCAGGCTCTCCATCTGAACCACATCCGGTACGGTCTCACCACCACGATTTTCCCTGCGGAGGTGCGCCTTAACCCTGGCCAGAAGTTCCCGGATGCTAAATGGCTTCGAAATGTAATCATCAGCGCCCACTTCAAGGCCAATCACTTTATCTATTTCATCTCCTTTGGCAGTGAGCATTAAGATGGGGATATCCATCTTATTTTGACGCAGCTCCTTACAGATCTCCAATCCATTCATTCCCGGCAACATGATGTCGAGCAAAATCAGGTCGGGCTTTTCTTTCAAAGCTTTTCCAAGCCCTTCCTTTCCGTCAAGAGCATAATCCACTTCATACCCTTCATCCTCCAGATTCAGGATCAACCCTTTAACCAGGTCCTCTTCATCCTCAATAATCAGGATCTTTTCATTCATATCAGTCCTCCATTTCAGAATTATGTGGAATCAATATGGAAAAAACACTACCCTGTCCGGGGGTGCTTTCAACTTCAATCTGCCATGCATGTGCATCGACTACATGCTTAACAAGGGTTAGTCCCAATCCGCTTCCCCTGGCCTCAAAATCAGTAGTGCTTTTCACCCGGTAAAAGCGGTTGAATATATTTGACAGCTCATTGGGTGGGATGCCAATCCCCTTGTCCGCTACCACCAGACAAATCGCTTCTGGAGTATCTTCTAATCTCACCACCATTTTCTTGGTTTCCTGTGAGAATTTTATGGCATTGCTGAACAGGTTGATCAGGATTCCTTCCACGGCCTCCCGGTCAAACAATACTGCCAGGAGATCCCGGTCGATCTCTTCTTCAATGATGAACCCTTTTTTTACGAAGTGGTAGCGGTACGAATCCAGGGTGTCCATGACAACTTCAGCCAGGTTTCCGGGTTTTAGGTCGAACTCCTTCCTCCCCATTTCAATTTTGGAGAAATCCAGAATGTTATTGATCATATAGGTAAGGCGCTCACTCTCCTTGGTAATGATTTGTAATCCCTCTTTGCGGTCCGCTTCAGCCAGGTTTTCTTTGAGCAGCAAAGTTTCCCCGTAAAGACGGATCAGGCTTAAGGGGGTCTTCAGCTCATGTGAAACATTGTGTACAAATTCGGTTTGGAGAAGCATGGAGTTCCTTTCCCGGCTGATATCGTGCAGCAGCACAAAAACGCCAAAAAACATGAGTATGATGATAAGAACAATCAGCATAATGTAGATAGCCATCTGGATTTTTACGTCCGATTCGAGTTTTTCAAATCCCGGCTGGATAGCAATGAGGGTCCATGGAAATGGAACAGTACTGAATTCCAGGGTGAGAGACTCCTCAGGTATTGGTGCGCCCTCAACAATGGAGAGCTCTGTATTATTGGGGTGAACCAGCAGCAATTCCAGCCCTGTTTCTTCCGTCAAATCAGCCAGCAGGGGTGGCATCATCCTGGAAATCACCGTGTCCAGGTTCCAGCGAATGCCTCCAAAATACAGCCTGTCCGTATCAGGGATTCGCATCTCTTTGAAACTCACCAGGTATTGGGCATCACCGGTCTGCATATAAGTCCTCCTGATCTCAACGGTTTTGTTAAGCTCTGAAAACCAAGATCTTTCTTTGATCGCCGGGATTACAAAGTCGCCCAGAAACTGGTTGAATTTCAGGATTCTTTCAAACCGGGAGACTTCTGATTCAGTTTCAATATTCAGAATGGATTCATACGTTGCCTTAAAAAAGAAATAGGAAGAGGAGCTGATCAACCAGTTCCCATCCCTTATCAGGTGGTAGGTTACGAGCAAAGAATCATGGCCAAACACTTCCTCCCCGGTGAGCGTTCCGATGGTGTGAAGCTGAAGGGGTGCAGAAATGCCATAGGGGTGACCTCCCATATTTCCTGTCTGACTGTATTCATTTTTGAGCAATTGATAATACCGGATAGCCTGCTGGTAATTTTGACCAGCCATGTTTGACCGGGCCAAACCTTCAATGGCCAGGGCTTCTTGTTGAGCTGTTTCAGCCACACCCAGACCCGCCAGGTAATGCGTGGCGGCATTCGAAAAATTCCGCCTGGCAAGTTCTTCTGCCTCTGCTCTGCCCATGTGTTTCCTGTAATCAGAATTCCAGCTTCTTCTGAAAGTTAATGAATAAGAATCCCTGTCTTCAGCCGTTTCGGGATATACAAGCTGAAATTCCTGATCAATAAGAAATAGGCCGGGGTTGGTATCAAGGAGCTCAAGGCTGTCACTCCTTAGTATGCTGCTGAAATATTCAGCATTCAGCCACTTCTCTTCTATTTCAATGAATTGTGCTTCCAGCTGATCCAGGGCAGATCGTCCGGAGAGCCAGAGATTGGATTCCAATAGATTCCGGGTTGTTGTTTGCCGTTTCGAAAAGGTGTCAATGCTAACAACCACTACAAAAAAAAGTGGTAACATAAAGGCGGCTACAAAGAAGACAACTCCTCTTTTCCTGCGTAGTACGCTTGGAAACAGCTTCATCCTTTTTTGCTCGATCTGAGCGAATAGTTTAACAACACTATGGTAAGAATTTCTGTCCGGTCAATTGTCAAGGAATTGTAATTAATCCCGGTGGATAGTAAAAGTATTACATAATGCTGTTAATAGCAATATTTTCAGATGTTTAGGAACAATAAGCACGCAGGGATAGCTTGGAGGACTTCATATTATTCAGCTGTTGATCCTGATAAAAAATTTTCCATCAGCCAGAATTCTTTATCTCCTGCTTTCCAGCCAGCAAAAACGAATCTTTTTCCATCTGGTGACCAGTCAAGATGATAGATATCTACATCAACCAGGCCTGTTTCAATATCTTGAATGCTACCATCATCAACCGACATGACTTTAATTAACTTACCCTCCTCATCATTAAAGGCGATCCTTCTGCTGTCAGGAGACCATGCCAATTCTATATTGACAGTAACCTGTGGAACCTCCCCAACAACCCTTGATGTTCCATTTTCGACATTTATTACATTCAACGTTTTATTATTTGGAGTTTCTTTTTCCATGGTTAAATACCCAATAAATTTCCCATTTGGGGACCAGTTAATTGAAATAATCAATTTATTAGATTCCGAGGTCAGAAGTTTTAGTTCTCCTCCGGATGAATTGATTTTATAAATGCCCGTTTTGCCATATAGATTCATTCGGTGATCCTTTAATTCGGTACGAGTAAATGCAATTGATTTTCCATCGGGCGACCAGCATGGACAAGCATCATGATAGGGAAAAGGAGGTTCTGTAATCTGAGTCAGGTTTTTACCTTCAATGTTAGTTGTCCAGATTTGGCTAATTGGAAAATTATTTATTAAGATAGTATCATCATAACTTTTCGCTGACAGGACAATTTTTTTCCCATCCGGAGATACCCTGATCCCTGACTGGAAAGGCATTATAAAAATTTTGTCATCAGATCCAGTCAGAATATTTGTATCCTCACCCCCATCTGCTGACACAACTGCTAATGCATGATTCGGTGGGAGTGAATTTTCTTCATTGGCGACTTTCATAAATAATATCTGCTTACCATCAGGAAACCACCTTGGCTGTGCTGGAAATCCCCCATATGAAACCAGTGCTGCCTGTCCCCCCTGTTCAGGCAGAGTGTATAATGCGGGTTCCGGTTGACTCTTAATAAGAGCTCCGATTTTATTGTTTGAGCTCCAACCGGTTAGAAGTAGTACTTCTTCAGGTGCATCGATTGTGATTTTTTCTCCTGATGGTTTTCCTTCCAGATCAACAGGAATGATATATATTTTTGTTTTTTCATAATAATCGAGAAATGCTATTTTACTTGCATCAGGCGACCATACCGGGCTGGAGGCTTTCCCAGCTTGTGCAACAAGTATTGGCGAGGTACCTGAGGTGGGTATTACCCATAAACCACCGCCTCCAATTCCTAACATTTTATCCTCTACAAATGCAATCAATTTTCCATCAGGAGAAATGACCGGTTCCCTTGCCTGCATATCGGTCAGTTGTTTTGGTTCTCCTCCTTCGACAGATATTGTCTGTATATGTTGCTTATCGTTTTCAATTGATGAAAACGCCAGGGTCTTTCCACGTGGCGACAAACTTAACTTATAGTTAACCGTGCGTGCACCACGGAAGTTTTCAATCACTTTTGTGGGTTTCCCACCCTCTACAGGAACAACATATATACGCTGGTTCATACTTTGCATTTTAAGTGAATCCCATGGAAGAATATCAAGAATATCATTAAAAGCAATCCATTTGCCATCACCTGACCAGGAAAGTCCAGTCCATTCAACCTCAACACCTTCTGTATTAAGCTGTACCGGTTTGCCAGGAAAATCTTTCCCCAGTTTTCCGGAAAGTGGCATCATCCACAATTTTTTATCAGAAACCAGCAATAAATTTTGACCATCAGGAGATAATGCTACACCGGCTAGCTCGTTCGGAATTCGAATTTTTCTAAAGCTTGGCCTGGGACGAACACCCTGCAATGCAAGAAGCCGGTTAAGCCTCTCTTTTGCCAGAGCTATTTCCTGTTTCTGATCGGGATAGTTATCGAGCACCTTCTGGTAAGCTTTTTGTGCCTCCTTCAGTCCTAATTTTTCATAACACAGACCGAGGTGATACTGTGCCTTTGCTGCAACTGGTTTATTCTCCGGGAACTCTGTGACAATCGTTTGATACCCCTCAATCGCCTTTTCGAGTTCACCGTTTACTTCTTCCTCATACACAGCTTTGCTTAACAACTCTCCAGCCTGCTGTTCCTGCCCTGTTACCATTATCATTGCTCCAAGGCCCAGAATCAATATTATAATAATCCGTTTCATTTGAATATAAATTAGGTTACAGTTATTGTGATTCAATTTTTCAAAATTATGAAACTGAACCTGCATATATATCAAGAAATCATTGAGTTATATTAAGATTGTGTTAAGCCTCATTTGGAGGCAAATTTATAGCCGACCCCGCGTATACTGATGATAAATCTCGACTGGTTTGCATCATCCTCCAGTTTCTTCCTCAGGTTGGCCATATGTGTATCAATTGTACGGACGGAGACCACCACATCTTTACCCCAGACTTCAGCCAGTAATTCATCCCTTTCAATTACCCGTTCCCTGTTCTGTATAAGGTATTTTAAAAGTCCGAATTCATGCGCTGTGAGGACAACTTTCCTGCTGCTAATCCGGCACTCATATTGAAGAAAGTCGACTTCCAGTTCGCCGAACCGAAACAGGTTTTCTTCGGGATCATAAGGTTCTTTTTCTATTCTTCGTAGAACTGCCTTTACCCTTGCCTGCAGTTCCCGCGGACTGAAAGGTTTTGTGACATAATCATCAGCTCCAAACTCCAGTCCAAGTACACGGTCTATCTCCTGTCCTTTGGCTGTTAGCATGATGATGGGGGTTTGAATGCCCTGACTTCTCAGTTTTTTACATATCTCAAAACCATTCATTCCCGGAAGCATAATATCAAGAATGATCAGATCAATATCAGGATCAGCAGCTTTTTCTAATCCGTCTAAACCATCAGAAGCAACTTCCACCTCATAACCTTCAAGGCGAAAGTCATCTTCCAGGACCATGCTGATCGATTCTTCATCTTCTATGATCAATATCTTCTTCAATAGTTGCTATTTTGAGGAAACTGGTAACATTACAGTAAATATACTTCCTTTACCGGGACTGCTTTCCACGCTTATGTCTCCGTGATGAGCGTCAACGATCTGTTTTACGATAGTCAGACCAATCCCACTCCCTTTTACACTCTGCGTAAGCTCTTCGCCCGCCCGGTAAAAGCGACTGAAAATCTTGTCATGATCCTCCTTCCTGATCCCAATTCCATAATCCCTGACACTGAAAATAACCTTGTTTCCTTTCAGGAATAACCTAAGCTCAATGGTCCTTGAATTGCCTGAATATTTGCAGGCATTGTCCATCAGGTTATGAATCACCTGTTCCATAGCTTCCCTGTCGAAAGACACATGAGGGATAGGTTCAGAGATTTCAAGACTGATTTGAAATCCCTCGTCTGCTGTATGTTCCTGGAATGATCCGACCATATCTGAAACAAGTGGAGTAATATCGGCCTTTTCAAAATGGAAGGTCTTCTGACCTTCTTCCATTTTTGAGAAATCGAGGATATTGTCAATAAGATGGCTCAGCCGTTCACTCTGCTGCAATATCGTGCCATAATATTTCTGCTGTTTTTCCGGTGAAGGGACTCTGCCGCGAACCAGCATCTCGGCCATTTGCCTTATGGATGTCAACGGGCTTTTAAACTCGTGGGAAACGGTGGATATAAAGTTGGATTTCATCCTGGAAAGATGTAATTCATTATTGATGGTCTGAAGGGTAAAAAACAGCCCAAATGCCAATATGATAACGATGACAAGGAAAATATAGAAGAATAAGCCTTCTCCGGGACGAAACAAAGATAAAAGCAATCCGGAATCTTCCGGGTAAAGTGCGAGTGATAACGATGGCAGGCTTAATGGAAATATAGCATACACAGGAGGTATATCTTCCGGAATATAATCAGACTCAAGAAGCCGCTCCCCATTTTCACCTGTGATCTTCCAGTAAAAATTTGTCTCATTTGCTTTCTCGAGTATCAGAGGACTAATTGTGTTCTTAAGGATACGTCCGGGATCTATGATCAATACCCCATTGTCCTTTGCCACTCACTGGAACTAGGGAATAGAAGTACGCTTTTCCGTTAATCCGGGTATTATATCTGCTATTAATATTTTCACTGAATGCCTCTGTAATGCCAAACACCTTTTCATTGATTCCCTGAAAGGCCAACAGGTACTCCGTTTGCTTTGCTGCGTGTGATAGACTATCTATCGCTGTATGGCTTCTTTGCAGCCACCTGCCAGCTTCCTCATCGCGGGTACTTTCACAGAGCAGGAGGATATCCTCGATTTTTGAAATAAAGTTGGCATAGATGAGAGTATCCAATTTCCCACACTGACATTTGAAACTGACTCATCAGGAAACAGGCAGTTTTCAATGCAGAAACAGTATCTGTTGTTTGCAGATGCAGGAGGCTCTTTTCCAGTATAGCAACAGCTCCTAAGGGGATTTTATTCTGAATATAAACCTGTGCGTAGTCGCTCCATATCAAATCGTAGCTTGCTAAAGCTTCGTTATCCAGTGCCAGTTTTTTCTGAATGCGGGCTATTGCGTTTAATATCTCTCCTGCTGATTGTTCTTCAGCAACATCTGCCATGATGGATTGATAATATGTTAGTGCTTTTACGGGTAGTCCTTTTCCCTGAACTCAAATTGCCAGCCTTTTTCCAGGATATTTTGCGTGGCTTTGAAGGCCATTCGCGTTCGAAGCGGATAAGAAATCATCAGGTACATATAGTAATCCGTTGTTTAACAGATCAGGAGAATTGTCGCCGGATATAAAAAAGATCCCTGCAATAGTCTGGTGATGAGCATTGAATTGATTTAGCAGGGAATCGGTGAATATTGTTTCTTTGGGACCAGGGATTGTGTCAATTATTTCTATAAAACTATTTTCAATTGATGAAAGATAAGCCTCAGTATCCAGAATGATTTGTTGCCCGACTTCCTGGAGGTCTCTCCTTTGCTCACGCTCCACCAATGCCTGGTCATTCTTTAGCCCTCTGAAAGCCAGAATTCCTAATATGAGGCATGGAAGGACTATTGCAAGAGCATAATAGACGATAATCCCTTTTCTTTTTGTTTTCATAACAAAGAGAACAGAAATGCCCTGTGTATCAAATTAATAATACCTCAATTTAGCAAATATTAAACACAAAAGTTTAAAGAATTGATTTAGATCTTGTTAAGATTGTGTCAAAAATGAAACATTTGAATAAGGTGTGCGGATGTATTCAAGTTTTGCAGAGAATGCCCCCGCTTACTCCAATGCTTCGCATTGTCGTTAGCTCGGCAAGTGTTTACCGACTATTTTAATCTAATCGGAAATCTTCAAGATGTCGTAGGTATTTGAATAGATGACGCTATTAAGCCGTTAAATGTCAACAAAATACTTGACTTATACGTCTCATTTATAGTTTAACCCTAAATCATTTATCATGAAAAAATCAACGTTACTATTGTTATTTTTTCTCTCACTATTCCTCGTTAATTGTGAGAAAGTAGTTCCCGAAATGGAGATTCTTACCGATCCAGATACCGAAATTAATTCGTCTCAGCTGAAATCAGCACAAGTAAACTCTAGTGAAGAAATCGATTATCTGGAGTCTTTTATCGAGGATATTGAATCCATGGTTGAGGAAGGATTGTTAAGCAAAGGGAATGGCAATGCACTTATTGTAAAAATTAAAAATGCAATAAAAAGCATTGAAAAATGTAATACTGCCGCTGGGTGTAATCAGTTAAGCGCCTTAATAAACCAATTAGAAGCTTTTGTTAAGAATGGGATATTAACAGAAGAACAAGGCGAGTTGTTGGTCGCTACAGCTGAGAATGGAATTGTTTTGTTAAATCCATTAACAAATACAACATGGGATTTCCTTGTGATATTTGAGGACATTAGTTCCTGGCATGCAGATGTTACGTTTTATGCTGATGGCACAACAAGATATGATGAACCAGCTACTCCCGGACTCTATCTAAGCTTTGGTACCTGGTCAATGGAAGGTAATATCTTATACTATATAATGGATTCTTCTGACCCTGTTGGAACCGCCTATCATTTCACCGGAAAATTATCTTGCAATACAATGAATGGAACTTATACTTTTCCTGGTTGGATTGGGCCTTTCACCTGGACTGCTACGCTTAAATGATTCTTTAGCTTGATATGACAGTTAATGCTCCCGGATACTCCAATGCTTCACATTGTCGTGAGCTCGGCAACCGCGTTGCCTCAGTTCACGTTGGGGGTTTTTTATGCGATGATATGTCAATTCCGGGCAGGCGTCTGCCAACTATTCTGCCACCAATGTCATTGAAGGAGTCCCTGCAAACCACCCGTGTCTATTCAGCTACTGGAAGGAAATTTTCCATCACCCAGATCTCAGTTACTTGTTCAAAGGTGGAGAAAACGATTTGTTGCCCGTCAGGATGAATACTCAGACTGGTAAATTCCTTGTCTGATTGCCATAGTTTTTCGGGTTCTCCTCCATCAGGGGAGATTCGCCACATAACGCTGCCTTTCTTCGACTTTTCCGAAAAGAGCAAGTATTTCCCGTCTGGCGCCCAGGTGAGGACCCTCCTGGGACCTCTTAATTCTTGAAGATTGTTCAATTCCATGGGCTCTCCGCCAGAGATCGGCAGCATCAGGAGAGTCGATGTTCCTTCCTTTTCATTCATTTGGCAACAGACTAATCTTTTGCCATCTGGAGAAAGTCTCAGTAGCCTGACTAAATGATGGTTTTGATAAAGCTGTTTCTCAGTGCCAGATTCAATATCTCGCATATAGATTCTGCCCCGATTTAAATAAAATATGGCCTTTCCGTCGTTTGACCAATCAGCAACAGAATTGTTCCACCAGACGTCCATTAAGAAGTCCTGAACAGGAGGAAACTGCAGGAGTTCGCTTACATGGCCATCTTGAATATCAATTTTGTATACCCCCCCATTGTAATCCTTTTGATCGCTCTTATTACTGTCGTAACCTGTGATCAAAATAGAGCTCCCATCGGGAGACCAGCGGGGAACTCTGACTTCAAATTCAGCAGCTAATTCACGCTCCTTCCCGGTTTTGAGGTCGAAAATATGGAGTGGCCTGTGATAAAAACCAGAGCCTCCAATCCCTACCTGCTCATTGATAAAAGCCAGGGACTCACCATCGGGCGACCATACTGCTTCGTAGTTAGAGCCTAAAAAGGGTTTGCTTAATTGCTCCTGGACTGTGCCTGTTTTCAAGTCAAATGGAGCAACTTCAACAGTGAATCTCCTTGTCATGCTGCTGAAATAGAAGGAACCATCCGGAATGAAACCCAGCGGGATAATCCTCCCAACATCGGATAGAATCCGTTTGGGTGAGCCCAGGGGTTTTCCATTGGCAACCGGAATGGTCCACACATCCCAGGTTCCTAAGTAGTCTCTCCTGAATAAGATCTCTTTCCCACCTGGTGCCCAGCCAAGTACCCGGTCATTGGCCGGATGCTCAACCAGAGGAATTTCACCACTGCCATCGGTAGCAAGCAGGTAGATATCGTAGTTAGATGAATCTTCCTTTACCGGATTATCGTAGACAATGTATCGATCGTCCGGTGAATGACTTACACCAGAGCTCGTTGCGTGTCCCTCCAACATCGTCTTCAGAACATCAACAGAACCATCTTCAACAGAGATCCACACGATCTGGGAATCCTTGTCCTTATTGCTATAGAAGAATGTGGCGATATGTTTCCCGTCCCTGGACCATTCGTGCGGGTAAGCTTCAATACTATCCTTGCTGTATAGAGCGCGATCGGCCGAGCCATCGATTCCGATAAGACGCAAATCGAAGGTTCCTAACTTATTCATCCAGGAATAGGCAACGAGTTTGTTGTCAGGAGATATTTTTGAATTGAGCGCAAATGCCATGGGCTGTACGAAGGTTCCTTTTTTCGTGAGGCGCTTCGTTTTTCCGTTGGCGAGTTCGCGAATAGCGAGATCACCGGATTCCCAATCTGTGAATGTGAGATACCTGCCGTCAGGTGAAGGTGATCCACAGTCATCAACACCGGGACCGGACCATACCCGTCT
>PVMK01126237.1_pt1 | contig 12597 bp, 9 predicted proteins | sample 1853481 | NCBI WGS metagenome assembly PVMK01 (sample SAMN08533507, study PRJNA380276) | Marine sediment metagenome, whole genome shotgun sequencing project.
GTGTTTGCGAACCTAGGCGGCGATGCAACGCTGGTCGTTCCTTGCCCTGGCGAGCCAATGTCCGCCTACTCGCAAATTTCTACGTTCGCACGGCAGGGGCCTGACGACCAGCAGCACCAGCTGTGGTCAATGGTCGGCGCGGCACTCGAGCGACAGCTCGGTGCACAAGCTATCTGGCTCAATACCTCCGGCCTTGGCATCTACTGGCTGCATATTCGACTCGACTCAAGCCCTAAGTATTACACCCACGAACCTTACCGGAATCGATAGCGGCGATGTGGATTGGCAGGCGCCTCGCCCCCCAATGACCGGGTTGTGCATCAAAGACGCCTGCGACGGCTGTCCCGCAGTTGCCACAGCTACCGTGGCCGTTTTCGGTTGCCATGTTCCAGATCGAGAGTTCATACCAGTCTCGGCCTATCAGGATGTCGCCACAGTTGTGGCAATACGTACTCGAGCCTTCGAAATCGTGGACATTGCCCGTGTACACGTAACGAAGTCCGTTCTTCAGCGCAATGTCGCGGGACCGAATCAGCGTCTGTAGTGGCGTGTGGGGCTTGTCCATCATCTTCCAGTCGGGATGGAAGGCGGTGAAGTGTAACGGTACGTCGGAGCCTATGTTCTCCATAATCCATTGCGTCATTTCGTCGATCTCGGCCTCCGAGTCATTCTCACCCGGAATCAACAGATCGGTAATCTCGAACCAAACATTGGTCTCATGCTTCAGATATTGGATTGTTTCGAGAACTGGCGCCAGGTGCCCGCCACACACCTTCCAGTAAAAACGTTCGGTGAATGCTTTTAGATCGACGTTAGCCGCATCCATATGCCGGAAAAACTCTTCGCGGGGCTCCTCTGTGACATAACCGGCCGTGACTGCAACAGTCTTAATGCCATGCTCGTGACAGGCTTCGGCTACATCGATAGCGTATTCAATGAAGATCACCGGGTCGTTGTAGGTGAACGCAACGCTCAAGCTTGCCGTCTCGACTGCCTTTTCCGCGATCGTCTGCGGCAAAGCGCTGGCTTGCAGTTTGTCCAACTCCCGCGACTTGGAGATATCCCAGTTTTGACAAAACTTGCAGGCAAGATTGCATCCGGCCGTGCCAAACGACAGCACCGGCGTGCCGGGCAGAAAATTATTCAGTGGCTTTTTCTCGATGGGATCGACACAAAAGCCGCTCGAACGGCCATAGGTTGTAAGGACAATCTCATCATTCTCGCGAGCGCGGACGAAACAGAGTCCGCGCTGGCCCTCTCTGAGCTTACAGAAGCGGGGACAGACGTCACATTGCAGTCGACCATCGTCAATCTTGTGCCAGTATCGTCCCGATACGTGGCCAATGTCGACGTCTTCCGCAGTGCTTGTAATGTGCTCGGTCATCGGAACAGAATCATGTGAACGGTAGCCCAAAGGGCTAAGCTTGACAATGTTGCGCGAGGATATTCGATCATGACCGTGATTCGCGACCCCGCCGTTGCTGGCCAGTTCTACCCCGAGAATGCCAGTGAGCTCCACACGGCGATAAGGGCATATTTCGAGGCTGTGCAGGTTTTGCCAGGCCCTGCCCCGAAAGCGCTGATCGTGCCGCATGCCGGATATATCTATTCTGGACCAGTGGCTGCCAAGGCCTACGCAGGACTACGCGACTATCGCAAGCAGTACACACGCGTCATTCTGCTGGGACCGGCCCATCGTGTCGCCGTCAGGGGACTGGCTTTGAGCGGTGCCGACGTTTTTCGAACGCCTTTGGGCGATGTGTCATTGGACAAGGAAGCGATCGCCGCCTTGGACATTCCCGAGGTGATGGTTTTCGATGCCACGCATCAACTCGAGCACAGCCTTGAGGTGCATCTGCCTTTCCTGCAAAGCGTTATCGAGTCATTCTCAGTCGTGCCACTTATTGTGGGTGATGTGGCGGCGGAAACTGTGGCGGAAGTTATAGATGCGCTGTGGGGCGGACCGGAAACACTAATCGTTGTCAGCTCCGACCTGAGCCATTACCTGACCTACGAAAAAGCCCGCATCATGGATGATGCCACCTGTCGGGCAATCGAAAATCTCGAGGTTGATCGCATCGATCACGATGGCGCCTGCGGTGCCACGCCAATCAGTGGTTTACTCATAGCAGCAAGACGCCGCGGCATGAAAGTCACGACGCTAGATCTTCGGAATTCGGGCGATACGGCAGGCGACAGGAATCGCGTCGTTGGTTACGGATCGTGGCTATTCCTGGAGTAGTTCGAAACGACGGCCATTTGAGCGATTCACACTACAAGTGTCTATACTTAAATGTAAGTAAGGTACTACGCGGAGGCAGGACAATGAGCGAAACCAAGATTGGTACCGTAACGCACTACTTCACGCATCTGCACGTAGCTGCTGTGGAAATAGCGGATGGCGAGTTGCATATTGGCGACACGATCCATATCAAAGGCCACACTTCGGACTTCATACAAAAGGTTGCTTCGATGGAGCTTGAGCACGAATCTGTAGACGTTGCGAAGCCGGGGGATGATATTGCCATTTCGATGGACGAGTACACCAGGGTACACGACAGCGTCTATGTCATTCACTAGTCGCAGAGCATGAGAAATGCAGTTCATTGCGCCCTGTTGCTGGCGTTCACAGTACACGCCGAGGATGTGGATTATTCGATCGCGAGAGCTGCCATGGTCGATTCGGTTCATTACTATGCGACGCTCACCCGCGACGCCGGGGAAGAAGCGCTGAACGAGGATGTCATGCAGTCCTTAAGTCTCGTCGAACGCCACGAGTTTGTTCCAGCAAGCCAGCAACCCTTTGCGTACGAAAATCGCCCGTTGCCGATCGGTCATGGGCAGACAATTTCGCAGCCGTACATCGTCGCGCTGATGACCGATCTCATCGAACCCGACCGCGACTTTGTCGTGCTGGAGATCGGCACGGGTTCCGGTTACCAGGCAGCGATTCTCGCGAAACTCGTGACGCACGTATACAGCATCGAAATCATCGAGGCGCTCGCCGATGACGCCAAAGCCCGGCTGGCGCGTCTCGGCTATGACAATATTACGACGAAGCTCGGCGACGGATACTATGGCTGGGAGGACCATGCGCCTTACGATGCAATCGTTGTGACGGCCGCCGCGAGTCACGTCCCTCCGCCGCTGGTGCAACAGCTTAAGATCGGTGGCCGCATGATCATCCCGGTCGGCGGGCGGTTCATGACCCAGCAGTTGTTGTTACTCGAGAAAACCGATGACGATGAAGTTATCACGCGGCAGATCGCCGCCGTTCGATTCGTTCCCCTGACACGCGGGCCCTAAGCGACGCCGACGTGCGCCAACTGTTTCTCGCAACGTTACTCATCTCCGCAGCAGCCATCGCGTACGAAATCCTGTTGATGCGCATGCTGTCGATCGTGCAGTGGCATCACTTCGCGTACATGATTATCAGCCTGGCACTGTTGGGCTATGGCGCCAGCGGTACCTTCATCGCACTTTCCAAGCGCTGGCTCAAACCGCGATTTGAATCGGTATTCAGTCTTTGTGGGCTGTTGTTCAGTGCCACGATGGTCGGCTGTTTTGTGTTGGGGCAGCGCGTACCGTTCAACGCGTTGGAAATTGTCTGGGATCCGCGGCAATTCGGCTACCTCGCCGTCACGTATCTCGTCTTTTTTGTCCCGTTCTTTTTTGCCGCCTGTTGCATCGGTCTCGCATTCACGTGCCGCCCGTCTTACATCAAGCAAATTTACTTCTTTGATCTGTTGGGCGCAGGGCTTGGCGCAATGTTGATCGTGGGCTCACTGTTCGTTCTGTCGCCACAAGATGCGCTGATCATGCTGGCAATTACTGCGATGCTGGCGTCTGCAGCAATGGGGTTCATGTCAACGGCACGCAAGCCTCTGCTTGCCCTGCAAGTGATCTGTCTTGTGGCTCTCCTGTTCGGCCTGCCGCGGGACTGGCTTGACTTGCGGATCTCCGAGTACAAAGGTCTTAACCAGGCCACACAGGTTATCGGTAGCAACATCTTGACGGTGTCATCGAGTCCGTTAGGACTGCTGACCGTGGTCGAGAGCCCGCGGATACCTTTTCGTTACGCGCCGGGCCTGAGCATCAACACGCGTTTCGAACCGCCGGAGCAACTCGCTGTTTTTGTCGACGGCGACAGCATGAGTACGATCACGCGTTTCGACGGGAATCTCGATTCGCTCGGCTACCTGGGCGATGTCACGGCTGCATTGCCCTATGAATTGCTAGCTGCACCGCGCGTGCTGATCCTGGGTGCTGGCGGCGGTGCCGATGTGCTGCTGGCGTTGTACAACGGCGCCAGCACTGTCGATGCGGTGGAACTCAACCCACAGATGACAAGCCTGGTGACGAGCACCTACGCCGACTTCGCCGGGCATTTGTATGCCGATGAACGGATCACCGTTCATACCCAGGAGGCGCGCGGTTACGTCGCACGCAGTAAAAATCAATACGACCTTATCCAGGTCGCGATGCTGGATTCCTTCGCCGCTTCCGGCTCCGGCGTGCAGGCACTCAACGAGAGTTATCTGTACACCGTCGAGGCTATCCAGGAATACGTCAAACACACAACACCCGGCGGAATGCTTGCCATTACGCGCTGGCTGAAGCTTCCGCCGCGGGACAACCTTAAGCTCGTCGCCACGGTCATCGAGGCATTGCGGGATATGGGTATTTCCGAGCCCGGGCAGCAAATCGCGATGATTCGGAGCTGGAACACGAGCACGCTATTGGTCAAGAACGGTCAATTCTCGGACGATGACATTGCGGTGATCAAAGAGTTTGCCCGTTCGCACTCGTTCGACACGGCTTACTTTCCTTCAATGCCATCGAACGCCGCCAATCGTTTTAATCTGCTCGACCAGGCCTTTCTCCATGACGGCATCACCGCGCTGCTCAATGATGACGCGGACGATTTCATCGAGCGTTACAAGTTTCACATTACACCGGCGACGGACAACAAACCCTACTTCTTTCATTTCTTCAAGTGGAGCGCCTTGCCCGAAGTCATGGCGCTTCGCAAACGCGGCGGCGCAAGCCTGATCGAATGGAGTTACCTGATACTCATCGCCACCATCGTTCAGGCTGTGGTTGCCGGCGTTTTTCTAATCCTGTTGCCTTTGTCGCGAATCAAACGCAGCTGGCCTTCCGACACGGGCACCCGAATGGGCGGCTATTTCTTTTTGCTCGGACTTGCGTTTCTTTTCGTGGAGATGGCTTTCATTCAAAAGTTTATTTTGTTCCTCAGCCACCCGTTGTACGCCATTGCCGTCGTACTCAGCGGTTTCCTCGTGTTCGCTGGAATCGGCAGCGCATGCTCGGGTCAGTTAGTGCATCGCGTTACGACGATTGATCGCTCACCCGTGAGTATTGCGGTTGCCGGCATTTCCATGATCGCCCTTTTGTACGTGGTATTGTTGCCGATACTTTTTCAACAACTGATGGGGCTCGCCGACAGCATCAAGATGGTGGTATCAATTTTCCTGATTGCGCCACTCGCGTTCTTCATGGGCATGCCGTTCCCGATCGGACTAAATCGGGTCGCAGACAACGCACCCGACTTCATTCCGTGGGCCTGGGGCATCAATGGTTTCGCCTCGGTGGTGAGTGCGTCACTCGCAACGCTACTGGCCATCGAGTTTGGCTTTACCGCGGTCGTACTGATCGCGTTAGTCTTATACGTCAGCGCGGCGACCATCATTCGCGAATAAATCCGCGAGCATTTGACCTTCGAGTAATTGACCTGCTACTGCACATCGATGATTATTTTTCCGCGCGTGTGTCCCTCTTCCGAATGCTGGAGCGCCGCCTTGAGCTCACTTAGTGCGTAGCGACTGTCGATGACCGGGGTCACTGTGCCGGCCTGCATAAGGTCGCCCAGGATGGCGAGGTCATCCAGAGTTATTTCCGCCAGGACCATGACGAATTCCTGGTCCACGAACGGCGACATAAAGAGTGCCTTGATCGGGGTCATCATGGGCCCGAGCCAGTTGCCTTTTCCGCCGCCGACGATAACGAAAATGCCGTCAGGCTTAAGGGCTCGCCTGTTGGCTGACAACGAGTGATTACCGACCATATCGATGATCAGGTCGTATTGATTCCCGCTCTCGGTGTAGTCCTCTTTTTTGTAGTCGAAGACGTGATCGGCGCCGATTGACAGCACCATCTCGACATTTCGGGTGCTGCATACGCCTGTTACTTCCGCGCCGAACGACTTTGCGATCTGCACGGCAAACGTACCCACACCACCCGATGCGCCGTTTATCAGGACTGACTGCCCTGGCTCCAATTTTCCCAGGTCGCGAAGCGCCTGCAGTGCTGTCACGGCAGCTATCGGTGCGGAGGCCGCCTGCTCAAATGACACGTCGGCCGGTTTCATCGTCAGTGCCCCACCCTCGCGAACGGTCAGGTACTCGGCGAAGGCCCCGTCGCCCCTACCAAACACTTCATCTCCCGGCTTGAATTGCGTGACGTTGCCGCCGACTGCCTCGACCGTGCCCGCGAAGTCCACGCCCAGGCGCGGGTCATCGGGTGCGCCCGTGCCAGACATCAGGCGCAACAGATACGGCGTGCCGCGCACGAAATGCCAGTCGAGTGGATTGACGGAAGCCGCGGCGACTTTTACCAGCACCTCATCGTCCGCGGGCGTCGGTTTTTCGATGTCTGCGTACTCAAGTACATCGGGCGACCCATAACAACGACGCACAACGGCTTTCATCGTCTCCGATTCAGCAGAGATTGCCGGCGCCGGTTCGCAGTCGGAGTTGTGGCTCAACACAAATCCTAAGTACAACATTGCAGCGCCCAGGAATATCAGGAACCCGTTCGCGATTTTGTAACGTAGCTTCATTAATCTATCTCCAGAAATATCGCCGGCATGGCCGCCTCCTACTGCGGCCAGTTCGGGCAACTCAGGTGATCACCGATGTCGTCCTGCACTCGTTCGCAGCCAAACGGATAGCCTTTGCTCTCCCATAGCGGGATCAGCAATTGCTTTTCGGCAACCTCGATCATTCGCGGATGTTCCATCACGACCCGACCACTGGGTAGATATACCTCGCGGAAATAGAACTCATAGTCATTATCCATCGCCAGCCACGCATCAAACATTCGATCGTAGTCGCCGAGAACCTGGTAGTAATAGACTGACCAGCCGAGGTCTCTCTTGTGTGAATTCGTGGTCCCAAATACTTCGGCTAGCTCATCCGACGAAATCTCCCGTCGCATTACTTTTTGGTCGATATCCCACACGGTCGAGGGATCATCTGTCCAGTCGGGCGACTCATCCGACCAGTACGTTTGACTAAATTCGATGGCAGCATCGATTTCACCGGCCCACAACAGGTCGAGTGCCGCAACTCCAGACGCATGCACCCAACCAAGCTCATTTGCGCGCCGTACATGTTGGTATCCAAGCTCGCGTTGACCGGCCGAAATGTAGGCGATGCCAAGGATGCCGTTGTTTATCCCCGAGAGCGGGTCGAGACGGTAGGCTCGCTCTAGCAGCGGTAGAGCCTCATCGAGATAGGCAGCCGTAATGAACAGATCGTTGCCCGCCCACATCAGGATACCGGCATGATCGGGCGCCATCTCGACCGCACGGTCGAGCAGATCCAGTGCCCTAATTCGATCGTGTCCTCTAGCATTCTGGCCCTGCACCGCCACGGCCAAGGCCTGGTTCGGATCCAGGGCCAACGCGCGTTCGGCGGCCTCCTCCGACCACCGAACATGATCCATGGCAGTGGCCGCATCCATCGTTTGGTATCCCGGAAGAACCGACAAACTCGCGGCGAGGAACGACCACGCCTCGGCAAACTCGGGATCGCGAGCCACGGCTGCCTGCAGATCGGCGACGGCGCTCTCTAGCGCGCCCACTCCCCGTTCGTAGAACTGTTGGCGACCGCGCAGGAACAACTCATAGGCTGCCATATCGTCCGTAGGTGCCGAAACATTGATTTGCGCCATGCCCAACGCGCCCATTAGCGCCTCGGATATTGCGATCGCAATTTCTTCCTGCACGGCAAAAATATCGTCGAGGTTTCGATCGTAGGATTCCGACCACAAATGCGTGTCGCTGGCCGCGTCAATAAGCTGCGCCGTAATTCGTACTCGCATGCCTTGCTTGCGCACGGATCCCTCGAGTATGTGAGCAACATCGAGCTGCGATGCGATTTCAGGAATCGGTGTATCGGAGCCGGCGAATGAGAATGCGGATGTTCGTGACGCAACTCGCAGCCCATCGACTGCCGCTAGAACATTCAAAATCTCTTCCGATATTCCCTCCGCGAAAAATGCATTCTCGGGATCCGGACTCATGTTATCGAATGCGAGCACAGCGACGGACGCGTCTGCAGATACGACAGCAGGCGCACGCTCCGCGAGTCGCGATTCCCACACGAAGTAGCCCAATGCAATAACGAGCATGACGATTATGGAATGATCGAGCCTGCGGCCCGTCACGCGGGTGATGGATTGGCTTCGGTCCACCTCGGACTCGCGCTTGACACCCTCTGGCGTTACCTCGAATGCCCAGGAGAAAAACAACGCGATGACAAAGCCGAGCAACAGCATCAGCAGTATCGCCTTCATGACCCAATCCGGCGCCCCGATATTTTCCAGCACGATATCGGCGACCTGCATCACGAGCCAGCTGCCAATCAGGTAGGCGATGCCTACGCGAATGACGTTGCGGCGTTTAAGTTCGGTGAACAGACCCATGGTTGGCGAAGAATAGGGAATTTAGACCACTTTGGCCAACATTCGCAGATCACCGCCCAGCCGCCCGAATTTAGTCCCATTCTGTGCGATCCGTCATATTCCATAATCTCCGGGTCGGCCATACTCGGTAGGGTCAGGAAATGGGTCTGTTTCCTGCAAGGGACAGGTATGAGTGGATCGATGTTGCAAATCGTGATGGTACTGCTCGGCGCCGGCGTTGCTGGTGTCGTTGGCGGGTGGGTGATTCGAGGCAAATTCAGCACGCCAGCCAGCGCCAAGCCAGACAACGCCGACACAGGTAGTGGATTGCGACTAAAGTATAAGAAGCCATCCGCGCGAGAGACCAGTTCGCCACTGAATATGCCAAGTTGCGGACATCGATGGAGCCCCAGTTGGCGACCCTCGCCGATAGTCGTACCGAACTTGAGGACATGCACCAGAAGGCGAAGACATTGGCGAAAAGTGTGCTGACGCTTCGCGCGGAACGCGAGACCACCAAGCTCACGGTCACCACCATCCAAAACGCGCTCATGGTATTCAAGAGGCAAACAGAGAAGCTACAAACAGAATTCGTCAAATCCAGCGACTTCTACAAAGGCGAACTCCTCAAGTCTTTCGAAAAACGCAAGGCGCTCGAAGTACAACTCGAGGCCGCGAGGACGGAGCGAGCATCCGTTTCCAACCTGTTGAATTCGTCACGTTCGGAACACAATTCCATCAACGAAGCACTCGATTCAGCCCAGATGCAACTTCTCCAGCTCGGCGTGTTGGAACGAAATTCTGAAAAACTCGAGATTGAAAACGCAAAGCTTTGCGAGGTCGCTACGAAGGCAAATGAAGAAATTGAGGGAATGCGACGCGACATCGAGGAGATCCACTCACTCAGGATTCATAACAAGGAATTGACGCGCGCTCTCGAGGGAATGGAGAGCAGCCGCAGGCAGTCCGAAGAAGACGCCGAACAGTTTCGCGACCAGGCTGACGAATCCGAAAAGCAATCCGATACGCTGCGCATCAAGCTGGACGACCTGCAGAAAAATTTCGCGGAAATCGAAGAGCAGCAATCAGAAGCGATTAAAGATGCTCGAAAGTCAAAAGTTGTACAAATTTCCAGCGCTCCACCACCCAATTCCGAGGACATGGACGACCTGAAACAGATCATTGGCGTGGGCAAAGCGTTCGAAGAGACATTACACGAGCTCGGTATTTTTACATTCCAGCAAATCGCCGCCTTCGACCTTGGGGATATCGCACGAGTCAATGCGGAGCTAAAAGAGTTTAGAGGCCGAATGGAGCAGGACGACTGGATCGGCCAGGCGAAGGATCTGCACTTCAAGAAATACGGTCAAACCGCCTAAAACAACAATAACAGTCCCTGTGTTGGTGTACGCTTCGGTACGAATACCAACAATAAGGACAGCATCATGGACTTTCTCAAAGTACTTGCTCCCAACGTCCACTGGGCCCTGCGCTTGTCACTGACCGCCACATTCCTTTATCACGGTTTCGGCAAATTTCCGATCGAAGGGCCCGCGATGGGCTTACCGATGCCCGTGGTCTGGGCCGTCGCGTTGGGCGAGCTCGCAGCCGGCGTCCTGTTGATTGTCGGTGCGTTCGGCAAAGAGATGCTCACGCGTCTCGCCGGCCTGATCGTCGTCGTCATCATGATCGGCGCCATCGTAATCGTGCACGCCAAGAATGGCTTCAACGTCGGACACGGCGGCATGGAGTTTCAACTGCTGATGATTGCCGTCGGCCTGTACTTTGCCGCGAAAGGCAACGATGTCTGATTCTTTTTTTGCGGAGCTCAAGCGCCGCAACGTTTTTCGTGTCAGCATTGCCTACGGCATCATGGCCTGGCTGTTATTGCAGGTCGTGGATATCGTTGCGTCAATAATCAATTCCCCGGATTGGGTGTCACAGTCCATTCTTCTGCTGCTGGGCGTCGGTTTTCCGATCGCAATATTCTTCGCATGGGCGTTTGAACTGACTCCCGACGGCATTAAGCGGGAAAGGGACGTCGATCGGACACAATCAATCACGAACAAGACAGGCCGCCGCCTCGACTACATGATTATCGGTGTACTGGTCATCGCCGTGGCCTGGCTTGGTTTCGACAAACTTGCGCTCGATTCACCGCAAGAACCCGAAGAGACAGTCGCTGACGTTATTGATGAGTCGCCGTCAATCGCGGTGCTTCCGTTTACCAACATGAGTGCCGATGCGGACAGCGCCTATTTCTCGGACGGCCTCGCCGATACGCTGTTACACATGCTGGCACAGATCAAGGAATTGCGCGTTGCCGCACGCACGTCATCGTTCCAGTTTCGCGATCAATCGATGGATGTTGCGGATATTGGCGAGCAACTCAATGTCGCGACATTGCTCGAAGGCAGCGTGCAACGATCCGGTGACAAGATTCGGATTACGGCGCAGCTTATCGATGTCAGCAATGGCTACCATCTCTGGTCGGGCAATTTCGACCGCGAACTCAACGACGTATTCGCGATACAGGATGAGATCGCGACGGAAGTAGTCACCGCGTTGAAACTGTCACTGCTTGGCGAAACAGCCGAGGCATTGCAGGAATATGCCACCGAAAATATCGAGGCGTACACGCAATACCTGCTCGCCGTTAACGATTTGGAAATTAACACTTACGATTCACTGACTAGCGCAGTCGTTCGTTTGCAAGGCGTTACCGAGCTTGACCCGAATTACACGCCCGCTTACGCCATGCTCGCAAAGGCCTACTTTACTTTATACGGCACCGGTGCGATGGGCAGAGAGGAGGGAATCGCAAACGCGCGTGCCGCGGCCCTACGCGCGCTGGAGCTATCACCAAATTCGTCGACGGCGCTGTCGGTCCTGGGTCTCGCGGAGCGTGACGACGGTAACACCGAAGTTGCCGAACAGCTGTTGCTGAAAGCGATCGAAAACGGACCGAACGACACTGAGGCATTGCAAAACTATGCAGCCTTCCTTGCGACGGAATTACGCCTTGACGAAAGCATCGAGCTTCTGCGGCAGGTGATTCGGCGGGACCCATTGTCCGCAAGGGCGCATCAGCTGCTCGCAAATAGTTTGATCGGCTTGCGACGCTTTGATGAGGCAAAAGTCGTCGCCGCCCGAATTCAGGAAATCAACCCACAAGGCCCTTACGGCCTGATAGAAAGTGCCTTTGCCAATCAAATGCAGGGTAACTGGGCGGCGGCCACTCAACTATGGAAGCAAGCCGCCGCGAAAGATCCGAACGATCCTGAGCTGGCGGCTTTTGTTGGAGACCAGCACCTATCTCTCGATTTCCCATTAGAAGCTGGCCAATGGTATGGCAGGGCCGCCGAAATTGATCCAGGCCATGCGGTGTCTCTGTCACGTCCGCTGCTTCTGAACTTGATTACGAACGGCAATGATAGTGACAACGTTCGACAAGCGCGCAGATTACTGGACGATAATATCGAGAACCGCTGGAACTCGAAGAATATTGCGGCATATATGGTCTTCGAGGACGCAGAACGAAGCGGCGACTACACGACATTTCTGGAAACGCTCGACAATTTGCATCCCCAACTATTCGACGAACCCCCGTCTGATATAGCGAATGATCTGGAAATGACGTTTCTCGTTGGCAGAGCATTGGTACAAAGCGGCCAAACAGAGCGAGGATTTCAATTGTTGGGCCTCTGGTCCGATGAGGTGACAAAATTTGAAGCCGTTTTCGGTATTACCACGAATTCAATAGAGATCGATCTCCTGCGCGGCGACAAGCAGGCTGCCCTTGAAAAACTGCGGGCGCGAAACTCGATGAAGTACGATGAGTCATGGGATCGGCTCTACTTTGCGCGCGACTCATTGTGGCGGACGCTTGCT
>PVMK01160863.1_pt1 | contig 12595 bp, 9 predicted proteins | sample 1853481 | NCBI WGS metagenome assembly PVMK01 (sample SAMN08533507, study PRJNA380276) | Marine sediment metagenome, whole genome shotgun sequencing project.
TTGATTTCGCCCGATCCCTCTTCCGGGAGGCGATGGACCAGTTCCTGCCCGGTTTCATCAAACCATTCCAGATTTTCCAAAAAAAGAGTGTTATTGGTGCCCATATCAGACTTCCCCTTCATTTCTGATAAATTTTTCGACCTTATTTTTCCATAAAACCATTATGGCATTGCCCATAATTTGAGTTTATAGATTGCGGCCTCCGGCCTCTCCGAGCTGTAGGCTCGCTCTACGAGCCGGAAGCCGGAGGGGCCTCCGCCCCGGAGGGATTTGGGATTTGTGGAATCGCTACGCTCTAACAATTTATAATAGACATAATTCTTTCAATTCCTAAATTATTAAATTCCTCAATCTGACAATGTATATCGGCCCTGTTATGCACAACTTAAGCCAACCCGGACAAGCTTAGCCGGTCCTAGCGTAGCGGAGATCCCGCTCGCGGGGTTGTAGCGAAGCGTAAATCCCGATTTATCGGGGAATTGAATATTGAAGATTTGTGGCATCGTTCGCGCAGCGCTTCCAGCCCGTAGGCTTACAGGCCGGAGGCGCAGGCGCTTGCGCCGCGTGTCGCTTTGTCTTTTCTATTTAAAGCGATCGTTCGACAAAGAGGCTCTCGACGCGTAGAATTGCCTAATTAGTGCCTGAACGAAAAGTACATTTTTGGGTAGGTTGGGTAGAGCCCCATCGATAATGTTGGGTTTCGTACCTCTACCCAACCTACGAAAATCAAGCATCCGCCGAGACATGATCTAAAGGGGCGAAACCCAACAAATATAGCTGCCCGGACAAGCAGATTGGATTGTTTCTCGTCCTCGTCGTCGTAATCGTAATCAAAAAATAGAGTTGATAAAACCTGTTGCCAAACGGATTGAGGACAATATCCCAGCGAGATGAGTCTCGCCAGCACAATACCATCAGTTTCTGACAACATTTCAAGAAGTTGTATCCACGACATATGTTTTTAATAGCAGAGGGTTGATTCCCTTGATAACGGTCGTTGCACTCTCCGAGGCGTAGGCTACGAGCCGGAGGCCAGGGCGGGCCTGAACGTTGAACCGCTTAATTCAAGTTGTTTTTATTTGACAGAAATCTTTCTATAGACGATAATATCTGATTAGCTATAAAGCGGTCCCTCAGCCAGAAGCGGTAAATTTAGGTAATAACAACTCCCTGTGCTATATCGACGTAAAATGGGAAACTGTTTTACCCAATCCCGGCGACGGGAGGGCAGGAGGCATGGATGACGCGGTATGACGAAAAAAGGGAGTGTAAGCGATACGATCTCAAGGCCCCGATTATATATGCCTATCAGGATTCCGACCAGTTTGCAAACGCTCAAATGTGCAACTATTGTGAGGGCGGTATGTGCTTTGAAGCTTGCAATGCGATTGAGCCGGGATCCGATATATACATTATGATGGAAAATTTTTCCCCGGATGCTGTTGGTGCTGAATTCTATGATGGCTATCTGGCAGAAGTACGGTGGTGCCGGAAAATGCCCCTTGATACTAACGAGGAATTTATAGTCGGGGTGAAATACTATAAAACCATCATCAAGTAGATCCTCAAAATGGCCACTCAATTTGTCCCGGTTTAGCGATGATTTTTTGAAAAAACTCCTTTTTTATACCTTAAGGCTTCCAAGTATCTATATTTTGATTACCTTGGGAATCATGCTTGATTTTATTCTCCATTTACCTTTTCTGGTCATCTGTTCGGTTGAAAATTTGTTTCGCAGGCGAACTCGTTAATCATCGATCAGCAAGAGAATGAGCGGCAGACTCAGGGCCGCAAGTATGATTAAACCCGGCACGGATACATACGGTTTGTACCAGGGTTTTTTATTCGTTTTTGCCTTTCTGGTTTCGGTCAAAAACCAGTTTCCAATAATTATTGCGGCAACCAGAACAGCGGCATATTTGATGAGGTTGAGCAAGCTTAATCCATCCATGGGCGTAACAACCTAACCCGGTCAAGCTTAGCCGGTCTCCGCGTAGCGGTGATCCCACTCGCGGGGTTGTAGCGAAGCGTAAATCCCGATTTATCGGGGAATTAAATAATGAACATTCATTCGGAAATATTCAATCATCTGTTTCGGGAAATATGCATTGAGTTTTTTAAATTTTATTGTATAGTAGAATCGTTGCTACAAAGGATATTAAAGCTGAAACACGATAAAGCAGTCGGTTAGCGGAATCTGATTCAGATCAAAGTCTCTGAAATCTCAAATTTCGACCCGGAGCCAGATCGTCAGGTTAAGTCTGGTACGCCTGGCAGGATTCGAACCTGCGGCCTACGGATTAGAAGTCCGTTGCTCTATCCAGCTGAGCTACAGGCGCACATAACCGGATTTTATACCATATGTTCAGTGTTCTGTCCATATATAATTACTAAGTCCCTACCTTGTGAAAGCGAAATTTTCCCATTTAATCGGGCTGTGTTTATGAAGAAAAAAACCGCCATAAAAAAGAAAGCTACAAAAAAGCCGGTTGTAAAAAATAAAGCTGCTTCAACAAAGAGCAGGCGTTCATCGACGGATCGTTCTGCCGATAAAGCCCTGGTAAAGTACGATCCGCTTCAACGTTACTTAACGGAAATCAGCAATTACAAACTGCTGACCAGAGAGCAGGAAAAAGAGCTGGGCATTCAAGTCAGAGAACACGGTAATAAAGAAGCTGCTTATCGGCTGGTCACCTCCAATCTGAGGCTTGTCGTAAAAATTGCTCTGGAGTTCCAGCGGGTTTGGATGCAAAACCTTCTGGATCTTATTCAGGAGGGCAATATAGGGCTGATGCAGGCTGTCAAAAAATTTGATCCTTACAAAAATGTCAAATTTTCCTATTATGCCTCCTTTTGGATAAAAGCATACATATTAAAGTTTATCATGGACAACTGGCGTCTGGTTAAAATCGGAACGACCCAGGGACAGCGTAAATTATTTTTCAAACTGAAAAAGGAAAAACAGAAATTAATTGATCAGGGCTTTGAACCGAAGCCCAAACTCCTTTCGGAAAGGCTGGGTGTTTCTGAAAAAGAAATCGTCGATATGGACCAGCGCCTTGATGGCTGGGATGTTTCCCTGGACGCTCCGTTAAAGGAAGATTCAGATACGGAACGAATCGAATTTTTAAGCACCGAAACTGAATCCATAGAGGATCAGGTCTCCAAAAAAGAAATCGAAGCCATGCTGCATACCAAAATTGCTGAATTCAGAAAAAAAATGACGCCTCGCGAAATTGAGATATTTGACTTGCGGATTTTTTCCGACAATCCCGTTACATTGCAGGAAATCGGAGATCGATACGGGATTTCAAGGGAGCGGGTTCGCCAGGTGGAAAAAAATATCATTAAAAAGATGCGGGAATTTTTTAAAAAGGAAATCCCTGATTTTGCTTCTTATACAGAATAACGGCTGCTACCTGATTGAATTTCGAATTTATAGCCGGTGGTTTAACAGGATTATTTAACTTATGAAGATCTTTCGTTTAAGGCGAATCATATTTATATTTATTATTATTTTTGCTGTCGGTTGCACGGTGAACTCAATCAAGCCGACCCCGGCAAAGACAAAACCCCATGGCTTTTATGGCCCGGAAAATCAGTATTACTACTTCACCGCGGCTCAGGTTCAACGCAAAAAAGGCAATCTGGACACGGCCGTCGTGCTGCTCAAAAAAGCGATTGAACTTGATCCGGACTCCTCCTACCTGCAGCGAGAACTGGTTACGGTTTATTTGCAGAATAAGGAAAATGATAAAGCCATCGAGGTTTTGGAGGGGATGCTGCAAGAAAATCCCAAGGATTTAAAATCGCTCATAATTTACGGCGGCATTAAACAGGTTCGCAAAGAAACCGATGACGCTGTTGCCATATATGAAAAAATCCTTGCCATAGACCCCAAACAACAAAGAATTTATTCATTGCTGGGCGGTCTGTACATGGAAGCCGGAGACCTTGAGCGTGCCGCAGAGGTCTTCAATCGGGAGCTTGAAAATTTTCCCGGATCTTATACTGGACATTTTTATCTTGGTAGAACTTATGCCAAACAGGGCAAGCTTAAAGAAGCGGAGACGGAATTTCGCAAAGCACTTGAATTAAAACCTGATCGTTACGATGCAAGATTTGAACTTATAGATATTTACAAAACCCGGGGTAAAACCAAGAAAGTCATTGGGCAATATGAAGAAATTCTCCGGAGCAATCCCGGCAATGTGCGGGCAGCCATGGAACTCGGTTATTATTATCAGCAGCAGGGAATGAAAAAAGAGGCCGAAAAATACCTGATCAAGCTGGGGTTAAGAAGTCAGAATGAATTTGAGGTTATCATCAATGTCATTCAACTGTACATCGACCCCAAAAAATTTGACGAAGCCCTGATTGTCATAAACGGAATGCTGAAGAGCGTTCCGGATAGCCCTGATATTCACCATCTGGCGGGAATCGCCTATTATGGAGTCAATAACAATGACATGGCACTCCTTCATTTCCAAAAAGTTACCCAGGAGTCCCGGTTTTTTCAGGATGCCGTGGTGCACGTGGCTTTTATATATCAGGATCAGCAAAAAAATGAAAAAGCAATCAAATTTTTAAGTTCGGCCATGGCAAAAGATCCGGACAACCCCGATTTTAAATATTATCTGGGCACTTTTTATGAAGAGACTGAAGATTACGAAAAGGCCGTGGATCACATCAAACAAGCCATTGAACTGGAGCCTGATAATCTCCGCTACTACTTTCGCCTGGGCGTCGTCTATGACAAATGGAATAAAAAAGATGCTTCCATTGAAACCATGCAAAAGGTCATCGCTCTCGATCCCAAACATGCCAATGCATTGAATTACCTCGGTTATACCTATGCTGATCTAGGGCGAAATCTGGATGAAGCCGAGCGTCTGGTCAAAGAAGCCTTGAAATACAAACCCAACGACGGCTACATTACCGATAGTCTGGGATGGGTTTATTATAAAAAAGGACAGTTCGACAAGGCTCTGAAATATATAAAAAAGGCTGTTGACTTAGTGCCTGATGATCCCCATCATGCTGGAACATATGGGCGATGTTTATCAGAAGCTGAACGATAAACCGAACGCATTGAAGTTTTACCAAAAATCGTTGAAAATTAAAGAAAAAGATAAAGAAACACTGGAAGAAAAGATCCGACAACTGAAACCAACTGGATCCTGATGACGACGGCCATCGGTTTTATACATCGGACAAGTTGCGAATTCAGCAGATCGGGCCCATAAACGTTAGTTATTTTTTACGCCGGGGGAACTTGGGCCTCACACCGGTTTCAAGGCATTGCGGGCAGGTCGAACATCGAACAGACTGAACATCGAACGTCCAACGTTGATGGTTTCGTAAAAAGTAGAATTCTTCCATGATTAGCTGCAAAATACGATTTACCCGAACTTATTGAGAACTTACTGATTTCCCCCCCCCTGTATCTTTATCATTTATCTTCCAAAAGTCCATACCCTTCGGCCGTTATTCCGGGTGACATTTTCAGGAATTAATCTCTCCGAGTCCAAAGCCGGCAAATTATTTAAGAAATACATATTTGTGCCGATAACTACTATGATTATCTGCAATTTAAGGCTAAAGGAATTTTTGGAAAATTGGCTTCACTGAATAACATGAACCTGAGTCACCTCATTGGCCAGAAGGTAGGCTCATCGACTCTGCTGGAAGAAATAGCACGGGGCAGTATGGGCGTCGTGTTTGTGGGCTATCAGAGCAGTCTTAAACGACAAATCGCGGTCAAGGTCGTGCCGAAATCCATCATCACGCCCCTGACAGCCAGAATCTTCCAGCAAGAGGCAGAATTAGCAGCGATCCTCTCGCATCCAAACATCATTCCCGTCTATGAAGTCGGGGATGCAGGAGATTTCCTTTTTCTTGCGATGCAATTGGTGAAAGGGAACCCCCTTTCATATTATATTAAAAGGTCCCGCAAAAATGTGCTGCCCTCAAGGCGGACTCTGCCGCTAAACATAACCTTAAAAATTATTGTCAGCGTTCTTAATGCCCTGGATTACGCACATAGTCAATCTATTATCCATAGAGACATCAAGCCGGCGAATATCCTCATAGAAGGTTATAAAAACCGGCCCATCATCGTGGATTTCGGCCTGGCCCAAGTGACCCGAAAGCCCGACGAGACTTCCACCATGATCGTTGGGACACCGAAGTACATGGCCCCTGAACAGATATTAAATTCGGAGGTAGACGGCCGGGTGGATATCTATGCAACCGCCACTATGCTGTATGAGATGTTGACTCCGGAGCCATTATTTTCAGATATCAACTCGATCCAGGACCTTCTTTCAAAGAAGATGAAACGAAATAACAGACTCTTTGCAAAAAAGCCTTCTGAGATGAACCCCGGGCTCAATAAAGAAATGGACAGGATCCTTTCCATAGCTTTGTCCTTCGACCCGGAAACACGATATGCCACGTGCCATGAATTCCGCGAACAGTTGGAACGATACTCGGCGCATTTTCTCGGAAATTAAGGGGAAGAAAGATGTTGAAAGAAAGCGAACTCAATAAGCAGCAATTCGCAAATTTCGGACGTACATTCGCGCTCGTCTTTAACAGGAGCTTCATGTACGCTGCAAACCACCCTTTCCAAGTTGAAGCCATCGATTCGGCTTATCAAACGCTGGCCCGACTGCTGCAGACCATCTCCCCTGTTGTCTTCATATTGAATCGTGAGCAATTTTATGTAGATGAAGAGCCTTTGGATCCGCGCCTGAGCGTGTCGAGGATTGTGGCCCATTTCAAGAAAACCGGCATCGAATCCGTATCTTTCTATAAGGGGGCAGAGAAAAAGGACCTCCGCCTTTTCCTCGAAATCGCTACCTCATTGGACAAATACCCCGATGCGACGGCCATGGGTAAAGCGATGTTTAAGAAGCGAATCAATCGTATCAAGATCAACCACGTTTTTTACAAGAAGGTGAGTGCTGAAGATGAGGTCATATCCCGTGATGTCCTGGACAAAGTGACGCCTGAAATGACGGGTGAGCATCAGGACAAGATTAAGCAAATGTTCATGGGTTCGGTCTTCAACAGTGTCCTGCAGGAGGAGTTTATCAAAAACCTCAACCTTCAAAATCTTCTGAAGAACCCCGGCGATCTTTCAAAGGAGATGATTGCCGTGGATCTAAAATCAGTCAAACAAAACGAAAACAAAGGACAGCAAAACGAAAACGAAGGACCGCAATACGAAAACGAAGGACCGCGCCCGGGGCAGTTCCTGCTTCATCAGCTGGAAGTGTTAGAGCAGGATGTGGAAAGAAACCTGTCAGAAGGAAGAAACGTTGACTTGCCGGAAATAGCAGACGCCCTTTTCGATATGCGACAAAAGCTCACTGAAGGCATTGAAGCCCAAAAGGCGATGGGTGTTGCCTATTCTAATGAAGAGGAAGTTTTTTCTAAAGCAACTGAAATAACAGACAAAGTTCTTATTCGGCTGATTAAAGAAGAATATAAAGGCGGCGAAATCAGTGTCTCTCGTCTGGCACAGATTTTATGCCGATTAATCCCCGAAACCAATGAGTTAAAACGCCTTCTCCCAATGATCAAAGCCGCCCTTCTCGAAGCGGGCATGCCCCAGGCCGATTTTATGAGCCTGATTCAAGAATTGGGCAAGGAACTTCAAAGCGATGGATTGGCTGGTATTTTGGCAGAGAGTGCCGAAGAGATCGGCATTGATGGAGGCGATCTTATTCAGCAAGTTAAGGAGAACCCGCTCCAATCTGCCGAAATGATTTACTTGGCATCGGAACTGAGGAAAGGGGGAGGCGATGAAAAGGCTCTGACGGATATCCTTGTGAACTATGTGGAGCGAGTCGGCTCTCAATTCTCACAGGATCTCTCAGAGAAAAAAGGAGAAGAGGGCGAAAAGCATATCCAGCGGGCCTTGGGGGAAGTCAAATCCAACTTGGTCCAACACTTGGGCAATATGGATATTAAAGATGATCTCTTAACCCGTTTGGAAGAAAGAGTTAACCAAAGAATGGATGACGTCTTCGATAAATTGAGATCGGAGTGGATAAAATCCCATTCGGCTGCTCCCGAACAGGAATTTCACAAGGAATTGACTGTATTGGAAACTCTGGAACGAGGCGTCAGCGAAAATGAAGACCTCGGGGAAATTTTAAAAATCATCCGAACAAAGGTGGAAGCCGAGGAAATCGATGAAAACGATTTCGACGAGATTTACCCGGAAATGGTGAAACAGGAACAATTGAGAAAATCCGAAAATGACCGGAAAGGGTTATCGGCAGGGGTCATGCGGGATCAGATGTTGATGACCTTTGTTGATAAGGAGATTGCGCGGGCAAAGCGCTACGGAACGACTCTTTCTGCTCTTGGCTTCACTCTTGTTAAAGCGAAAGCAAAAACTAAGTCACAAACGGGGCAAATCGGAACTCAGGATGTGATCGATGCTCTGTTGCACCAATTGGCTGAGATCTTCAGAACTCCGGATATTGTAGGCGAATTGCGTAAAAATCATTTTATTGTTCTCCTGCCCATGACACACCGGGGACAAGCGAAAGTAGCACTGGACAGAGCAATGAAAATCTTCCATCTAAACCCCATCGATGTCGATGGTTTTTCATTGGAGATTAGGGTCGCGGGTGTGGTAGCTGATATCGATTTGAAGGACGTTGCCAATGCCTCGTCTTTAGCGGACCAGCTCTCGGCACAGCTCACGGACATGGCCACGAGGATTGGGAACCTTCACGCCAATTCGTGACATGGCCCGCATATCGTTAACGTTAAGTTTTTGGCTTCTGCGCCAATCGCAAAGAACAGACAAACGAAACCGCATATTAATTTTAGGAATCAGGCTGATGGAATCTTTCCCTATGAACACAAATGATGCCGCAAACATGACACAAACCCAACATATCTCCCAGGTTCATACCGAATTTCTTCCCGAAAAGGATATTCCCACTGATTGTGTTCTCCGGGAAGACTATGAGAAACTTCGTATCACTTATGAGCTACAGCGGGATATCGGTTCCGAGATAGAAGTCGATTCAGTGCTGAACCGGATTCTGGACCGCACTTTCGAATTCCTTAAATTCGATCGAGGAATCATTCTTCTGGTAAACAAGAAAGGGAAACTCAAGGCCCGGGCCTATAGGAATATAACGAATGGAAAGAAAAATTCTTTATCAACCACTCTTATCAGGCATGTAATTAATAAAAAAGAAGGGGTCATCTCATCTGATATTCTCACCGATCATCGTTTCAATAAAGCAGCCTCGATTATATTTAGTGGCATACGCTCTACCATGGTTGCTCCGATTCTTCAGGGGAATGAAGTCCTGGGAGTCATCGTTATTGAATCATCGAAAAAAGTCGGAGCCTTCACCGAAAAAGATCTGCTTCTCATCATGAATATCGCAAGCCATACGGCGCAGTTTATCAAGAACTCCCTTCTCCATGAAGAATTGCGGATATCCTTCGACAGTGCAATTCGTGCATTGTCAGCTACTGTTGACGCTAAGCATACTCTGACAGCGGGTCATTCTGAGAGGGTTGCGAAATTATCCGTGCTCATCGCAAAGGAACTGGGTTTAAATGGAAATAGACTCGAAGCTCTAAGGTATGCTGCGCTGCTTCACGATATCGGGAAAATCGGAATTTCCGACGGGGTCCTGTTAAAGAATGGTCCATTCAATGATTCCGAACGCGAGGAAATGAAGACTCATCCTACAAAGACAAAAGAAATTTTGGAAAAGTTCCATTTCCCCAAAATGTTGAGAAATGTCCCGGCTATTTCAGCCCTTCATCATGAAAGAATTGACGGAACGGGCTATCCAAAAGGGTTAACCGATTCCGATTTACCATTGGAAGCCAAAATCCTTTCAGTTGCCGATGTATTTGACGCCTTGACCTCCCCCCGTGACTATCCCAAATACGATGAGACCGGAAAAGCCCTGGAATGCGAAATAATGTCTGCCTCCCAAGCCGTTGTTATTCTCGAAAAAAGAACAGGGTCTCACTTTGATGCCGCAGTCGTTGCCGCATTAAAAAAATGCCTGCCACATCCTGAATTTTCTTAAAAATTGCTCCCACTTTGCCATCAAAATTTTTAAAAGTTATAATTTACGGTACTTGTCAATAGTTATTTATTGTTGTATAACCTGTACACATTATTTGACAATCCAAACGTGATCGGGTGTAAATCACTGGATCCCTCCCATTGCCTGGAGATGATGAGCCGATGAGAATCGCACGGTATGATCCGCGACCTGTGATGATCATAATTTTGGTTGCCGTTTTGCTGACCGGGTGCAGCAGTCTCTTTCGTATGACCGCTGAACCCGAAGATATCGCAGCGATGGCGGAAGCCCGGATGGTGCTCCTTGCCTTGGGCAGTCAAAATGATAAATTGACGAGTTTTAAGGGCATCGGAAAAATTAAGGTCTGGCAAAAAGGTGAAAAAAGGATCGATGAACGAATTGCCTGGATTGGATCGGAAACGGTCAAATTAAGCATCGTTGTTTTGATATCCGGGCATCCGGCTATAAAAATGGCAAGTGATGGAAAATGGTTCTATTATTATGAAGCCCGACCCGGCGAACCGCTTTATAAAAAAATCCCAGCCACGGATGCCACCTTGCAGCAGGTGATCGCGGTACCTGTTAACACCAGTGATATTATTACGTTATTGGCGGGCCGCACACCACTTCGCGAGCATCATTCCGCAGTATTACACCGGCAGGATTCCGGAGCCGGCTACGTCTTGGTACTGAAAAAACGGTGGTATGGCATCGTCGAAAAAATATATCTAAATGAAGATAAAATACAGGTCCGTCAAATCGAGTTTTTCAATCGGTCCGGGTCATTGATTTATCGTGCCCGATTTGACGAGATGCAGGCTGTTAACAAATATCAGGTTCCCTTGAGGTTGAGCATCTCAAGCGATGAAGGCATGGGTTTTCAACTCGAAGTTCAAAAGTACTGGGCCGATGTGCCCGTCTCCCCTTCGATGTTTGTGTTAGATCCGCCGAACTAAAAGGAGGTATCAACTTCGTGGGCCTAAACGATAAATCGTAGGTTGGGTTAAGCCGACGGTCTTCAACTAAACTTGTTGGGTTCGCTGATTTTGTTGCTATTTCAAACTTTTGAGGTGCATTATGATAGGCGAACCCAACATGAATTGTGCTTACATTCCGCTTAACCCAACCTACTATACGCGCAAGGACAGCGAAGTGGGTACCTCGCTTTGAAAATTTTTTTTGCCAATTATTCTACATATATAATAATTTATTAATTAAGACTGTTATAAGGTATTTCTTAAAGTATGATCGCAGAAATTTTAACCACCGGGGACGAAATCCGATCAGGCGCACTGGTGGACAGCAACTCCGCTTACATCGCCCAAAAACTGGAAGAAACGGGCATCGAGGTTGTCCGACACAGTTCTATCGGGGACGATCCGGCCGAAATCGTCATCATTCTAAAAGAAATAAGTCAACGATCTGATATTGCCGTGGTGACCGGTGGCCTGGGCCCTACCGATGATGATCTGACCAGCGCCGCAGCCGCCAGAGCGGCAGATGTGGTTATGGGTTTTGATCCCCACGCATTGGCATCGGTTGAAAATTTTTTTAAAGCCCGTAACCGGCCACTGACGGACGCCAATAAAAAACAGGCGATGCTGCCTGCCGGCGCGCAATGTCTAAACAACCCGGTTGGTACAGCACCCGGATTTTACTTACGAATAGAGCGATGCGACTTTTTCTTTTTGCCCGGAGTCCCATTTGAAATGCGGCGCATGCTGGCGGATCAAGTCATTGCTCGGATCAAAAAGCTGCAGGGACCGGACGCAGGCATCCGACGGGTCAAAACCCTCTCCATCTTTGGTTTGACGGAATCCGCCACCGGCGAACATCTGGACGGCTTTGATCAACGGTTTCCTCAGATAAAGCTCGGTTTCCGAGCAAAATTTCCCGAAATTCAAGTCAAGTTTTATGCCCACGGAATTGATGAAGAGGGTCTGCAGGCAGAATTGGAAGAGGCTGCCCGGTGGGTTTACCGGAAGCTGGGGGATAAGGTAATTTCAGATACCGGTGACTCCATGGAAAAAGTGGTGGGTAATCTCCTGAGGCAAAAAAATGCCCTTGTGGCGGTTGCTGAAAGCTGCACGGGAGGGCTGATTGCCGATTTGTTGACCAATGTGCCGGGGAGTTCGGATTATTTCGTTTTTTCCGCGGTCACATATTCCAATCAGCTGAAGATGAAAATCCTCGATGTGACTGCCCGGACCCTGGATCGATACGGCGCCGTATCCGAGCAAACTGCCAAAGAAATGGCCCGGGGAGTGCAGCGGGTCTCCGGTGCAACTTACGGGCTTTCCGTAAGCGGAATTGCCGGACCGGGCGGTGCCACGGATGACAAACCAGTGGGAACGGTCTGCATCGGTCTTGCCGATGCTAAATCCGTCCACGGGTATCGGTTCAACTTTACGTTTGACAACCGGTGGATGAACAAACACGTCTTTGCGACGACCGCACTTGATTCGTTGCGGCGGGAACTCTTGGGAATCACGCGCTGATGCAGATGATTT
>PVMK01174317.1_pt1 | contig 12595 bp, 8 predicted proteins | sample 1853481 | NCBI WGS metagenome assembly PVMK01 (sample SAMN08533507, study PRJNA380276) | Marine sediment metagenome, whole genome shotgun sequencing project.
CGAGGCCGCCGCTGGCGTCGCGGTGGCGTCTCCGGCGCCGCGGCTGTATAGCGCACCCCAGGCCTCCAGGAAATGCTCGATATCGGCGGCCTCGTTGGTCCAACCCAAGCTGACCCGGATCGCCGCCGCGGCCTCGGCCGCGCTCGCACCCATGGCGGCGAGCACGTGGGAAGGCGCGACCTTGCCGGAGGAACAGGCCGAGCCCGCGCTCACCGCAACCCCGGCCAAGTCGAGCGCGATAACCTGGGTCTCCGCCGAAAGCCCCGGCGCCGCGAAGCAGCAGGTATTGGGCAGGCGCGGCGCGGCCGCGGCGAAAATCCGGATCTCGGGAGCGAGCTCGCACAGGCGCCGCTCCAGATCGTCGCGCAGACGATCCAGAGCGGCCACCTTGCCGAGACCGGCCACCGCGGCCTGGGCGGCGGCGCCGAATCCGGCGATTCCGGGCAGGTTCTCGGTCCCGGCGCGACGTCCGCGCTCCTGCCCGCCGCCACGTTGGCAGGGCGCGAATTCGAGGTCGGCCGCCAGTACCAGCGCACCGACACCCTGGGGCCCGCCAAACTTGTGCGCCGAGAGACTCATCAGGTCGATGCCAAGCGCGTCCAAGTCGAGCGGCAGCTTGCCGGCGGCCTGGATGGCATCGCAGTGAACCAGCGCGCCGTGGGTCCGGGCGACTTTCGCCAACTCGGCGAGCGGTTGGATCGCACCGGTCTCGTTGTTGGCCAGCATGATCGAGACCAACGCCGGCACAGATGATTCGCCGAGCCGGGCATCGAGCGCTGCGGGCGCCACCAGCCCCTCCCCGGTTAGCGGAATGCGGGTCGCGCCAGGGGCGGCGCTGAGGACCGAATCGTGCTCGCCAGCCGACACCAGGAGCCGCTTTCTTCCGGTGCCGGCAAGCGCCAGGTTGTTGGCCTCGGTGCCGCCGCTGGTGAAAATCACGCCTTCCGGCCGCGCGCCGGCGAGCGCGGCAACCGCCTCGCGCGCCGCCTCGATCTTGCGCCGGGCGAGGCGGCCGAAACGGTGCACGGAAGAGGCGTTGCCGGCTGTCTCCAGGGCCTCGGTCATGGCGGCCGCGGCCGCAGGCAAGAGCGGCGTTGTGGCGTTGTGATCTAGGTAGGTAGTTCGCGTCATGGGGCCAGACGGATGCGCGAGGGTCATCGGCCGGCGCGAGCGGCGCCGCGCGGCGGCACCGGACCGGGAACGCTCATTCGGCCGCGAAGACCGGGTCGCTGCTGTCTTCGGTTTTGCGAATCAAGCCGCTGGTACCGAGGATTTGCTTTTTTACCACGTCGGCAACGGTTACCGAACTCAGATAGAGGTAGATCTGGTTGCCCAGTTCCTCCCAGAGATCGTGAGTCATGCAGCGGCTTTTGTTGATTCGGCAGCCGTACGGTTGGCCCGGCGTGCAGCGGGTCGCGCGGATCGGTTCGTCGACCGCCAGGATGATGTCGGAGATTCGGGTTTCGGTATCCTCGCGCGCGAGCAGATAGCCGCCGCCCGGGCCCCGCACGCTGCGGACCAGGCCACCGCGCCGAAGCTTGGCGAAGAGCTGCTCCAGATAGGAAAGTGAAATCTCCTGGCGATCGGCGATATCGGCGAGCGAAATCGGCTTGTTGTCACTGTGCATGGCCAGATCCACCATCGCCATGACCGCGTAACGGCCCTTGGTACTGAGTTTCAACTTACGTCTCCCTTGACATTAGGCGCCGGGTCCGGCGATGCCCGCGCTTTCGATGGGCGTCGGTTCACGCCATCAATACTTTCCTTGTGGACGTTCGGTCCCAAGCTCGGCCGAGCCGTCCTCGACGTCGAGCGCGCCGTTTTGGCCTTGTTCCTCCAGGCTGTTGACCCGCGCGCGCAGGGTCTGCACCTCGTCGAGCAGGCCATCGATGGCGCGCGCCACCGGGTCCGGAAGGTCGCCGGTCGGCGTGCCGTAAGCGACGAAGCGCGGCTGATCGCGCTTCTGCGGATCGCGCGGCTGGACCGCCCGGGCCGGAACGCCGACCATGGTGGCCCCGGCCGGCACGTTCTTGGTCACCACCGCGTTGGCGCCGATTCGGGCGTCTCGTCCCACGATGATCGGTCCCAGAATCTGGGCCCCGGAACCGACGATGACGCCGTCCTCCAACGTCGGGTGACGCTTGGTATCGCGCTGGTTGAGGCTGTCGACACTGGGCGCGACGCCGCCGAGCGTGACGTCGTGGTAGAGGGTTACGCCGTCGCCGATCTCGCTGGTTTCGCCGATCACAACGCCCATGCCGTGGTCGATAAACAGGTCGTCGCCGATGATCGCGGCCGGATGGATTTCGATCCCGGTCGCGAGGCGGCCAATCTGGGAGATCCAGCGGCTCAACAGCCGCCAGCGCCGCCGCCACAGCCAGTGAGTCAGGCGATGGAATATCAAGGCCTGGAATCCGGGGTAACAAACAACTACTTCTAGACGTGACCGGGCCGCGGGGTCCCGCGCCATCATGGAATCGATATTGGATCGGATGGATTTCAACATGGCTCTACCATCATGCTAAATTCTGGCTGCTTCCTGCCTGGGAATATGGTACCCGAAGGCGGCCAGCGCCACGAAAAAGCACAGGTTCCAAGTAGGGGTATATAATATATCCGACTAAAAAAGTCAAGAATGGCATCCGAATAATTTCCCGTGAAATAGGGCTTTTATTTGGATTTTCCCCAGGTGGTTTAGGCAAAGCCCGAGTAGGTTAGTCAGTTTTTCCGCTGAAACGAAACAATCGGATTACGAGGGGCGATCGCACGACATGCCAGAGGTGAACATCAACGGACCAGAGGGCCGGCTGGAAGGCCGCTACCAGCACAATCGGACCCCGGGGGCGCCGGTTGCGATCATTCTGCATCCCCATCCGCAGCTCGGCGGGACCATGAACAACAAGGTGGTCTACGCCCTCTACCACGCCTTCGCGCGCCGCGGCTTTTCGGTCCTGCGCTTCAACTTCCGCGGCGTCGGCCGCTCCCAAGGCACCTTCGATCGCGGCGAAGGCGAACTCTCCGATGCGGCCTCGGCGCTCGACTGGTTGCAGGGCTTCAACGAAGGCGCCAGCGCCTGCTGGATCGCCGGCTTCTCCTTCGGCGCCTGGATCGGCATGCAGCTGCTCATGCGGCGGCCCGAGATCAGCGGCTTCGTCTCGATCGCGCCGCCGGCCAACCTGTACGACTTTACGTTTTTGGCGCCCTGCCCGTCTTCGGGCATGATCATTCAGGGCGTCGAGGACGAAATCGTGCCGCCGGCCTCGGTCGAGAAGTTGGTCGAAAAACTCAAGGCCCAGCGCAACCTGGAAATCGACTATCGCCTGATTCCCGGCGCCAACCACTTCTTTCACGACAACCTCGAACAGCTCGATCAACATCTGAGCGACTATCTGTCGAAGAAAGTATCGCTGCCCGACCAAGCCGCCATCGCCCACTAGAGATTCTTTCGTAGCATATCCGGGTCAGAGAATTCTGTGCTACGCCCGGTGCAGGACGCCGCCGGTCGCCGGGTGCGCGACGCCGGTGGTACCGGGCAGCGACAGCGGCAGGCCGTCGAGCGCGCGCAAGGCCAGATAGGCGAAGGCCTGAGCCTCGAGCGCATCGCCGTCCCAGCCGACCGCCTCGACGGCCGCGACCGGCGCCGTCAACCGCGCCGCCAGGGCTGCCATGAGCGCCGGGTTGTGACGGCCGCCGCCAGTCACCAGCCAGCGCCCGGGCGGCGCCGGCAAGTGATCGCCGGCGCGGGCCACCGCGGCGGCGGTAAACGCGGTCAGCGTCGCCGCGCCGTCGGCCGCGGAGGCGCCGCGACCGGCGCCGGATCGAAATCCTCGCGGTCCAGTGATTTGGGCGGCGGCAGCGCGAAATAGGGATTGTCCAACAATTCGGCCAGCGCCGACTCCGCGACACCGCCGGCGCGCGCCAACGCGCCGCCAAGATCGACCGGCTGGCCGGTGTGGCGCGCCGCCCAGTCGTCGATCAAGGCATTGCCCGGGCCGGTATCGAAGGCAAGGATATCGTCCGCGCCAGGCCCGATCCAGGTCAGGTTCCCGACCCCGCCCAGGTTGAGCACCGCGAGCGGCTTGGGCAGCGCCGCGGCAAGCGCGGCGTGGTAGAGCGGCGCCAGCGGCGCGCCCTGCCCGCCCTCGGCCATGTCGCGGCCGCGGAAATCGCAAATCACGTCGATTCCGGTCTCGGCGGCGAGCATGGCACCATCGCCGATCTGCCGCGTGCGGCCGGCGTCGGGCTGGTGCCAGATGGTGTGGCCGTGGAACCCGACGACCTGAACATCGCCCGCCGCCATATCCGCCTCGGCGAGCAGATCCCGCACCGCCTCCGAGTGTTTCAGGGTCAGCTCGCGCTCGATCTCGTCAACCGGTCCGGTCTCGCCGAGCACGGCGCGCAGGCGGCCTCGGAAAGCCGCGTCGTAGGCCCGAGACAACCGAGCCCCGGCCTCGACTCGGCCGCGCCCGTCGCTACGGACCAGCGCCGCGTCGATGCCATCGAGCGAGGTGCCGCTCATCAGGCCCAACGCCCAGCGCGTCTCCGCGCCTCCACCGCCGTTATTCCTCATGATTTTCCGGGACTGGTGATTTGTGAACGGGGGACGATTGTGATAAATCCGCCCCCTCACGGCAAGCGGCGCCTCCGTGCCCGTCTCTGGAACCATGCAACTGCCCCTCGGAAGACCATGACTGAGCCCCGCTCGGACTTCCTGCGCGAGATCACCGGCCGCGGTTTCCTGCATCAATGCACGGACCTGGCCGGGCTGGACGCGCTCGCCGAGAACGGCCCGATCGCCGCCTACATCGGTTTCGATTGCACCGCCGATTCGCTGCACGTCGGTAGCCTGGTTCCGATCATGATGCTGCGCTGGCTTCAGAAAACCGGCCACAAGCCGATCGTGCTGATGGGCGGCGGCACCACCAAGATTGGCGACCCCTCGGGCAAGGACGAGAGCCGTAAACTGCTGAGCGACGACCAGATCCAGGCCAATATGGCCGGCATTCGGCGCATCTTCGACCAGTACCTGGTGTTCGGCGACGGGCCCGACCGACGCGATCATGATCGACAACGCCGACTGGCTGGACCGGCTCAACTACGTCGATTTCCTGCGCGAGTACGGCCGCCATTTCTCGGTCAATCAGATGCTCGCCTTCGATTCGGTCAGGCTGCGGCTCGAACGCGAACAACACCTGAGCTTCCTCGAGTTCAACTACATGGGGCTCCAGTCCTACGACTTCCTGGAGATCAGCCGGCGCCACGATTGCGTGCTGCAGATGGGCGGCTCGGACCAATGGGGCAACATCGTCAGCGGCGTCGACCTGGGCCGGCGGCTCGATCGGAAAAGCCTCTTCGGTCTGACCACGCCGCTGATCACCACCGCCGCGGGCACCAAGATGGGCAAGACCGCCCAGGGCGCGGTTTGGCTCACCGAGGCGCGTCTCACGGCCTACGATTACTGGCAGTACTGGCGCAACGCCGAAGACGCCGACGTCGGCCGCTTCCTGCGCCTGTTCACCGAGTTGCCGGAAAACGAGATCGCCCGCCTCGAAGTCCTGGAGGGCGTCGAGATCAACGAGGCCAAGAAGCAACTCGCCAACGAAACCACCAAGCTGTGCCACGGCGCCGCGGCGGCCGAGGCGGCGGCCGAAACGGCGCGCCGCACCTTCGAGGACGGTGCGCTGGGCCGGGACCTGCCGACCGTTGAAGTACCGCGCGACCGGCTCGCCCAGGGCATCCTGGCTTACGAGCTGTTGCGTGAAAGCGGCCTGACCGCCAGCAACGGCGAGCCGCGGCGCCTAATCAAGGGCGGCGGCGCGCGCATCAACGACACCGCAATCGACAACGACTCCCATGCGGTCGATCTCGGCGACTTAAACGAGGACGGCCTGATCAAGCTCTCGGCCGGCAAAAAACGCCACGCCCTAGTGCGCGCGATTTAGCGTTCGACCCGTTCGGGAAGGGCGCTTGGTAATTCGTCGCCGTCGTCACCGCCGCCACTGAACAGGCCACGCAGGAAACCGGGCGCCAGCGCGGAGAGCGGATTGGCGTCGACTTTGGGATCGTCCAGCTTGCCGGTCATGCGATAGGTCACGGCGAACATGCCTTCGCCCTCGCGGCCGGTCAGGATCGGTCCGAGCAGAGGAATCGAGTTCAGCACCCGATTTAACGAATAGGCCGGCACCAGGGTTCCCTCGAGATCGACTTGGGATTGGTCGAAGTCGATCTTGCCCCTGGCGGTCAGGCCTACCGCCGAACCGAAGGCCTGAAGCAAATCCGTCTCCATGATGCCGTCGGTCAGGGTGAAGGCGCCGACCAGGCGGCTGAAACGAATCCCCTCGCCCTTCATGGAATCGTTGATGCCGGTCAGCGAGGCTATGGTCAGCAGGCTGACCATGGCGGGCGCTTCGCTCAGGATATAGTCTCGCGCCTCGATCCGCGCCGCGAGCGGCGCGTTGGGAACCGGGCCGGCACTGGTCCCCACGACGGCCACGCGGCCGCCTTGTATGGAATCGAACTTGCCGAGCGCGCGCAACGCGGCGCCCATGTCGTTCGATTCGAAGACGAAACCAAAGTTCCCGCCTTCTTTGGGTCCATAGTCGATTCGGAGCATTCGCGGCTTCGGTTCGGACGGTGATTTCTGAATCTCCTCTTCAGGCACCGGCGCCCCTACCATCTCCTGCCGTTCGTCGTCCAAACTTTCCGTGCCCCGAATCCGCAATTTACGGCGCTTCACGGGCGGCGGTTCCGGGCTCCACAATTGCCGCGGCAACAGCGCCTCGACCGCGATTCGCTGCCAACCGTTGCGGCCACGCCGCAGTTCCAAAGCGACCGACTCGATGAACCGGCCTGGACCGAACTGGATCGTATCCAGGCGCGGTGCATTCAAGGCAAATGGCGTGAAGACATAGGGCTCGGTGCGGGGCTTGCGCATTGGGGGCACCTTGGCAGCCGGTTCCTGCTTGCGCGGCAAATCCAGTTGTTCGAGACCGGATTCGGGCACAGCGGAAGCCGCCGCACCCGGGCCTGCCCCCGGCGCCGAATCGCTCGATTCCCGCGCCTGGACCTTGCGGGCGTCCTCGCCGGCGAGGAACGGCGCCGCATCGAGCGTACCGCCGCCAATGTGCACGGCGGTCCCCTCGCCCAACCAATCCACGGTCACCTGCTCGAGCCGGGTGCCGTCGAAGGCGAGATTGTCGAGCGCGAGCGAAGAGAGCGTCGTGCCGCCGTCGTCGAAGCGCCCCTTGCCGCTCACGCGCAGTGTGCCGGCGCTCACGTCAATTTTTTCGATCCCCGTGAGCTTCAGGGAGGACAAGCTCAGGGCCAGCTCGGCACTGCCGTCCACGCCAGTGGCTTTGGACCAGTAGAGTTGCGGCAATGACAGCGCGGCGGCCTGGAGATCGATGCGGACGTCCAACCGGCCAATCTCGTCGCGATCGCTCGAATAGGACAGATCAACGTCGACCGGGCCCTCGAGGAATGGTGAAAAGTCGAGCCCAAATGCCTTGCGGCCGACATCGTCGATTTCGGGAATTCGCGCCTCGAGCTGGCGGCGGATCGCCGCGTCATCGGTAAAGTTTTCGTTCCAGGTGATCTCGAGCGGCACGCCGCCGAACCGCAAGGGGCCGCGCACCTCCATGGCTGACTTGTCGACGATGACCGCCAACCGACCCTCGGTCACGTCCTGGCCAAACAGAAAATCGCGTATGGTCGCCTGCTCCAGCTCGGCCGTGGCCCAGATCTCGATGTTGTCGAGGGTTGTCGACACGTAAACCGGAACGTGGATCTTGAGTTTGCTGGTGAAGCGCCCCTCGGTGTCGCCGGGATCGATGCCGAGGTCGCGGATCAGGCGTAGCCGATCATGATCGAGCAGTTGGAGGCCGTCGCGCAGCGGGCCATCAACGTCGAGGTCGATCTTCACCGTCTCCTTGCCCGTGTCGAGGCCGTCGATTTTGACCACTCCGGAGGTCGCCTGCAATTGCTCGACCCGCGCACGCCCGCGCGGGGAAAAGGTGATGGCCTTCTGGTCGAATACCGCGGTCCCCGATACCCCGGTCGCCGGTGGCATGGGGCGCCAGTAATGAACCGTAAGGTCGCGATAGCTCATGGTGCCGTCGAGGCGGCGCAACTCGGCCTGTTCCAAGCGGCCGCCTGGAAGGTGCAGCGCCGCCTGCACGCGAAGTTCGTCGAGATGTCCGCCCGCGATGTTTTCCATCGCCCACTCGCGGCCCGGCTCGAACGACGCCGGCCAGTAGCGGTCGAGTTCCGAAATCTCCACGCCGGTTACGACCGCCTCGGCCCCGACGCTCAAATCGCCGCCGAAACCCGGCCCCGTCGCGGCCAGGGATGCACTGACCAAAAGTTCCGGTCCCGGCCGTTCGGCGGTGCCAAACTGCACGGACAGCGTCTCGATATCGATCCGATGATCAGCCCCGAACGCCTGGCCGCGCAGCACGATCCGGCGCAGGTCGAGCGAATCGGAGAAGGTGTCGGGCGCGTCGAGCCGGCCGTTGACCCCCGCGACCTCGAAATCCACTGATTCCACCCGGCCGTCGACGCTGAGCGCCGCCCGCAGCGCGCCATCGAATGTCATGGTCAGGCCGGCCAGCGGCCCGAGCCGCGGCAATAGCGGGATCAAGGCCCCCGATTGCAAGCCGACGAATTGCCCGCGCGCGGTTATCCGCTCGCTGCCGCGCGGAAACAGAAAATCGCCACTCAATCTGGTCTGCGAATTTCCGACTTCAAGCACCAGGTCCACATCGCCGGCCAAGCCCATTGAATCCCGTCGCAATTCGATATCCGCGACCGGCGCCCGCCAGATCAGATTGAGCCTTCGATCGTCGATCGTGACATGGCCGCGCCGGATCCGAACCACCGACAGCAAGGAGAGTGGCTGGCCGACGCTGGGTTCCGACATGAGCTGCTGGACGATTGCGGGCAGGATTTCGGAGAACTCGGCCCCCGACTCCGCCGCCTTGCCGCCGGCCACTTGCTGCACGATGGCAAAGTTTCCCTCGGTATCGCGCGACAAGCGAATGCGCGCGCCGACGACCTCGACCACCGTCGGTGCGATCACACCCTGAACCAACGCGCGCAAGCTGAGCTGGACCGCAATATCCGGAAAGACCGCCACCACGACCCCGTCCCGATTGCGGACGCGCAAGTTGCGGGTATGAATTTCGATGGAGCGCCGCTCGCCGGCCCAGATCAGTTCGGTGTGACCGATCTGTAGGAAAAGACCACTATCCAGTTCGTCCAGCGCCGCTTCGATGTGGGGCGTGATGAAGTCCAGCCGGACCGGCTCCTTCGACAGGCGCCACATCGCCACCAGCGATACCAGGACCACCACCGCCAGGGCCCCGGCGACGACTTCGAGAGCGATGCGGGTACCTTTTGCGATCATGCGGCCCACCCGCCCCCAATGGCGCTCCACGCCCGCCCGATTGCGCCCGGGATGGCATTCGAGGTTCCCTTGACCCCGGGGACGGGCTTAAGCAGTGTGCCTCCGGACCGGACGGCGCGCGATGATAGCAATGTTTTTTCAGTATTCACCGGATTGCCTACCCAAGACGGCCGACGCCGCGCGCGCCGCCAGAGGAATGGAAGATTGGGCCGAGCGAGTCGCGAAACTCGACGATCCGGCCCTGACCGAGGCGGCCGAAGGCCTGGCCGGCGACCCCGCCGGACGATCCCTCTTGGAGGCAGTGTTCGCCAACAGCCCGTTTCTGACCCAATGTATTTTATCGAATATAGGGTCTTTTGTCCGAATTCTCACCCTCGAACCGGATGCCGTCCTAAGCGAAGTCTTGGACCGGCTCAAGGGCGAACTTGCCCATGAAAACCACCGCGAAGCGCTGATGGCCGGCTTGCGCCGCGCGCGCCTGGAGGCCGCGCTGGTGATTGGATTGGCGGACTTGAGCGGGCATTGGCGGGTCGAGCGGGTCACCGCCGCGCTCTCGGACTTCGCCGATGCCGCGCTCTCGGCCGCGCTCCGCCATCTGCTGCGCGCCGCGGCCAAGCGCGGCGAAATGGAGCTCACCGATCCGGAAGCGCCGGAGCACGCCTGCGGTTACGTGGTGCTGGCCATGGGCAAGCTGGGCGCGGGCGAGCTCAACTACTCCTCGGACATCGACCTGATCACGCTGTATGACCCGGAGCGGGCGCGCATCGCCGAGGGCCGCGACCCAGGCAAGGATTTCGAGCGCTTGACCCGCGATCTGGTGCGGTTGATCGAGGAGCGCACCGGCGATGGCTACGTTTTTCGGACGGATTTGCGGCTGCGCCCGGACCCTGGCGCAATGCCGCTGGCAATTTCGGTCAACGCCGCGCTGACTTATTACGAGAGCATGGGCCAAAATTGGGAGCGCGCCGCGATGATCAAGGCGCGGCCGGCGGCCGGCGACCTGAAACTCGGCGCGGATTTCCTGACCGAGCTGCGCCCCTTCATCTGGCGCAAGCACCTGGACTTCTGGGCGATCCAGGACATCCATTCGATCAAGCGCCAAATCCACGCGCATCGGGGCGGCGCCCGGATCGCGGTCGAGGGCCACGACATCAAGTTGGGCCGCGGCGGCATCCGCGAGATCGAATTTTTCGCCCAAACCCAACAACTGATCTGGGGCGGTCGCGAACCGGGCCTGCGCGCCGCCAAAACCCTGGAGGCGCTCGCCGCCCTCGCCGAGGCCGGTCACATCGATGCCGCGGCGGCCGAGGACCTCCGTACGTGTTATCGGGAGCTGCGCCGCATCGAGCACCGGCTGCAGATGGTCGATGACCGCCAGACCCAACGCTTGCCCGAGGACGAGAACGGCATCGCGCGGATCGCCGCCTTCCTTGGATACGACGGCGCCGAGGAATTTCGCGCCGCGCTTCTGGCCACCCTGGGCCGGGTCGAGGCGCATTACGCTGAATTGTTCGAGGAAGCCCCCGCGCTGACCCCAGGCGGCAACCTGGTGTTTACCGGCGGCGAGCCGGAGCCGGGCACCCTCGCCACCTTGGAAGCGCTCGGCTTCAAGGAGGGCGAGAAGGTTTTTCACCTGGTGCGGGCCTGGCACCATGGCCGGCACCGGGCGACCCGATCGACCCGGGCGCGCGAAATCCTGACCGAGTTGATGCCGACGCTACTGGGGTCGCTGGGCAAGACCACCCAGCCCGATCTGGCGTTGGCCAAATTCGACGAATTCCTGTCCGGCTTGCCGGCCGGGGTGCAGCTATTCTCGATGATCCACGCCAACCCGCGGCTGCTCGACATGCTGGCCGAGATCATGGGCGGCGCCCCGGCACTGGCCGAGCGGCTGAGCCGCAACTCGGCGCTGCTCGACGCGGTGCTCGCGGTTGATTTCTTCGATCCCATCCCCGGGGCCGAGGAGCTGGCCGGCGAACTCGCGGCGGCGCTCGCCCAGGCGCGTGACTTCCAGGACGTTCTCGACCTAGCGCGGCGCTGGGCCAACGACCGCAGGTTCCAAGTCGGGGTCCACATCCTGCGCCACCAGGCCGACGTCGACGAATCCGGACGCGCGCTGAGCGACATCGCCGACACGGTGCTGGCCGGGCTCTACCAGCCGGTGCTGGACGAATTGGCCCAGGCCCACGGGCGGGTTCCCGGTCCGGGGCTGGCGGTGCTCGCGTTGGGCAAGCTGGGCGCCCGAGAGATGACCGTGGCCTCGGACCTGGACCTGGTTTTCATCTACGAGGCCGCGGAGGGTGCGGAACAATCCGACGGCCCCAAGCCACTGGCCGCCAGCCCGTACTTCGCGCGCCAGGCGCAGCGCTACATCAACGCGCTGAGCGCGCTCACCCCCGAGGGCCAGCTCTACGAGATCGACATGCGCCTGCGCCCCTCGGGCAACGCCGGGCCGATCGCCGCCCCCTTGGCCGGCTGGCGCCGCTACTACGAACGGGAGTCCTGGACCTGGGAGCAGATGGCCCTGAGCCGGGCCCGGGTGGTGGCCGGCGACCCAGCCTTCCACGCGCGCATCGAAGCAGCGATCGGCGAAATCCTGACCGCGCCGCGCGACCCGGACAAGCTGTTGGTCGACGTGGCGGAAATGCGCGCCCGGCTCGCGCGCGAGCGGCCGGCGCCGACGCTGTGGAGCGTCAAGCACCTGCGCGGCGGCCTGACCGATCTGGAATTTCTGGCCCAGTACCTGATGCTCCGCCACGCCCAGGCCCACCCGGAGGTGCTCGACGGCTCGACTCACGCGGCCTTCGAGAAGCTGGCCCGGGCGGGCCTGATCGGCGCCAACCTCGCCCGGCGCCTGATCGAGGCGACGCGCCTGGTTCGCCAGGTCCAAGGCATGCTGCGCCTGACCTCCGGCCCCGCCTTCGACGCCGACAGCGGTACCGAGGGGCTCCGGGCCTCCCTCGCCCGCGCCGCCGGCATGGACGATTTCGCGACCTTGAGGGGCGCGCTCGCCGCCAGCGCCCAGGAGGTCCACGAGATCTTCATCGACACCATCGAGGAACCGGCGCGCAAGCTGGGCGCGAACCTCGAGGGAACGAAGCAGCCATGACCGGTCATCGGGTGTTCAGACGCTCTATCCCTGCCAAGATTTCTTTTAAAAACAACGCATTAAATATTTTCTATCAGACCATT
>PVMK01177959.1_pt1 | contig 12595 bp, 11 predicted proteins | sample 1853481 | NCBI WGS metagenome assembly PVMK01 (sample SAMN08533507, study PRJNA380276) | Marine sediment metagenome, whole genome shotgun sequencing project.
ATTGGCATAAGCGGTACCATGCATACCTAACATTCCTAAAGCAAGAGGGTGGGTTTCCGGAAAAATTCCTTTGCCTAATAAAGTACTGACAACAGGGGCTTGCATTTTATTGGCTAAGGCGCGAACAGCATTTTCAGCACCAGAAATAACAGCGCCATGACCAATTAAAAGCAAGGGTTTTTTTGAAGCCATAAATCATTTAGCCATTTTTTTAATATCAGCTTTTTTACCAGATGCTGGTATTTTATAGCCTGGTATATCCATTTTGGCATCTAAACTGGCGGTACACAGACCAGAAGAGATATCTTTAGGAATATCAATTAAAACAGGGCCAGGCCGGCCAGTCTGAGCAATATGAAAAGCCTCTTTCATAACCCTGGGGATATCATTGGTATTTTTCACTAAATAGCTGTGTTTGACAAAAGACATGGTTGTTCCAAAAATATCGGCCTCCTGAAAAGCATCTTTTCCTAAAGCCGTTGTAATGGTCTGGCCAGTTAAGACCACAAGAGGGACAGAGTCCATATGAGCGGTCATAATGCCTGTAACGGTATTCAAGGCTCCCGGACCACTGGTTACTAAAACAATGCCTGGTTTGCCAGTTGCCCTTGCATACCCATCCGCCATATGAGTGGCGCCTTGCTCATGCCTGGGCATAATTAACTTAAGTTTAGATTCAATTAAGGCATCAAAGATAGGGATGGCAGCACCACCAATATAACCAAAGACATACTCAACTTCCTGGCGCTCTAAACATTTGATAATCGCCTGAGCTCCAGAAATTGGCTTCGTCTTTTTTGCTAGTTTTCTTGCCATAAAATATCCTTCGTATGATATTATACTAATCTTATTAACAGTTCATTACCGTGAAATAAGCACTTTCTTTGATAGAAGTTAAATTTGTTTTCTTAAAAAAAACACACTGACGTTTAAAGGAGTCGATCACAAGGCCAAACAAATTACTGATTTCCTGATTATTATACTAACCCGTACTCCACAAATTTTTTCATCTATTCTTATATGAAATATAAGAGCTGGGGAAAATGACTATTGTATTTTCCATATTCTGATGATATTAGATTTTAATTATGGGAAACAAGAGGGGGGCAGGTTTTTCATCGAATACCAAGTATAGATATACTAAAAACTAAAATAACAACTTATCTCAAACCCATTAGTGACCGTACTTCTTTCATCGTTTCTTCTGCTATCTTCTTACACTTCTCTGCACCCGTATTAAGGGTGTCGATTACACGTTCAGGGTTATTAATTAATTCGAGGCTTTTCTCTCTGATAGGTGCAAGTTTTTTGATCATGTTGTCTGATAGTATTTTTTTGCAATCAACACAGCCTATCTCTGCGGTTCTGCACTCTTTGTTAATTCTGTCCAGCTCTGAATCTGTTGAAAAATATTTGTGCAGGGTATAGACATTACAGATATCCGGGTTTCCGGGATCGTCTCTTCTTTTCCTGTTCTCATCAGTTACGGCTCTCGACAGCTTTTTCCAGATAGCTTCCGGTTTTTCGATAAGAGAGATATAATTATTCATGCTTTTGCTCATCTTATTCTTACCGTCCAGTCCCATGATTCTGGGTGCATTTGAAAGAATATGTTGGGGTTCAGGGAATAGCTCTCCATATCTCGTATTAAACTTTCGTGCTATTTCACGTGACAACTCAACGTGTTGTACCTGATCCTCTCCAATTGGTACCGCACAGCCTTTGTACAATAAGATGTCCGCTGTCTGAAGTACTGGATAGTCAAACAGTCCCACATTGATGTTCTTTTCGTTCTGTCTCGCCTTATCCTTGAATTGAGTCATCCTTTCAAGAATTCCCATAGGTGTCAGTGTATTAAGTATCCATGTTAACTCGGTATGTTCCGGAACCTGGGATTGAACAAATATGATACACCGGTCAGGATCCAGGCCCGCGGCAATGTTTGTCGCGGCGGCATTGATGATTCTCTTTTGCATTTCACCGGGATCATATTCCACCGTTATTGCGTGGTAATCTACAATTGAAAAAATACAATCATAATCGTCAAGTAGACTTATCCAATTCTTAATTGCGCCCAGATAATTTCCGATATGGACTTCACCGCTAGGTTGAATACCGCTGAATAATCGTTTTCTCATTTCTAAATATAGACACTAATTTCACTAATGTTCACACATATAAAAGTGAAGAATATAAAAAATTTCACACGTCATAAGTTTTCTTGTAATCTTGTAACGGCTTCTTTGATGTCGCTGGTTTTTCCAAATGCTGAAAATCTGACAAAGCCTTCGCCAGCCTTACCAAACCCTGCACCAGGTGTTGTGACAACATGTGCTTTAGTCAGGATGTCTTCAAAAACATCCCATGACTTCTTACCGGGAAATGATGCCCAGATGTAAGGGGAATTAACTCCTCCAAATGTTTTAATACCCAACCCCTCTAATCCTTCTTTGATTATTTTAGCGTTCTCCATATAATAGTTCACTGTTTTCTTTATTTCAGACAGGCCTGTTTCTGACAAAGCTGCAATCGCTCCCCATTGAGCAACATTTGATGAACCGTTAAATAGTGTACCCATTACTCTCTGCCAGTCTTTACCTACGCTATCTCCATCATCAAATTTCAGCTCTTTTGGAATAATTGTCCAGCCAAGCCTGACACCGGTAAACCCGGCAGGTTTTGACAGGGAACTGACCTCAATAGCACACTCCCTGGCACCTTCAATTTCGAAGATTGATCTTGGTAAGCCTTCTTCTTTAATAAATTCAGAATAAGCAGCATCAAAGATAATTATCGATTTATTCTTTTTTGCAAAATCAACCAGATCTTTAAGTTGCTCTTTTGTCGCAACAGCACCTGTAGGATTGTTAGGTGAGCAAAAATAGATTAAATCTGTTTTTTTTGCTTTTGATAAATCGGGGAAAAAAGAGTTCTCCGCGGTACACCTCAGATATTCTACACCATCAAATTCCTCTGTGTCAGAATTGTAATTACCGGTTGCCCCAATCATTACTGATCCATCTACATATACCGGATACGCAGGATCCTGGACTGCAATTGACACATCACTGCCAAATAGAAAAAACAGTCTTCCGCAATCAGGTTTTGATCCATCTGAAACAATGATCTCATCAGGACTTACAATATCGTTATACCAATTCTTTGAAATTCTGGTTTTTAATTTGTCTAAAAACGCTTGAGCTTGTGCATCATCATCATATCCAGTGTATCCTTCTGGTCTGCCAAGTTTTGTTACCTCTTTATGAAGTCCTTCAACAATGTGTGTGCTTAGAGGTTCGGTAGTATTTCCGATTCCAAGACTTATTAATTTGGCGTCCGGCTCTTTTTCTAAAAGCACTTTTTTACGTCTTCCAATCTCAGGGAACAGATATCCTGCCTGCAATTTTGCGATATTCTCGTTTCTTTTTACCATTATGTTTTCACCTATGTAAAATTATTATCATTAAATCTAAAGTTGCAAAATAATCATCCATCTCCTCTGCTCTTAATAAAATTCCAGAGGATAAAAGCTTGCTATTATAGTGGAATTGAAGCAATTAATATAGAGGAATTATGTGAAATGTAAAGATTCAACTCTGTTTTGCGGTAATCTCTTTTACATCAATTACGAGTACATTTGTTCTTTCTGCTGCGTCTGAAGAGTGGGGGAGTCTCGGTGCCTCAGGTGCATATTTTTCAATAAGCTTGTTTAAGGCAACGGTTTTCTCATCAATATCAACAACTACTCTTATATCACCAAATACTATTACACTTTTATACTTAGTTCTGGACCCGCATGGCATGCGCATGCCTGGAATAATTGATATCATCTCGTCTGTCTCAAAGCACACTTGTTGATTGTGTTTTATATTTTCAATCTTCCGGCCTTCGTATGCGCTATGAAAATATATTTTATTATTATCATAGACAAAATTGACAGGCGTTATATACGGTATGTTATTGAAGCATGTACCCAGTCTTCCAACTAAAGCATTTGACAGTAACTCTTCTACCTCTGTATAGTTTGCAACCTCCTTATCTCTTCTCCTCAAATCTTTGATCCATTCCTGCTATTTCTTATCATTAGCTTTTAAATTTCTCTTCCTATGGCTTTTGCAACAGCACCTGCTTCCTTCATCAGACTTCCAAAACTCTCTATTGTCAGTGCCTGGGGGCCGTCAACAAAAGACTTCTCAGGGTCTTTATGAACTTCCAATATCAATCCATCAGCACCAACAGCGATTGCTCCCTTGGACATAGGAGCCACAAGCTCCCGTACGCCTGTACCGTGACTGGGGTCGACTATAACAGGTAGATGTGTCAATAGTTTCAATTGCGGAACTATACTTAATGACAAGGTAAACCTTGTATGTGTTTCGAATGTCCTTATCCCTCTTTCACACAAAATAACATTTGGATTACCATGTGAAAGTATATATTCGCCTGCAAGTAAAAACTCATCTAAAGTGGCTGACATTCCACGCTTTAAAATTACCGGCTTCTTACATTTACCGACTGCCTCCAGTAAGAGGAAGTTGGCCATATTTCTCGTTCCTATCTGCAATACATCAACATAATCGCTTACTATGTCTATATGTTCCGGACTGAGTATTTCTGTAACTATAGCCAATCCCGTAGCCTCTCTTGCCCGGGCCAGATACTCAAGTCCCTCTTCTTTAAGTCCCTGGAAAGAATAGGGGCTGGTCCTTGGTTTAAAAGCTCCTCCCCTTAGTGCAATAGCGCCTGCTTTTTTCACTCCTTCTGCTATAAAATTAATCTGATCCTGGCTCTCTACAGCACAAGGCCCCGCGATTACACCTATCTTTTTACCTCCTAAAATCTGATCATTAATCTTAATTTCGGTATCGGTTTTTTTAACTTCACGACTGGCTAATTTGTATGGGGTTAAGATCGGAACAGCTTTTTCTACACCGGGTATAGTGTCCCAGTATTCAGGAGGAATGTCGCGTTTATCACCGATTACGGCAATTACTTTCCTATTGGTACCTTCCAATAGTGTCGTTTTACATCCAACTTCCTCTACCTTTTCAATCACATGATCAATTTCTCTCTGATCTGCAGTTGGTTTCATTACAATTATCATATTTATACTCCATAGCGCGACATAGCCGCATCCAAGTTTGAAGTGACTAAAGTGCTTAAAGTTAATGAATGTGTTACTTAATTACCGATTGCGTACAAATGATTATCATTAGAACCAAAATATATTGTACCGTCTGAACCTATTAACGGCGAAGATTCAATCCAGCCTTCTGTTTGATAACTCCATTTCAACTCCCCATTTGTGTCTATGGCATAAAGACTGCCATCGGTCGAACCGATGTAGGTCGTTCCCTCTGAGTCTACTGCGGGTGACGACTCAATCCAGCCGTTAGTTTTGAATTGCCATTTAAGGGTGCAGTTAGAATTGATCGCGTATATCTTTCTATTGTAAGAGCCGAAATACAATGTACCGTTACTGTCTAATGCTGGTGAAGATTGAATACTCTTTCCAGTATTAACCCTCCACTTTATCGTACCATCAGGATTAATTGCATAAAAAATTCCATTTTCAGATCCAACATAAATAACCCCGTCTTCCCCTACAGCAGGTGAAGAAAACGACTGATAAATATTGCTGCCGATCCTTATGTGCCACTTAAATTTTCCATCCGCATCTAAAGCATTAATAATACCTTTGCTTATGAGGAAGTAAATGCTCCCATCAGGCCCGATTGATGGTGAAGAACTAATAGAACTGTATGTGTTGTTCATGAAATTCCATTTCAGATTTCCCTCTTCATCCACTACGTAGAGATTACCGTCTGCAGATCCGAAATAGATATAATTGTTTTTTCCTATAGTAGGTGATGAATAAACCTCACCTTCTGTTTCATAAGTCCACTTGAGAGTGCCATCCGGATTTATTGCATAGAATTTCTTGTCTCTTGACCCGACATATATTGTGCCATCGAGCCCGATAGCCGGAGATGCAGTTACTTCTCCTCCTGTCTGATAAGCCCAGACGAGTTTACCCTTGGGGCTTACAGCATAAAGTTTTCCATCTACAGATCCAAAATATATTGTTTCATCCACTCCAATTGCCGGTGAGGACGTAATCCTTTTCTCTACTGCAAATTTCCATTTAAGATGGTTAGTTTGTGCTCCCTTAAAAGGGCTTACGCCGGTATGTCTCAAATCATGCCTGAACATCTGCCACGGAGGATCAACGGATTCTGCATGAGAAAAGTGAACTCCAAAACAGACAACTAAAATAAGCGTAATGCCGAAAATGATAAATGTTTTTTTATACATAACTTTAATTATATAGAATTTCCATTTTAAATCTTGATGTAGCAGCACGATTTATCGTGCCTTAGAAACACGGGTTTGATAAATCAAACCGCTACAATAAGCAAATTCAAACGTGTTGATAACTCATGAATTGCTCATGCGTGAATATATTCAAAGTCCTCCGAAGGCGTTAAATTTATCCTTTAAAGAAAAATGAATTCCGGTCTTAAACCTCTAGATTCCCGACTAGATCAGACTTTATTTTCTGATCAAATACTTATTGTTTTTTCTCACCAATAGCGTAAAGATTGCCATCGCTTGAGCCAAAGTATAAAGTCCTGTCAGACCCTATAGTCGGTGAGGATCTTACTATACCACCGGTGGTAAAACTCCACAAAAATGTTCCATCAGAACTTAATGCGTATATTTTTTTATCCCAGGATCCGAAAAAAATGTTTCCTTCCGCATCAATTGCCGGAGAAGAAGTTATAACTCCATTAGTCCTGAAAGTCCATAGTAAAATGCCACTAGAGCTGAGTGCATATAGACTTCCATCGTTTGAACCAAAGTATACATTTCCTTCCTTACTGACGGCCGGTGATGAATCAATCCATTTTTTTGTCTGGAAATACCACTTTTGGGTACCATCAGAATTCAAGGCGTATAACCTGCCGTCATTACACCCTTGATAAATAGTACCGTCCGATCCAATTGCCGGTGATGAAGTTATCTGCCCTTTTGTTTTAAAACGCCACTTAAGTTTGCCATCAGGATCAAGGGCGTATACATAACTGTCATTTGATCCAAAATATACCGTGCCATCATTATCTATTGCAGGGGAAGAATCCACATACTTGTGTGTAGCAAAAGCCCATAAAATCCTTCCTGCAGGATTCACCTTGTATAAATAGTAATTGTCTGAGCAAACGAAAATATTTCCTTTAGCAGAAATTGCAGGGGATGAAGCGATCCTGCCCTTTATTTGTGCGCTCCACCTGGGTCTACCATCCGGATCAAAAGCAAATAATTTTCCATTCCAGGCGCATACATAAATAGCGTTATTTATATCTATTGCGGGAGTTGAAAATATCTTGCTTCCAATATCGTATGACCACTTAAGTGTGCCATCCGGTTTTATTGCATAAAATTTTCTGTCCTGAGAGCCTATGTAAATTGTCCCGTTTTGGTCAAGCACCGGAGATGAATCTACACTTCCTCCGGTTTCAAAACTCCATTTAAGGTTGTTATTTTCAGGTCCCTGCAGTGTGCTTCGTCCGGTATTCAGGGAATCATGGCGGAAAGCCGACCATGATGTGTTGAGTTCCTGTGCACTGATAACTCCTGCCTTCGAGTAAGTAATTGCCATTATAGCAATTACAATAATACTGGCCTTAAAAACGAAGTTGTTTTGATTCATGCCACTTTATATAATGTTATAGTAATGAAAAAGCTATCCTTTACTACATCCCTAATAGTTTTACTCATCGTCTGGCAGTTTTTATTAAGTGTTAAATCGCTGGAAGCAGCTAATATTTCTGCTAACGATAATTACTCTGACATTAACACTTCTATACAACATCCAACAATCTTTTTTAAAAATCCAGACTTTAATTTCGGGCAAATTTACAAAGGTCAAAAGGTTGAATATATTTATGAATTTGAAAACCGTGGAAAAGATATCCTGGAAATCAAAAAGGTAAAGACCTCTTGCGGATGTACTGCCGCAATGCTAACAAATGACACTATTCCACCCGGTGAAACAGGAGAGATCAAGGCTACATTCTCTTCCGGTTCTCTTAGCGGGAATATTAAAAAAAGAATAACGGTTGTAAGCAATGATCCGGATACCCCAAAATACAGGTTAACGATTTCCGGTGAGATTATTAAAGACCTGATTATCAAACCGGAAAACATTGATTTCGGATCAGTTTCCGTTGGGGAAAAAACAAGCAAAACAATATCGATTAAATCACAAACAGAGCCTGATTTTAAGATAAAAAAAATTACACCTTCCAAACCCTTTATAAATGCGACGATAGTAGGGGAGAAAAACGGAGAGTATGTTATCAAAATTGCGTTAAAACATAATCCTGTAATTGGGAGATTCAGTGGTGGAATATACCTGGAAACTAACAGCCAGATACAAAGCAAGGTTAATATACCATTTTTTGGAGAGATAGCAGGGGATATCACTACTTATCCAAAAAAAATCTATTATGGCTCTGTCGTTAAAGGAGAAGAATTGTCTCAAAAACTATATGTTAAGGTTAATAAAAGTAATATAGAAATATTGAAGATTAAAATATTTCCGGATTATATAAGCGCTAGAATTGTTGAAAAGAAAGAGAGTGAGAATCCACATTATTTAATCGAAGTGAAATTACATTCGGAAGCGGCTATCGGAAACATTGGCGGAGTATTAGAACTCCACACTAACAGTAAAATTCAGCCTGTTACATTAATACGAATAATAGGAGAAATTGAGTAGGGTTAAGAACTAATTCTATATAATTCAAAATGATCAACATTATCAGTCAAATTACAGTTTTGAAAACTTGCGTTATAGTGTCCCTGTTGCTGATTTTGTCTAATCAGGGCTGCAATATCCATCGTGATAAAGAGACCGGTGAAAAACTGAATAAAGCATCATCAGCACCTATCATACATGTTCTCTTTACCGGCGAAGAAAATGGTTATCTGGAACCTTGTGGATGTTCAGAATTACAGCTTGGTGGGTTCCCGAAACGGCATACTTTAATCAAACATCTGAGGGGAAAAGATGAAAACTGGATTCTCTTAAGTCTTGGAGATCTACCAGGTAAAGTCGGCAGACAAGACGAGATCAAGATGGAAACAGCGCTTGAAGCATTAGGCAGGATGGGTTATGTTGCACATAACATAGGTGAGAAGGACCTTAATATGGGAACTGATTTGTTGGGCTATCTTTCCCAAATTAGTAATATAGATTTTATATCAAGTAATATTGTTGATCTTACGACACAGGTTCTCAAGATAAAACCTTATATTATAAAAGAGATAAAAACGAAGGAAACTACATTAAGGGTTGGTATATTAGGCATTGTATCACCGGAACTCATTGAAAATATTTCTCAGGACATTGAAGTGACGGATCCCATTCTATCTCTTAAGCCTTTACTAAGTGATCTACATGATAAAACAGACATCTTGATATTGCTTTCTCATGCGGAAATGGAGGAGTCGATAAAGATTGCAGAAGTCTATCCTGAACTTGACTTAATAATCTCAGGCCATCTGGTTGACAGGCCTGACCTCTATATTAAAAAAGTAAATAACACATACGTAATTCCTGTAGGAGAAAAGGGTAAATATGTGGGAAAAATTACTCTATCTCTACAACAGAAACAAACAGGTGAAGACGAGCATTTTAATAGTTTTTCACCTGCCATTGAGACAATACCTCTAGATGAAAGGTTTGAAGATTCACCTGATATTGCAATGCTATTAAGTATTTATCAGCAGAGACTCAAGGATGAAGAACTGCTGGCACAGGTTTTTAAGAGTGATCCGCCTTCGAATCTGACCTTTATCGGTAACGCTGATTGTGCTCTCTGTCACAACAAAATCTTTAAGCACTGGGAAGAAACAGGTCACGCTTCAGCTTATGAGGCTTTAGTGACGGCAGAACACGAGTACGACCCTGAATGTATAGAGTGTCACGTTATTGGTTTGAATTACTTCACCGGTTTTGAAACTATAGAATCAACACCGGAACTCAAGGGAGTAGGCTGTGAGAGTTGCCATGGTCCCGGAAGCGATCACAGAGAGACACAATCAAAAGATTACGGTAAGGTAGGTGTTGAGAACTGTAAAGGCTGCCACAAGGGTGAGCATAGCCCGAATTTCGAATTTCAGGATTACTGGCAAAAGATTAAGCATCCACGGGAAGAGAAATGAGGCATGGAAATTAAAACCTATTTACCTATCGAACATTAATAGCTTCCCAGTACAAGATAGTTTGTTCCCAATCTATTCTTTTCCCAGTACGGATTTAAACAATTCGACATATTCACGTGCACTCTTTTCCCATGACCAATCCTGCTTCATGGCGTTTCTTATCAATGAACGCCATTGTGCTTTTGATTTATACAATTCAAGTGCCCTGTCTATAGCAAAGAGGAGCTCTGCGGCGAAATAACCCTTCATCGTGAATCCGGTAGCAGTTCCGTTTTTGAGGTTCTCATCATTTGCGTCAATTATAGTATCCGCCAGACCTCCGGTTTCACGTACTACAGGAATTGTTCCATATCTTAAGCTGTACATCTGATTCAAACCACAGGGTTCATATTTTGAAGGCATCAGAAAAATATCAGCGCCTGTTTCTATCTCATGGGCCAGTTTGTTATCAAACATTATGTTTACTGAAAGCTTACTGTTATATTTGGGCACAGCTTCCTTAAGCATTTGATGGTATTTTTCATCACCTATGCCCAGTATTACGAGTTGGAGATCTCTCTTCATCAGATCATCCATAATTACAATCAGAAGGTCGACACCCTTTTGCTCCGCAAGGCGGCTGATCATGCCAAGGAGTGGTACTTCAGCTTGTGGAAGATTCAGAGTTTTTTGCAAGTGCTTTTTACATAATGCCTTTCCGCTTATATCTTCAACACTGTATTGGTGAGATATAAGATTGTCATTTTCAGGTGACCATTCAGTGTAATCAACGCCATTGATTATTCCGTAAAGCTTGTTTTCGTATTCCTTGATGACATCTTCCAGTCCACAACCAAACTCAACAGTCCTTATTTCTTCTGCATACTTTTTAGAAACAGTTGTCACAATATCGGCAAAAACAATTCCACATTTTAAAAAGTTTACTTTTCCCCAGTGTTCCAGATTTCTCCAGTTAAACAGCGACATGTCTAGACCGGTAAGTTTCATGTCTTCCTGCCGGAATATCCCCTGATATGCAAGGTTATGAATGGTCAGCACTGTTTTTATAGAGGAAAGTTTTTCGTCGTGTTTGAACAATGTCTTCAGGTAAACGGGTATTAATGCCGTCTGCCAGTCATGACAATGAATAATGTCTATTGATAATCCCAGTCTTTTAATAGTCTCTATTACCGCTCTGGAGAAGAAAATAAAACGCTCTGAGTTGTCCTGATAATCACCGGATTCTGTTCCGTAAAGTGCATCCCTGTCATAATATTCATCGCGTTGTATGAAATAGATCGCGATATTTTTCGAACCATGGTGAATGCTTTTCCAGAGAGTTACGGTGTGTTTTATGTCATCAATTGGAATATCAAAAGTAATGTCCAGAAGCTTGATATCTATACCGGATTTTTTTACAGATTTATAAAACGGCATGAACATTGATATTTCGTGTCCTGCTTTCTCAAGGTATAAGGGCAATGTTCCCACAACGTCAGCAAGACCGCCGGTTTTAGCGTATGGAATTATTTCCGGAGACACTTCTGCTATTTTCATTTTTTTCTCTCAAAGCAAAGTTTTTCAAATCGACGTTCCCAGGCAGGGACTATTACCGTTGGACAATTTTTTGCTGAACATTGAGAAACGTTTTTGTCATTATATAGTAATAATGACAAAAACAGCAAGAAATTATAAAAGATAATGCAAAAGGAAAAAAGGTTAAGTTATTCTGATATTATTGATGACTTTCAGGAAAATGCTGGTAAAATGCGTTATGTTTTCTATATTAGTAGAGAATATTTAAATATTTTTACACCACACCATTTCCACTCTTTTCCGTACGGACGGGAGCAGGGAGGAGATTAAGTCCTCGGCGCTTTTTGTCCGGGGAAGAAGCGGTGTTCCTTAACTTATTGAAAACTTTTAAAATGTTGTTTTAGACGTGGATATGATATGAAATACAGAAGAATCGTCTTTGAAATATTCCTTGGTGTTTTTTTACTTATGTTTACTTCTAATCTTCTCTGGTCGGGAGAGCCGGAAGATCTCGTTAAGAAGGTCATTCTGAAGGATATCTCTTTGAAGGGTGGAGAAAGAACGGGGGAACGTAAGCAAAAACTCTGGGAAGAAATTTCTCCTTCTTTTGATTTTGAAGAGATGGCGAAAAGAGCCATGGGTAAGTACTCTCGCGTAATCATTATTTTGTTCCTCATTTAGAGAAATGATTTTTTCTCCAAAACGAGAACCGGTTCTTCTCATGTAAGTGCCTTTTATGTTATTGGCAAATAATTCTATAAATTCTCTTTTCTCATCAGGAGAACGTTCCCTCCAGTACTTACCCATGGCTCTTTTCGTCATCTCTTCAAAATCAAAAGAAGGAGAAATT
>PVMK01177637.1_pt1 | contig 12592 bp, 8 predicted proteins | sample 1853481 | NCBI WGS metagenome assembly PVMK01 (sample SAMN08533507, study PRJNA380276) | Marine sediment metagenome, whole genome shotgun sequencing project.
CTGGGCACCGAGACCTTTAGTCGGATTGAATGGCGAACCTTTGAATTCTCTGGCTCCAGGTATCGCCCAGAAAATAGGTGGAGGCCCGATATTTAATTCCATAAAAGTAAGAATTAGACAAAAGATAGATTGAAGATATTTACAATTTACAGATAGATGGTTTCAAACAGAAAAAATTAATGGAGATACAATATCTTGCGGTCGGCCTATTGGATTTGAAAATACAGATTTATTGAGATAATCTGTAGAAAACTACGCCTTTGAAAACCTGTGATATCCTAAAATATCACAAATTGCCCCAAAGTTGAGATATGTAGATGTAATCGCGATTTCTCAATTTTACAGATACAAAAGCTGTATCACAGCTTTTTGAGAATTCCAAAAGTACCGATTCGTTGGAGATACATCAGGTTTCAAAACGGGTTGGAAACCTTTGATACATAGCAGCAATATGGTGGAATCCACCCCAATTTTTTCCTATTGCATTTCCCTGATGAGGTAAAGAAATCGGTCCGTATTAAAGTAGTCCTAAAACTTTTAGCGCCTCTTCTGGTTCCGTCCATACATTTACTGAGCCACTAAAATCGGGAACCGCGTTATATCTTACTAAATCTTTTCTAATCCAAGACAGCGTATCAGCAATCTTGGAATCATCGCACTGCCATATTACTAAGCCTTTAACACCTAAATTGATATCATCTAAAGTACCGGCCCAAATCATTTTCTGCGATTCCGGTACATCACCCATTTCTAACCATGTCTTAGCAAGTTTTTCGGAACTTGAGGTAGGCCATTTGCTTTCAACGATTATTGTAGCCATTAGTGCCTCCTTTCAAAATTATCGCGTCTTTATTTATCAAAAGGTTATCTTTACCTCATCAGGATTAAAGATAACAAAAATGCGTGACCATCTTTCGGTGAACAATAATATCAGGGCTTGACGGCCCTGTCATCACCGGACAAACCTAAAATGTGGTGATGGGGAAAATAATAAATATCCTTTATCTCAGTTCTACATCAACCTGTGATAGGTTTTGGTTATCTCAGGTTTTTGAAAACGTAAATATCGCCGATACGTTGGAGATATCAAAGGTTTTAGAACTGATAAGAAGCCTGAGTTAAATATCAGTTATTCACGTATCAGAGATATGTGATCTGTGAATCATCTATTCAGGGAGACCGGCTTTGCGTAGAGCAGCCACATTAAGCTCTATGTCGGCTTTATTCTTGAAAGGAAGTCTCTTTGCATAAGATTCGATGGAGAATCTTGGATTGATTCGAAGGACTTCCTTGGCAGCGGCGGCAGCCTCTGCTTGACGATCCATTGAACTATAACAGGCCGCGAGAAAAACGTAGGGCAAGCATGTAATTTGGGGTTTATTTGTAATGCTTTTTTAAATGTTTCAATTGCTTTGTCATATTGACCTGTCATGAAGTGGGCGCGACCTAAGATCCCAAAAAGTGATAAGCGAAGGGAGCGGGTCGAGGCGCATTGACCTCTTTGCATATTCAAGACTTTCTTCCCACCTGCCCGAACAGCCGACAGCACCTGCTAATAAAATATAGGCATCGGCCCCATTGGGATTGAGCTCCACAGCCCGTTCCGATTCAGCGACTGCTTTTTTAAACTGACGTTTCCCGAGATAGATGGAACCCATTACGATATGGCTATAATCCAAGGCGTCGTCAAGTTCGATAGCCTTTTGCCCGTATTCAAAGCCCAACTTAATAGATTCAGCGGGAGACTTGCTCCATCCAAACCTTGCATCCATAAAGTGAGTCCACCCCAAATATGCGTAGGCACGCGCAAACTCAGGATCTATAGCAATGGCTTCCTCACATCTCTGTCGAAATTGAGTAATCCCTTCTTTCGTGCCCATACTTATTTCCCCACGTATTCCTGTAAGCTTTAGATAAGCCTCAAGATTCTTCGTTTCGCGTTTGTGCCAGTGACGGGCCTGCTCACCCCGCACGAGTTCCACGTCCATAGCCCTCAGAATCTCCAACGTAATGTCATCTTGTATGGCAAAAATGTCTTTTAGATCGCGGTCGTAGCGCTCCGACCAAATGTGATGTCCTTTGATTGCATCGATCAATTGTGCTGTGATCCGCAATCTGTCACCGACCTTGCGGACACTGCCCTCTAAAACATAACGAACACCTAAATCCTCGCTAACTTGCTGGACTTTTACAGACTTGCCTTTGTAAGTAAATGCCGAGTTGCGGGCGATCACAAATAGCCTTTTTTGCTTAGAAAGAGCAGTGATTATTTCTTCTGTGAGACCGTCGCTGAAATATTCCTGTTTAGGGTCATCGCTCATGTTGACAAAGGGTAACACAGCTATAGACGGCTTGTCGGGTAATGGGTGTACCATTCTTTCCACAGATGCTACCTCTACAGAGGGAGGTCGCAAATAAAAGTTCCAAATTGTTGCGGCTGCAATCGCCACAACTAAAACAGCTGCTATCACAAAGGCGCTCTTTAGCCATTTACGCCCTAATGCTTTTTTCGCCTCTACAACTCTATGAGCGGCTGCACCCGGAAACGAAAGCACCCTAAATACCCGTATGGGTCTTGTAATATTTTTAACCTGATGCTCTCCGAGGTTTTCATATTCTAATCCGAGTTTATTCTCCACCTGATCGTAAGCCCTGCCCGAAATACAGATACCTCCTGCTTGAGACATGGCTTCCACACGGGCTGCAATATTAACACCGTCACCGTAAATCCTACCTTCTTCCTCGATTACATCTCCAAGGTTGACTCCAATGCGAAACTCCATTTTGCGGTTGTAAGGCAGCTCAGCATTCCGTTCGGCAAGCTCACGTTGAATCTCCACGGCACCGTTTACGGCATCCACAACACTGCTGAACTCTGCAAGGATGTTATCCCCCGGAGCATCTACGACACGCCCACGGTATTGTTGGACAAGGTCATTAATTGCGGTACGATAAGCGGTTAGAGTGCGGACGGTGGCTTCTTCATCATCGTCCATAAGGCGGCTATAGCCTTCGACATCGGCACTGAGGATCGCTGCGAGCTTACGTTTAACACCTTCATCTGCCATAATGGCACCTCCGTGTTAAGGTTTCAAACTGAGGAACTCAATATGTGGATTATTCGAAAGAGTGCAAAAATCAGATGGAGAATTGTATTCGATTCTGGAAATGGAGAACCGCTTCAGGTCAGGTGGAATTGAAGCATCGGAAATTGTTTATATTGATTTATACCCAAATTAATGGGTTATGGTCAATCCTTTTTTGGAATTCCGGCGGATGGTGATTCATTCAGGGCAAATAGAATTTAATCTTACCGCTAAATCCCCATAACGGATGCGCGTGTAATCCATAACCACCCATTCCCCATAAACTCTTATCAGCCGTAGGTCTACATCTACAGCTCCTAGGGCCCCATACCTTTTCACATCCTTCAAGAGAAGTCCTCATATACGGCCTCTCAGAGCGTTTGAGAATGCTTTACGTGCATGTTTTTGGTAGTCTACGACTGGCTCAATGCAGACCATTAAATCTGCTCACCCCCAGTTTCCCCCGGGGCCTACGGCCCACCATAAACAAGCCATCGATAAGGCCGGGCGTAGCCCGGTGGAGAATCCTTGTCATCTGAAGCCAGAGCGATCAACATTGATCATGCCGGCCGACAGGCCGGTGGAGAACCCTGAAGGGTGTGCAGAGGCCCTTGTAAGCTGAGGTATTAAGCATGTTGAAGTTTACCCGGGGCCGTAAGGCCCAACGGAAGCATACACGCAGGATTTACAAGCTACCGGGAGCCGAACGCATCATTTGAGTACTGCGATACACTCAATTTCCACTCTCGCTCCCATTGCAAGTCCGTTTGCCCCAAGGGCGCTGCGTGCTGGTAGATGTTTGGAGAAAAATTGCACATAGACATTATTCATCTCTCCCCACTCGCTAATGTCCGCAAGCATTACCGTGACCTTTATGACATGATCGAGCGATGAACCATGTCGTTCTAAAGTGACTTTGATGTTCTCCATCACCTGTCGGGTTTCAGCTGCAATGCCACCAGAGACCAGTTCCATCGATTTGTCTATGCCAATTTGCCCCGACAAGTAGAGCATATTTCCTACACTTACTGCTTCAGAGAAAGGCAGATCTTTCATACTCTCAGTAGTGTGGTATTTGACTTCTTGTTGGTGCTCGGAACTCATATTATGCCTCCTTTCAGATTTATTGAGAATTTCGGGATCTCATTAATTTTGCAGATATCACATTTGCAACCATCAGGACAAATACAATCTAACTCTGCACTAAATCCCCATAACGATACCCTTGTACGCCTAACCACACCCATTCCCCACAAACCCCTATAAACCGTGGCTCTAAAGCTACAGCCCCATACGCGCCATACTCTGAGTCATCTGCAAAATAAAGTCCCTGAGAATCGCAAATGGCGAAGCCTCAGGGGTGTTTCCATAAGGCTTTTCCCCACTGTAAATGAGGGCCAATTAATCTCTACAACCAAGTGTTCCCCGTGGCATCGTAAATGCCCATCGGTGTAGCCTTCCCGTAATCTGAATAGGACTGCGTTTAGCGCAGAAGGACTGCGTCTAACGCAGGCCGGTAGCCTGCTTGCCGTTAGCCTGCTTGTGAATGCAACCACAGTTTCCCCGTGGGCCAGTGGCCCAACGAACAGGCTACCGATAGGCCGGGCGTAGCCCGGGGTTGCCACATGATCGATCGGGGCCATAACAATTAGACATCATTCACTATTTAGCGTTCTTAGTAATGGTGTAAGAGTTACTATAAGAAGTATATAGAGAGTGGTGCCACCGAAGAGTGGCCCGGCCTCTCTCATCTCTATACTTAGTATGTTTATAACTTTAAGGGTTACCCTGTGAATTGTTTCATCATTCAAGGTGGTAACTGTTTATTCTTAAACTAAGTTTCTCCGGATCGTCACTGTATTGTATGAACCTTGTAGACGATCGTGGCTAACCCATAGACCATCAATCGTATGTTCAGATATTCGATTATTACGAGAACCGGAGAATTCTGATGTTGCGTTGGGTTTAATGTGTTGTGATCATAATGGTATTGTTGCTGAAGGCCTGAATAGTCAGCATGTTTGAACGGGTATACCGGGGGCTGCCGCCCAAGCTACTCTGAATTGTTGGCAATTCTTTGTGGGTTTGCGCTTTGCTTCTTGCTGTATTTCCTATGCTGATTTAATAAACGATTATAGGTACCATATTCACCATGTTCTGACAGCGGTTCAAAGAGCTCCTTATTGGTGGGTTACAAATCTCTGGTTCTCCGTTGCCCTCTCTCTGTCTTTCTTCGATAGAATTATACTTCAGATCGACCTTGCACTTCACACCAAACATCTCATGGAATGCGTTGTCCATTGCTTTCTGCAGTTCATTCTTTAAAGCATGATGTATTATAAAACTATCGTGCATGGGCAAGATTGCATATCCCATTTTGGAGAAATGCATTAAGACCTTCTCAGCAATCTGGGAATCTAAATATTGTAAGTCGACACCAATGCCGGTACCGAAATACTTTCGAATCAAAGAATGCTTTTGCATAAAGTCATCAATCACATCATCAAGTGAGCCTATGTAATCAGGGATGTCTATTGCCTCCGCGGGGCTCCTTCTATCCATAATGGATCGAATTACACTTGTTCTTGAATTGGCGTTTACAAGTCTAAGAAGAACCTGCTTTAAAAAGCCTCTAATATCACCGTAACCATCAATCTCATATGGGTCTTCTTCTGGTAAAGGTAACCCTTCCTTCGCATACAGCATATTTATATGGAGCCCTGAATAATCACATTCTACGACATCTTTGTCATTGATCCGGATATATTTCCTGTATTCCTTAGGAACGTTCTGCCACCAGCCGCTATAGAATCGTCCGCCTTGTTTGAAAGAACCATTATTAAATACTCGCCTTAGCCTCTTTTGGGTAAAGTCAACTGCCCCCTTTTGGGTATCTCTTTTCAGTTCTGCATTCAGCCGATCTAGTTCTTTATCCCTAACGTAAAGCAATATGGGGTCTTTTTCTAAATTCTGGTTTATGAACCTTAGGTTTTCTCGCATCTGAAGGGTAGCTTCAGTGTCCTCATACTCCATGAGCTTTTTGTCTTCATCTCTAAGTATTATGACCTCCGCATTCTCATCTCTTTTGATCATCGGCAAGTCAACTTTGCATTGAGTCTTTACCAAATGAATGAGTCTCTCAGTGGCTCGCAATCTCGACTGTCTGGGTTTTACTGGCCTATTTATACCTTTAGGCCCCTCGGCATACCCGTGTTTAATGAGAAAATCGATTACATTTATTGTAATGCGGTAGTTGAAAAACAGAGCTTTATATCTTGAAGTACTTTTGTATTTATTTGAATTTCTGGAGTAACCTACATATCGAGTAGGATCGAACTGATTCGCAACATATAAATCCAACGAAATAGCCTTAACATGCTTTCTGTATTTGTCTGTGTACTGCGGTTTAATTTTACCCTTGGCTTTCATTTCCGAACAGATGTGATCTATTGCAGATGTTACCTCTGGGTACTTGCTTACTTTCCACACATCTATTGGCCTTGAATTATCGTATTCCTCTGCTCTTTTCGCTATTTCTTCTTTTGTCAGCCTTGATTTTGTCATATCTCACATTGTATTAAAAACTATCATAAAAACAGCTGGTTTCGAATAAAAAACGGTGTTTATCGTCAGCCTTCTAATTATCGTGCAGGCTTTTTCATTCGGTGCATTATCCCTCGTACAGTATTCCCCGTAAACGCCTTACCATTGGCGGCCCTGTACCCCTGCTCGTTAAGTGCTTCGGCAATATCATTGAATGTCCTCCCCACCCTACCTTTTCGTTTCCGCCTGAGTCGTCTTATCTCTCTTAGAATCTTAGCACCTTCATCGGTTTCTTTGTAGCTTTTTCGGCCTTCGCATTTGCCGGTTTCTTCACGTATCTTTTCTCTGGCTTTACGAAGTTTCTTTACAGTGAGGGATTTATCAAGCTCTGCAAATATCCCTTGCATCTGCACCATAGCCTTCTTCATGGGGTCTGCAGTAATAGCCCGCGTGACATTCTCACCGGTGTTAGCAGAGATCAGGTTAATCCCTTTGGAAGCTAAATAAATCAATAACTGCTCTTGTATCCGATATTCTCTTGCGAGTCTGTCCAACGACTCAACAATGATAGTATCAACACCATCCCGCATGATTGCGGAAACCATGGTTTTAAACTCAGGTCGATCAGTCTCATCCTTGGTGCCACTTATCTGCTCTTTGAATACCAGATCGATTTCATAACCGGCATTGTCACAGCAGGCTTGAATAGTCTCCAGTTGCCTGTCGAATCCATTGCCGACAATCTGTCCTTTTCCAGAGACTCTCAAGTAGGCATATACCTTCATGTCTTCACCTCATGTTTTATTTTACATAAAGGATACAGGAAGGAACTATCGTTTGTCAACAATTATGTTATGAATTCCGAAGATATAATAACATTAAATAACATAATCACTTGTATTAAATATAAATATATTCAATTCTGTTTTATGGAAGAACCTGATAATTTGGCTTATTGTGATATGTTTTGGGTATCGCAGGTATTAGTGGAAGGTTAAGACTACTGATTTGTTGGAGGTACCCAAATAGAAGGCAGAACCTTTGCTGGCCCTGCCTTTTATAATTTACATTTTAACCCATCATTTTGTCTTAAGTCTTCCCTTCTATAATTGCTTGTAGAATTTCTGGTGTCACGGCATTTCCGCCAACTCCCCAGTGACCAAAATCAACTTCTTCGAGCACACACCATGTGTAGCCTAAAAGATGATCTTTTGGACTTGGGCTTGCTTCTATTTCAGCAACAGCTTCCGAGACCCTTTTAATCATTTCGTTTTTCTTCTCGTCTGATAGTGTATCTTTCAAAACTTTAATGTTGATGAATGGCATTGTTAGACCTCCTTTTTGTATACGCAAACAATTGCTTTCAAGGCTGCTGATAGTCAATAATATCATATGGATGTTATGCCTTCACATATCTGGTCTCCGGCTGGCATGTTCTTGGGTAGTTTATAAGTCGCGTTTGGATTTAATTCTTTGTACATGCTTTCTGTAAAAGCAGCGTGTCCGCTTGCACAAAACCTCCAGTCTTTTGGAATGCCAAGGGCTGTAAGAGCATCATGCCATGGACAACTAATAAACTCTGTTTGAAGCTCATTTTCAGTTGTTTTTGTATTCACTTCAATTCCGTGGACATTTTCTGCGATTGCTCCCGCTTGCTCAAGAGCTTCAATGTTAATTGTTTCCCCCAATATCGGTTTTAATTGCCCGGCTGCTTGTTGACCCAAGATTGTCCATGCTTTATCGCTCGCTCTTTTGACTTTTTCACGGTCAACACCTTCTTCCATAAGGCTCTTGGTAAATAACGTGTATGCATACACAAACACTTGCAGGCGCTGTTTTGCACATTCCTCAATGGGTAAGGCCTGTTCCATTTTTATTCTCCTTTCTTTTAACCTTATTTCGACGGATAAAGTCTAAGCCCGATCGGAACTATAAACCAACATATTCAATTGATCATTTTACCCTCCTGACAAAGCCCTTAAGGTCCTGTCAGGAGCGAGGTAGGCACAATTTGAGTGGTTTCTCCATCTTAATCTTCACATGAATTGTTAGGTTAAAATTAAAGGAAACCAGCGTCTATATCAGTGGGAAAGACAAATTTGAACTTGAGGTATCGCACAAGGCCCAAATATTAACAGCAGTGAAAAGCGATAATAAAATTGAATTTTAGGTGTGAAATTGAGCTTCAGGAAGCGCACAACAGGCTATCTAATACCTGAAAACAGATATTCGTGTCAATAATATATTTATCTGGCAGATATTCCGGTGTTGCGGCAAGTGGTGATTCATTGAGAAACTACCAACTATCAAATTCAACGGAATTATTGCAGATACAAAACAGATGTCACAAATAAACCAAATTCCATATTGATTTTAGCACCCCCGGGGGCCCTTACCTACCGGGCCCACCCCGTGCCCTGCGCATATAAAACAGGGCACTTATATAGTACCTGAGGCACACACATCTCCCATATATTTTTTATAAAACTTAGCAGACAAGAGTTTAACAAAATGTAAGCCTGTTATTTTCGAACGAACTTGATCTTCTTAAGGTGGCTGAAATCGATGCCGTAGTCAATCTTCGATATCACATTATCAAATAACTCTTTAGGAGTGTACTTTTCAGTATAGACTGCCTGCGTTACATCTTTTCCTTTGGAGTGACCCATGACCTGTTTGAGCATATAATATGGAACTCCTTTGCGTTGTAGATGGTTAATTAGGGTTTTTCTAAAGCTATGAAAATCTTTCATCCGATCGTCAACATCCTTTTCGATTCCGCATTTTATTTTGTATTTCTGATTAAACCAATGACTTACTGATTTCGCATACCCATCCCTGCCCTTTTTTAACTCTGGAAAAAGCCGTGTCTCGCCCTCCCCTTTTAACACCTCGATATATTCGGGCAGTTTCAATTCGTTTGCGATAAATGTGTGTATCGGAATCAGCCTTCTGGCCGACTTGGTCTTAACTTTCTTATCCCCTTTGTCATTGACGTCGATAAGCCAAACACCGTCTCCATCTTGTCTGATGTCATCAAGATGAAGCTGCGCAATCTCATCTTGTCTCATGCCCGTAAACAGAGCAATAATCGGTATCCAGAATTGATAGCTATGTCGATGAGAATCGTTGATATATTCTTTCGACCGCATCAGTTTCTCAAGCTCTTCCTTTGAGAATGGTGCTCGGTTTTCATCTTCAAATTTATCCAAGGGTAAATTCATATCTGTTGCAGGATTCTGACCTTCAATGAATCCCTCCTGAATAGCATATTTAAAGAGAGAGCCAACCCTTGTAAGGATTTTATTGATGGTTCTTAGCGAAAGGGTTTTATCGAGATTCTTTTCCAGAAGCTGTTGAATCGATTTATCCCGATACTTTTTTACCTTATTTCGGTTTGGCGGCAGCTTCTGAAGTACCGCTTTAAACTCACTGATTTGCCTCCTGCTAAGCGTTTTGATCGGAACATTCCCCATGACCTCCAAAAATAGGTTCAGGCTGGATTCAGTTTCCTGCTTGGTCTTTTCTGTCCAGTTGCCCTTCTCATTTTCTGCCACATAGTTTTGAATCACCTCAGACAGCGAAGAAGTGTCTTCTTCAACAGTATTTTGCCCACCTGATTGGGTTGTCTGGCTTATTTGCTCTGGTGGTTTTTTAAACACGTCAGGGAATATAGTCGACAGTTCCTCCTTATACGAAAAATCACACTGCATATGTCTTTTTTCCATCGGCAACAGTTGGATCGCAGCCTTATGAATCTCAGCACAGAGCTTCCGATATTCTATTGAGCTTTTAGTGATGTGGTTGATGCCGTTTTTTTTCAGCAACTCATTTGTCGACTTTTCAAGCATCGAAAAATCACCAAGATTTAAATTAACGATCAGATCCTGTCGAATGTCATCAAGAGTATCGATATAACTTTTAAGCGTACGGGCATCGTCAAAAGGAGGTGGATCAACTTCCAAATCAAACTCCTCATAAAAGCTTTTATCCCAGTCTTCGATCGAAGTTTTAATATACTGATGAACCAATTTTTGAATTTGATCATCGGACAGTTTGCTCAAAGTCTTATCACCCTTTCTTAAGTACCTGAAAATTAGTTGAACTTGACCGGCTAAAAGTTTTGCTTTATGTTTAGCGATTCCAAGATTACCAGTCCTTAAAGTATACCTCAATTCTGTCTTGCCGACAAATTTTCGTAAATCTTTCGGGACAATCATCCGAAAGCAATAGGAATACGGGTTTCGGACCAAATAACAGGGAGATTTCAGGGCGGTTTTCATGGGATGGCCTCCATCTGTCACACGGACTTTGTGTAAGAGTTTGTGTAAGTTTGTGTAACAGATGAAATTGAGGCTTTTTGGGGCAGAAAGCACAAAAAAACCTACTGTAAAAACAGTAGGTTATGTTTTAATAAAGTGGAGATGAGGGGGATCGAACCCCTGACCTCGGCATTGCGAACGCCGCGCTCTCCCATCTGAGCTACATCCCCACAAGAGGTCGATTTTATATCAAATTGATACATAATGGTCAATCTAAAACCTAATTGCTCGTAAACAAAATGAAAAACATGAAGATTAAAGTTGAGCTAAATGATGCCTATAAAAATTTTACCTTTGACCAGGACAAAATTTTGCCCCGGAAGATACGGTCAGGCGCTTTAATGCGAAATTAAAAAAAGTGAATCTGGATATACTCAAACGTACCATACGTATCGACAACAGCCGGTTGGATATCCCGATTTATTTCAGCATGTGCGGCAAAGACGCCTATAACATCATTGGAACAAAGAAACAGATGGGTAAAGGCGGCACTCCCAGCCAATCCGAAGCCAGTGCGGTGATGGAACTGGCCGAACGGTTCAGTTTTTTCAGTTTTGTAAAAAACCCGGATAACTTTTTTACTGAAAAGTTTCGCAATATTAAAGATAAAGATACGCTCATTCCTTTTGATATGATTGCCAAGTCGGTCCACGATGAATCGGATGATCTGCCGGCTGCCCGTAAAATCTTTGAAAATTTAACCCTGAAGTGGACCCGGGCTTATAACCTGACCCGTGAAGAAGAGATCCTGGTGCCTTTTGATTGGTTTTTCTCCATCAATGAATTTAACGGTCCTTCTGCGGGCAACTGCACCGAAGAAGCGATCAGCCAGGGAATTTGTGAAATCATCGAAAGGCACACCTCCTCTCTCATCAGCCACAATCGTTTGAAGGTCCCGGCCATTCGCGCCGACTCCGCCACCGACCCGCTGGTGGTTGAAATGATCGGCAAGTATCGCAGCGCCGGGGTTAAATTTTTTGCCTCCGATTTCACTCTCGATACCGGTATCCCCAGCGTAGGCGTCCTGGCATACGATCCGGCCACATTCCCGGAACTCAGCGAAATTGTCTGGACCGCCGGGACGACACCGGACCCCCAGAAGGCTTTTAGCCGTGCGCTCACCGAAGTTGCTCAGCTGGCGGGTGATTTTGACACGGCGGCCAACTATGTGGCCAGCGGGTTGCCCAAATTTACAGATCTGGCGGATGCCGATTATGTCATAAACCCGGGAAAAGTAATTGATATCAATGCACTGCCGGACTTATCGGATGATAATATAAAAATCGAGATTGAAAACTGCCTGGCCGCCCTGGCCAATATTGGAATGGACGTATTGCTCATCAACACGATGCATCCGGACCTTGAAATTCCCGCATTTTACACCATTATACCGGGAGCGCATTTCAGAGAACGGGCATTGGGAACCAGTGTCGGTATGTTTTCAGCCAAACACATCACCGACAACCGGAGTCCGCAGGAGGCCATTGCCGAGCTGAATAAAATCGATCAAGAACTTCCCGGAAAATATTATGCCAAGTTTTATCTAGGGTCCTGCCATATCGCCCTGGACGATCCCGGATCGGCTCTCAAATATTTTGAAGATGCCTTGAATTTTGAACCGAATGAACAGGATGTTCCCAG